>Ga0335080_10007482_pt1 | contig 11323 bp, 8 predicted proteins | sample Lox_Sample_34_FD_206720 | JGI IMG/M metagenome (GOLD analysis project Ga0335080, IMG submission 206720) | Soil microbial communities from Loxahatchee National Wildlife Refuge, Florida, United States - Lox_Sample_3.4 | ecosystem: Environmental > Terrestrial > Soil > Wetlands | place: USA: Florida...
GCTGACCTGGAGAACCGGAGGCGAATCGCACAATCTGGGATTCAATGTGTATCGCGAACTGAATGGAAACCGCATGCGCATGAACTCCTCGATTGTTGCGGGATCCGCACTAATGATGAGTGGGGCTCTGGCTCATCATGCCGCCAAGAGCTACGCGTGGATTGACCTCGCCTCACCCGTCGCGGGTGCTACATATTGGCTCGAAGATATCGATGTGAATGGCACTCGCACCATGCACGGTCCTGTCTCTGTCGACGGAACGCAATCGGGCACGCAAGCGACGCCATCACAGAGCCGGATGCTAAGCCAGGTGAATGAAGCGCAGCCACCAGTGACAGCCAGCGTTGACAGTAATCCGGTCGAGGTATTTGCCGATACCAACTCGCCAGCCTCGTGGCAGATGGCGAGGCAGTTCGAACTGGCGTCGCATCCCGCAGTCAAAATCAATGTTCGACATGAGGGTTGGTATCGAGTCGGGCAGCCGGAGTTGGTGAGGGCGGGGTTGGATCCGAATGCTGATCCAGCAAGCTTGCGTCTGTACGCCGAGGCTGTTGAGCAGCCCGTACAGATTACCGGAGCAACAGGAGGACCGGGTGGCTTTGGCCCAGGCGCGGCGATCAGCTTTTACGGGACCGGAATCGACACTGTCTTCTCCGGGACAAGAGTCTACTGGTTAGTGGCAGGAGACGGACGGGGTGCCCGGATTCGACGTCTTCCGGCGTCCGCGGGGTCAAATCAACCACCGGCCAGCTACCTTGCTTCCGTGCAATTACAGCAGCACACGGTGTATTTCTCGGCCCTGATTACATCGGACGGTCAAAATTTCTTCGGCGCCTTGGTATCGCCCACACCTGTCGACCAGGTTTTGCAGATCTCGCACCTCGATACAAATTCGTCGGAGGACGCTCGCCTGGAAGTTTCGCTGCAAGGTGTGATTGTAGGTTTGCCGCATAACGTGGCCGTCGCGCTCAACGGAACCAATGTGGGTGATGTAATCTTCACCGGGCAAGACAAAGGAAAAATGATTTTTGATCTGCCAGCGGGAATCCTTAAGACTGGCAGCAATACTGTAACTCTGTCCGCGCAAAACGGCGACTACGATCTCAGTTTCGTCGACTACGTTCGCATCACATATCCGCATCGCTACGTGGCTGAGGCCGACCGGTTGAAGTTTACAGGGCACGCGGGCGACGAAATTTCAGTATCCAATTTCTCCAGCGTGCCGCAGGTGTTCGATATTACCGATCCCAATCGGCCCGTCCAATTGACGCCACAGGCGACATCGCAAGGCGGCAAGTATCAGATCGGTGTACAGGTGCCGTTCACGACCACGAATCCCGTTGCTTCGGTCGAGCATAATCTGCTTGCCATTGCCAACACCCGCTTCTCATCACCGGTTGGCGTTGTGTCCAATCATCCTTCGCACTGGCATAGTCCCCAGCCCGGCGCGGAAATTGCGATGGTGACCTACGAAGGATTCGCTGGCGCGCTCTCGTCACTCGTTCGCACTCATCACGGAGAAGGGAAGGCCTCAGCCGTGATACCCATTGGGCAACTGTACGACGAATTCACCTTTGGTGAGCACAGCCCATTCGCGATCAAACGATTCCTCCAGTCAGCACTAAAGAAGTGGAAGATGCCACCCACGTATCTTCTGTTAAACGGACGGGCATCTCTCGATCCCCGCAACTACCTTGGCTTCGGAGAACTTGATCTTGTTCCGACGGCTATCGTGCCAAGTTCAACCCTGATGACAGCGTCCGATGACTGGTTCTCCGATCTCAAAGATAGTGGCATCCCGACGATTGCCACAGGTCGCCTGCCGGTGAGTACCCTTGCTGAGGCACAAACGGTCGCGAAAAAGATTTCCAGCTACGAAGGGCAGTCGACGAATGGGCCGTGGACCTCGAATGCCCTTTTTGTCGCCGATAAGGATGATGTGGAAAGCTTCACGCAAGACAGCCAGACGGTTCAAGCGGGCCTGCCCGCCGCCATGCAGACTACGGACATCTTTGTCGACAACGTCGGCGTCACCGCGGCAAGAGGAGCGATCGTAAGCGCAATCAACTCCGGCCAGGTTCTTGTGAACTACCTCGGCCACGGCTCCGAAGAGCAATGGGCGGGTCACGACATCTTCGACGGAGATGCCGTTGCCTCGCTCACTAATGGTTCCCAACTCCCGGTGTTCCTGATCATGGATTGCCTGAACGGGTTATTCCAGGATGTATACGCACAGCCGCTGGGAGTATCTTTGCTCGTGGCGCCAAACGGCGGTGGAGTCGCGGTGCTGGCGTCAAGCGGGTTGAATCAGCCTGCGCCGCAAACGGAGCTCGATGTCTTCGTGGTGCAGAATGCCTTCGGCGGAAACGGCGCAACACTGGGAGATGCCATCGTGAAAGCCAAGGCAAATATGTCGGATCCCGATGTCCGGCGCACATACGTCCTGTTCGGCGATCCGGCAATGAAGATCAAACACCCTGCGGCCAGCGCTGGCCACTGAGCAGGTCCAGCCAGGTCAGTTGCCCTCAAGGATTCTCATGCTGCTATCCACGACCTAACTAACTGCTGAAACCGCCACAGACGACTGTGCTGTCGGCCGCAGTGGTTCGGTAAGAGCCCGCATGACCTTTTCGAATCCCGCGAAGTCAAGGGACTGCGGGCCATCCGAGAGCGCCCGCTCTGGACAAGGATGCACCTCAATGATAAGCCCGTCGGCGCCCACGGCCACGGCCGCGCGCGACACTGCCGCGATCAAACTCTGCTTGCCGGTTCCATGCGAGGGATCTGCAATGACTGGCAGATGCGACAGATCGCGAGCCAAGGCTACTGCCGCGAGATCGATTGTATTGCGCATCTCCGTCTCGAAGGTCTTGATCCCGCGTTCGCAGAGCACGACCTGATGATTTCCTCCGGAGAGCAGATATTCCGCAGCCAGCAGCCACTCCTTCACCGTGGCTGAGGGCCCCCGCTTTAGCAGAATTGGCTTGTTCACCGTTGCCAGACGCCGCAAGAGCGCAAAATTTTGCATATTACGCGCCCCGATCTGCAGCATGTCGACGTGCTCGCAAATGATGTCGATGTCTTCCGTGCTCATAACTTCCGTCACGACCGGCAGCCCAGTCTCTTCCTTTGCCTGCCGCAGGATCTTCAAGGCCTCGATTCCCAGTCCCTGGAAATCATAGGGGGAGGTTCTAGGCTTGTAAGCGCCACCTCGCAACATGGATGCCCCGGCGCGCTTTACTGCGTGTGCCGTGTCAAGCAACTGCTGGCGCGACTCGACGGAGCAGGGCCCCGCTATCACGACCACTTCGGGGCCGCCAATCGAAACGCCATTGATCTTGACGACCGAACGCTCCGGTTTCACTTGTTTGCTGACCAGCTTGAAGGGCTGGGCAATGGCCACGACGTTGTCCACGCCGGGAGCCACCTGCAGAGCTTCGATTTCATGCCTTCGTCCGCTCCCAACTGCAGCCACAATGGTCCGCTCTGTCCCGCGAGTCACATGCGGCTGATATCCCGCTTCGCGAATCCTCTCGATCACATGGTTGATTTCCTGCTCAGTGGCCTTCTCCGACATGTTGACAATCATGGGCTGGTTTCTCCTCGATGTGTGTTCAGTAATCTGTGTTTCAGCGCAAAAACGAAAGCCGCGATTCGCATCGCGGCTCGTCGCTAAACTCGGTTCGCTTTGAAGGCCGTTAGTGGCCCGTCCCCGATCCAAGCTGCGCCGCAGCCGCTACCCAGATAAATCGGTAGTAGGTGCTAAATCGGCGACTTGGAATAAATCGTGTCACAGGGGTTCCAAATTTTGAGGCGGTTTGGCGGCGCCGCCCCGAATGTGCACACTTCTACTGCAACGAACTGGCCACGCTGGAAAATGCATTATTGGCATTCGACCCGATGAGGCGCACCGTCCCAACGACCAGAACCAGAATCACGGCCAGCATAACCGCGTATTCGGCGATGTCTTGCCCGGAATCCTCAGCCCACAGCCTGCGAATCACGTTAGACATTTGCTCTCTCCTCCACGGCTTAGTCGGCGCCCTCTCTGAAGCAAAAGGCCCAACCTGGGAACTAGGTGCACACATGATGCATGTGCCACCTGCCCGTTGTCAAATGCAGTTTAAGTGCCAGGATCAAAATGTTGCATTAGTTCGAAGCGGCCGCCGAACCATGGGTCTGAGCGATGCCCGGATTCGAGGTGATCTCCGGCACGAGTTCTCGAGCGGAATGCTGGGCCATCCGCAACACATGATTCGGAAGGATCCCGAGATAGAGGGTAGCCACGAGGCTGAGTGCCAGTGCCAAGCCAAGGCCAGGCGAAACGGGACTAACCGGCACCTCCTTGCGCGGTTCCCGCATATACATCATGACGATAATCCGTAGGTAGTAGTACGCCCCGACCGCGCTGTTGAGCACCCCGATGATGGTGAGCCAGATTAGATTAGCCCGCAGTGCGGCGCTGAAAACATAGAACTTGGCAAAGAACCCGCCCGTCATTGGTATGCCGATCAAAGACAGCAGGAAAATCGTTAGCGTGGCAGCCAGTAGCGGAGACGTACGCCCCAGGCCTTCGTAGTCCTCGAGGTTGATGTATCTCTCGCCGGCATTTGCCAAATGGCTGACCACGGCGAAGGCCCCCACATTCATGGCAGCATACGCAGCCGTATAGAACATTGCCGCCGAGATTCCGATTAGGGAGCTATCTTGCGAGGTCATCGCAAAGGCGACGAGTAAATATCCGGCGTGAGCAATTGAAGAATAGGCCAGTAACCGCTTCACATTGGTCTGCACCAGCGCGCCAACATTGCCCAGAGTCATGGACAGTGCCGCAGCCACCCATAGAAACCAGAAACGTCCCGGGGCATTGATGGCAAACACCACGCGCAGTAAAACCGCAAATGCGGCGGCCTTCGGTGCCGTCGACATGAATCCCACCACAGGCGCTGGTGCACCCTCATATACATCGGGTGTCCAAACATGGAACGGAGCGATAGCGACCTTGAATCCCAACCCGACGAACATCAGCGCCATGGCAGTAAACACCAGCAGTCCTGCCGGGCTCGATTCCAGCCGCTGTCCGATGATGTCAATGTTTGTCGATCCGGTCGCTCCGAACATGAGCGCCACACCATACAGGAAAAATGCAGTGGCAAACGAGCCCAACAGGAAGTACTTCAATGACGATTCGCTGCTAGAAGCATCGTTCCGACGAAATCCTGCCAGAATATAGGTCGAGATCGAGGAAATCTCCAGACCAATGAAGATCAAAACCAATTCGACTGCTGAGGACATCAGCGACATGCCGACCGTGCCAAACAGTATCAGCGCATAGTACTCGCCTGCACGAATCTTCTGCACCGCCATGTACTCAAACGAACTCAAAATCACTACGCCGGCGATCGCAATCACCAGAAAGTTAAAGAAAATGCTGAAGCTGTCGACCCGGATGGTATTCGAAAACGCCAGACCAGGAAACTTTGCCATGTACCATGTTGAGGCCAGGCCAGCGACTGCTCCAAGGAATCCGATGATACCCAGCGTTTTCTGACTCTTCTCCTCATCGACCAGTGGATCCAGAATCATCACCAGAATGCCGAAGATCGAAAGGATCAGCACGGGCAGAATACGGATGTAATCTTCGCCCTGTGGGATGGACTGCTGCAGTTGTGACAGCGGCAGCATCATTGACCCCCCACCTTGCTAACTAGCTGCGGCATAGAAGTCAGGGTGGACTGCACGGCAGGATCGATCGCCGCCAGCCAGAGAATTGGCGCAACGCCCATGACGAGAGCAGCGGCCGCGCAGGGCCACACCGCGGCTTTTTCGACGCCAATCATGTCGCCCAGACCATTGTTCACCGGATGCGTTACCTTGCCATAGAAAACACGTTGGAACATCCACAGCAGATAGCATGCGCTCCAGATCACACCCGTGGTGCCTAGAATTCCGTAAATTGGTCTGGACTGAAAAGCGCCATTGAGGACCAGGAACTCGCCCACAAATCCATTGAGTAACGGTAGTCCGACGGATGCCAGCACAACAAAGAGATAAGACGCCGCATAGACTGGCATGGGTGAGGCCAGTCCTCCGAATTCAGAAATGTCGTAAGTATGCCGCCGCTCGTGCAGAATCCCGGCCAGCATGAATAGGGCGCCCGTCGAGATGCCATGCGCCAGCATCACGAACATCGCCCCATTCAATCCTGATTGGGTGAAGCTAAAGATTCCCAGCACAACAAATCCCAGGTGACTAACCGAGGAATAGGCGATCAACTTCTTCATGTTCGGCTGCACCATGGCCACAAGGGCGCCATAAATGATGCCGATTAACGCCAGAACCATGATCCACGATGCATTCTGGCGGGACTGCTCGGGGAACAGGCCAAGGTTGAAGCGAAGCATCCCATAGGTTCCCATCTTCAGGAGAACGCCGGCCAGCAGAACCGAGCCGGCCGTGGGTGCTTCCACGTGCGCATCCGGCAACCATGTATGAAAGGGGAAAAGAGGAACTTTGACTGCAAAGGCAATGAAGAATCCCAGGAATAACCACTGCGCCGCAGCCGGGAAATTCGTGACGGCACCGCGGGCAATCTGATCGCGAATCACGACGAAATCAAAACTTCCAGTGTGCGCGTACAGCCACAAGATCGCCGCCAGCATGAATACGGAAGCGTTCATGGTGTACATGAAGAATTTCACCGCCGCGTATACCTTGCGCTCATGCCCAAAAACGCCAATCAGCAGCGCCATCGGGATCAGGGTTGCTTCCCAGAAGAAATAGAAGAGGAAGAGATCGAGCGAGGTGAAGACCCCGATCAGCCCGGTCTCAAGAATGAGCAGAAGGATGAAGAATTCCTTTACCCGGTCATGCACCGACTTCCATGAGATCAGCACACAAAGCGGCGTAAGAAATGTGGTCAACACCACCAGCCATAGCGAGATTCCATCAATCGCCATGTGGTAATGGATATTCGGGCTGGAGATCCACGGCTTGTCAATCTCAAATCGGAAGCCGGCCAGGTTCCGATGGTGGAAATGAACAGGGAGATGCAACGACAGACCGAATGCGAGCAACGATACAACGAAAGAGAAAATGCGGATGTCGCGATCACGACGGGGAAAGAAGGCGAGCAACAGAGCCCCGGCGAGCGGTACAAACGTAACCAGCGTCAGAATGTTCTGTTCGAGGAAACTCATTGCCGCACCCCGCGCCAGATCATGTACGCAATCACGACTGCTGCTCCCGACGCAATCCACCCGGCATAAGAGCGCAAGTTTCCTGATTGCATGTGCCGGACCTCATCCGAAACCTGCCGTGCACCATCCGCAGCATTGTTCACTGTATCGTCGATGACCTTGCGATCGATGCCCTGCCACAGGATGCTGTTGGACGCGTCTACCAGAGGCTTGACGAAGACCTTCGCATAGATCTCGTCGACGTAGTACTTATTTACGACCGCGTCGTAGAAAGCACCGAGTGATGTAGCGATCTTCTGCGGCAGGTACGGCTTGCTGACATAAAGCATGTAGGCCAGGATTAATCCGGCAAATGCGAACAGCACAGAGACTCCCATCAGCAGCCATTCTGTATTCCCTGATCCTTCGGTGACCGCCGTCGTGAGTTCGGAACCGAACACTGGTTCAAGGAAGTGCTCAAAACCGTGATGAATGCCGACAAACCCGCCGACCAGCGACAGGAAGGCGAGAATCATCAGCGGCACGAGCATCACCATCGGGCTCTCATGAGGCTCACCATGCCCGTGATCCCCGTGTTCATGGGCTGTGTGCGCGCGTCCATGATCATCGACCTTGATCCCTTTGTAGTCACCCCAGAACGTCATGAAGAGGAGCCGGAACATGTAGAACGACGTGATGAACGCAGTGATGGCGCCAATTACCCAGTACACAGGGTTCGCCTGGTACGCCTTCCACAAAATCTCGTCCTTGCTCCAAAAGCCTGCGAGAGGCGGGATTCCCGCGATCGCCGCAGTAGCGATCAGCATCGTCATAAACGTCATCGGAATGTATGTTTTCAGGCCACCCATCTTCCGCATATCCTGCTCGCCGCCCACAGCGTGAATGACGGACCCAGCGCCCAGGAAGAGCAAGCCCTTGAAAAAGGCATGCGTCATCAGATGGAAAATGCCTGCCGAAAATGCTCCCGCTCCGCACGCGATAAACATATATCCAAGCTGCGAGACGGTAGAGTAGGCAAGCACCTTCTTAATGTCTGTCTGGGCGATGCCGATGGATGCAGCGAAGAACGCGGTCAATGTCCCGAGGACGGCGACAACTGTCAGCGCAATCGGAGCACGTTCGAAGATCACGTGGGACCGCGCCACCATGTACACGCCGGCGGTGACCATCGTCGCCGCATGAATCAACGCGGAGACTGGAGTCGGACCTTCCATTGCGTCGGGAAGCCAGACGTAGAGAGGAATCTGCGCGGACTTGCCGCAGGCGCCAATCATCAGCAGAATTCCAATCGCAGTGAGCGGCCCCGCGCCGCCGGATTCCACGGCGAGCGGCTGAACCTTCGCAAACACATCAGCGAAATTCAGTGATCCGAAGTGTTGGATGATCAGAAACAGCCCGATCAGGAATCCAAAGTCGCCAATGCGATTTACGATGAAGGCCTTCTTGCCCGCTGATGCTGCCGAATCCTTGGTGAACCAGAATCCGATCAGCAGATACGACGCTAATCCCACACCCTCCCACCCGACAAACATCATCAGGTAGTTGTTGGCGAGCACCAGCGTGAGCATGAAGAACATGAACAGGTTCAGATAGGTGAAGAACCTGCAGTAGCTGGGGTCGTCCGACATATAGCCGACAGAGTAGATGTGGATGAGGAACCCGACGCCGGTAACCACCAGCAACATCACCAGCGAAAGCTGATCGACATAGAAAGAGAAGTCGGCGCTGAATGTGCCCGAGCGAATCCAGTGCGCGAGATTGAAGACATAAGGTGCGGCGTCAGATGAGAATTCGAAGGCGATCTTCAATGCTAGAAAGAAGGATAGAGCAGGGAACACCAGTGCAACGGTCGTGACCGCTCTCTTCGACGACCGGTAACCCATAAACCCGTTAACCGCCGCCCCCGCCAAGGGTAGCACCGGAATCAGCCAGAGATAAGGGTTCTGCGTCATAGTTTAAGCAGGTTCACCTGGTCAACGTTCAGAGTCTCGCGCGTGCGGTACACGGCAATAATGATCGCCAATCCCACGGCCGCTTCTGCCGCGGCTACGACCATGACAAAGAAAACAAAGATTTGTCCGGCGAGTACCTTCCAGTGGGCCGCGAAAGCTACAAATGACAGGTTCACGCCGTTCAGCATCAACTCGATCGACATGAAAATAGTGATGATGTTGCGCTTGATCAGAAATCCCGTGACGCCGCATGCGAACAGGATCCCACTGAGTACGAGATAATATGAAAGCGGAACCATCAGTCGTTCACCTTTTGTGGCGTTCCAGCCGGGGACGACGGTGGCTTGCTGGCCAACACAACTGCGCCCATGATGGCCACCAGGATCAGGATCGATGTGATTTCGAATGGCAGCAGGAACTCATGAAACAGCATTTGCCCAATTGTTTTCGGAGGTCCAGGCAAAGCCCCAATCGCGACTGCCCCCGTTCCCGAATGTCGTAGCACAACCCAAGCCACCAGCAGGCTTCCCAGCAACATGCCGGGGACTCCAACAAGAATTGCCACTCGGCTGCCCTGCGTGCGCTCCTCTTCGCCTGCGTTCAAAAGCATAATGACAAATACGAACAGCACCATGATCGCGCCGGCGTAGACGATCACCTGAAGCGCTGCCACAAATTCGGCTCCAAGCAGCAAGTACTCTCCCGCCAACGACGCCATTACCGCAATCAGCGACAGGGCGCTGTTGATCGGATGCCGCTGCGCCAGCAGGTTCACCGCTCCCGCCACAGCCACGGCTCCGAACGCTAGAAACAGAATTAAGTGAACGCTAAGCATGAATTTTAGTTATAGGTCCTAAGGGCTTGGTGATTACTGCGTGATAACAATCACGGCCCGCTGACGACCAATCACTGCTTCTTCACCAAACCACAGCAATCGCCGACGCTATCAGATTCACCAGTGCGAGCGGCAGCAGGAATTTCCACCCGAATGCCATCAGTTGGTCATAACGGAAGCGCGGCAACGTCCCACGCACCCAGATATAGAGGAAGAGAAACACGAAAACTTTGGCGCCGAACCAGAACACCGGCAACAGAGCCTGTAGTATCGGAGGACCAAAAATAGGCCCGTTCCATCCGCCGAAGAACAGCAACGTTGCCAGACAGCCCACCGTAATCATGTTCGCGTATTCCGCCATAAAGAACATGGCGAACTTCATCGCGCTATATTCGGTGTGGTAGCCAGCGACGAGCTCGGTTTCGGCTTCCGGCAAGTCAAATGGAATCCTGTTCGTTTCCGCGTAAGCCGCCATCAGGTAGCAGAAGAAGCCCACTGGCTGAAGGAAAATATTCCAGCGCGGAAAGATTCCCCAGAAGTGCCCCTGCTGGGCGTGAACGATGTCATTGAGGCTGAAGCTACCCGCCAATATCAATACTCCCACGAGCGACAGGCCCAGCGATATTTCATAGCTCACCATTTGTGCGCTGGCGCGCAGCCCACCGAGCAGGGAGTACTTGTTGTTCGAAGACCACCCCGCGAGCGCCACGCCGTAAACACCAATAGAGGTCACTCCCAGAATCAGAAGCAGGCTGGTGTTGACGTTGGTCGTAATCTGTAGCGGAAAGGTGTAGCCAAACAGGGTGATCGAGTTGCCGAATGGAATAACGGCAATGGAGGTCAGCGCAAAGATCACCGCGATCAGTGGCGCAGCGAGGAACAACGGCTTATAGACGTGCGGGGGGGTGAGATCTTCCTTGAAAAGGAACTTGAGTCCGTCGGCGGCCGGTTGCAGCAGTCCAAACGGACCCACGCGCGTCGGTCCCCAGCGGTTCTGCATATGACCCACGACCTTGCGCTCTAGCCAGACGGTGTAAGCAACGGCTGTGAGCAAAACCAACAGAACAATTGCTGACTTAATCACCGACGCCAAAATGTAAATCCAGATTGGCAATGCCCCTCGCTTCCTCTCGATTCGGTGCTGAGCCGCGAGCCAAATTCGAAAAGCACCAGCTCAATGCTATTTAGTCCGCCGCGACCTCGGCAGGCTTCACCTCATGACTCTCAATGACGGATTGCAGGGCCCGTGAGTAGCGTCCCAGCGTGCCTGAAGTGAACAACGTATCGTGAGCAGGCATGATGGACTCTGGTTGATGCGCCACGCCCGGACCACTCTT
>Ga0335080_10007483_pt1 | contig 11323 bp, 9 predicted proteins | sample Lox_Sample_34_FD_206720 | JGI IMG/M metagenome (GOLD analysis project Ga0335080, IMG submission 206720) | Soil microbial communities from Loxahatchee National Wildlife Refuge, Florida, United States - Lox_Sample_3.4 | ecosystem: Environmental > Terrestrial > Soil > Wetlands | place: USA: Florida...
TTTGCGGGGCGGTCCGCATCTGGTGCTTGCGCTACCAGGTCCGCTCCCCTACGCTCATGTGCAGCAGAAACGTTTTGCCACACGGGGGAGGGGGCCGTGGAGATGAACGACGTTCCGCGCGGAAGGCGCTCACGCGCGCTGCTTGTGGTCGTGGTGCTGGTGCTGCTGGCCGGCCTCACGTGGGGGCTGACCACCTCGCTCGCGGCCAGCGGCTCACCCGCGCCGTCGCCGACGGGCCTCGTGCTCAAGCTCGGCTACCTGACACCGCCCGAGAACCTGAACCCGTTCGTCGGCTATACGAACTCCGACTACGAGATCTGGTCCCTCAACTACGACTACCTCGTGGGGTACGCCCCCGACGGCTCGCCGCGTCCGGCGATCGCCACGAGCTGGTCGACCACCGATGCCGGCAAGACCTGGATCTTCCACATCAGGCACGGTGTCACCTGGCAGGACGGCGTGCCGCTCACGGCGCGTGACGTGGCCTTCACGTTCAACTACATCGTCAAGAAGAAGCTCGCCGCCTACGACTTCTACACCAAGCTGATCACCGACGCGGTGGCCACCGACGATTACACGTGCGAGGTCCACTGCTCGGCCCCGAAGGCCGACATGCTGCGTCTCTACCTGTACGTCTTTCCGCAGCACATCTGGGGCAAGATCGCCAACCCCGAGAAGGTCACGATGACCTACCCGATCATCGGCTCGGGCCCCTTCCAGTGCGTGCAGTACAAAGACGGTGACTTCGCGAAGATGGTGAAGAACCCGCACTACTGGGGCGCCAAGCCGACCATCGACACCGTGCTGTTCCAGTACTACACCAACCAGGACACGATGGCCCAGGAGTTTCGCAACGGCACGCTCGACGGCGCCTACGACGTGCCGCAAGCGCAGTACTCGTCGATCGTGAGCGCGCCCGGCGTCAAGGGCTATCAGTCGAACGTCTGGTACCTCGAGTACCTCTCGTACAACTGCTACACGGGCGCCGCGTCGCAGGGCAATCCCGTGCTCAAGGACGTGCGCTTCCGGCAGGCGCTCGACTGGGCCATCGACAAGAAGGAGCTGGTGCGCATCGGTCTCGACGGCTACGGCCGGCCGGGCTCGACGATGATGCCGCCGGGCGAGTATCCGGCGAGCTGGGACGCTCACTACGAGCCGACTCCCCAGGAGACCTTCGGCTTCGACATCGCCAAGGCCAACCAGATGCTCGACGCGGCCGGCTACACCGACACGAACGGCGACGGCTATCGCGACTACAAGGGCAAGCGCATCGAGCTGCGACTCTGGTCGCGGACCGACTCGGACGCCAGCCAGAAGGAAGGCAAGCTCATCACCGGCTGGTTCAAGCGCCTCAAGCTGAAGATCGACTACTCCGTCATGGACCCGGGCGTGATGAGCGACAAGCTTTACTCCTACAAGGGCAGCGCCTACGCGCCCGACTACGACATCTACCTGTGGGACTCCTACGGCTACGCCGATCCCGGCGACACCCTGGCCGGCATGACCACCCCGCAGATCCAGATGTGGAACGACTCGTGCTGGTCGAACGCGCGCTACGACGCCCTCAACCTGCAGCAGATGAGCCAGCTCGACCCGCAGAAGCGGCTCGGGCTGCTCCATCAGATGCAGGAGCTGGCCTACGTGCAGACGCCCTACTCGGTCCTGACCTACCCGAACACCCTGGTCGTGGCCAACACCGCCAAGTGGGACGGCTGGACGTCGTTCATGGGCCAGGCGCCGTTCTTCAACGGCTTCAACATGGACAGTTACATCAACCTGAGGCCAAAGGCCGCGGCGGCAGCGACGGGAGGCGGGGCCCCGACCGCGATCTGGGTCGTGGTCGGCCTCGTCGTCGTGGTGGTCGTGGTCGGGCTCGTCGTCATGGGCCGGCGGCGTGGCCGTCAGGCCGTCGAGGAGCTGTAGGCCACCCGAACGCGCTCGCGTCGCGGGATCGCGAAGCTCACGCCGGCGAGCGGCACGAAGCCGGCGGGGGCTTGGCCTGGGGTTCGTACGACCGGGCGTCTGTCTGGCATCGCGATGCCGGATAGGGCAAAGTAGGGGCTGCGAGCCGGACGACGATCGGTGGGGAGCATGAACGACGACATGGACTGGCGCGACGGTGCCGTACAGCGCACGCTGCCCGAAGGGCTGGGCATGGACTGGTCACGCTCGCGTTCGCGCGGCCGCCGGCGCCCGCGGCGGCGGGTACCGTGGACCGCGCTCGTCGTCCTCGTGCTCATCGCCGTCGGCGTCGTGCTCTGGTACGAGAACCGGGCCGAGGTGCGTCTCACGTTCCTGTCGATCCACGTCACCGCCCCGCTCTGGGTGGTCGCCGTGGCCAACCTCGTGCTCGGCCTCATCCTGGGCGGCGCGCTCGTGGCGCGTTCCCGGCGCTGACGCCGGGTCCTGCCCGGCGTCTCCCGGCCCGGGCGTGGAGTCGCCCTGCGAAGGGCATAGTGTGGAGGTCAAGCCGACGGAGGCCTCGCCATGACCGACGATCCCGCGTCACGCGACCCCCGGCCGTCGCGCCGGGCCGACCAACGGCGCCCCGGCGAACGTCCCGAGCGGCGTCCCGATGAGCGAAGCATCGCGCGGTACCCCGACGAGCGGTACCGCGACGAGCGGTACCCCGACGAGCGCCCGCCCGACGACCGCCACACCGGCCTCCGCCGGCCGGCCGATCCGCGGCGCACCGTGCTGCTCGTGGTCGCCGTCGTCGTCGTGCTCGGGTTTCTCGTCTTCTGGATCCAGAACCACTACCGTGTCTCCATCTCGTACCTCACGGTCGAGATCAGGGCGCCGCTGTGGCTCGTGGTCTCCGGCTACTTCCTGATCGGCATCCTGATCGGCGTGCTGCTCACCATCTACTACCAGCGACGACGGCCATAGCGGCGCGGTCCGTCAAGGCGCCCGCCGGGCCGGCGGCCCGCCGCCGGCGCCTGCGTGAGATCGTGGCCCGGCTCGACCAGGCCTACGGCCGGCCCACGCTGACGCCGCGTCTGCCGCCGGTCGGCGAGCTCGTCTACACCGTGCTCTCGCAGAACACCGCCGACGTCAACACCGACCGCACCTACGCCGAGCTGCGCCGCCGTTTCGCGACCTGGAGCGCGGTGCGCGACGCCCCGGTCGGCGAGGTCGAACGCGCGATCGCCCAGGGCGGTCTCTCCCACGTCAAGGCGCCGCGCATCGTGGCCATCCTCCAGGCGCTCAGCCCGGCGGGAAGCGAGCCCGACCTGGCCGTGCTCGACGACCTGCCCGACGACGAGGCGCTCGACTACCTGCAGCGCCTGCCCGGCGTAGGTCCCAAGACGGCCGCCTGTGTGCTGCTCTTCGCGCTGGGCCGGCCGGCCATGCCGGTCGACACCCACGTCTACCGCGTCGCCGGCCGCCTGGGCTTGCTCGCTGCCGGAGTCGGCGTGGTGGCGGCGCACGACGAGCTCACGACCCTGGCCGGTCCGGCGCCGGCCGACATCTACGCCGCGCACGTCGACCTCGTGCGTCACGGCCGGCGCACCTGCCACGCCCGGCGGCCGGCCTGCGCAAGCTGTCCGCTTTCCGACATCTGCCCCAGCGCGGCGGCGTTTCTCGCGTCCGCCGCAAGGAAGGATCAGGCATGACCAAGCTACGCGACGAGTTCTCGAAGAAAGAGTGGAAGCACTGCTGCGGCAAGGGCTGCAAGAAGTGCGCCCTGCACAACGCCTACCTCGAGGCGTACGGCAAGAAAGAGGGCGAGAAGAAGTTCGCCAGGGACTACGACCGCATGCACTGAAGCCGCGGCTGTCGCAGGCGCGACGCTCGGGTCAGAAGACCTCGGGCACGAAGGTCTGGTTCTCGTAGGGCGGGCGCATGTAGCCCTTGTCCTCGCGGCGCGGCGGCAGCTTGAACGGCTTGGGCGTGAGGTCCTCGTAGGGGATGACGCCCAGCAGGTGAGAGATCACGTTGAGCCGGGCGCGCTTCTTGTCGTCGGAGTTGACGACGAACCAGGGCGAACGCTTCGTGTCGGTGTAGTGGAACATCTCGTCCTTGGCCCGCGAGTACTCGACCCACTTGTCCCAGCTCTCGAGGTCCATCTCAGAGATCTTCCAGCGCTTGGTGGGGTCCTGGATGCGGTCCTTGAAGCGGCGCTCCTGCTCCTCGTCGCTCACGCTGAACCAGTACTTCACCAGGATGATGCCGCTGCGGATGAGCATCTCCTCGAAGGGCGGGCAGGAGCGGAAGAACTCGTTGACCTCGTCCTCGCTGCAGAAACCCATGACGCGCTCGACGCCGGCCCGGTTGTACCAGGAGCGGTCGAAGATCACCCACTCGCCGGCGGCCGGCAGGTGGGCGACGTAGCGCTGGAAGTACCACTCGGTCTTCTCGCGCTCGGTCGGCACCCCCAGGGCGACCACGCGCACGGTGCGCGGGTTCAGGGTCTCGGTGACGCGCTTGATGGTGCCGCCCTTGCCGGCCGCGTCGCGGCCCTCGAAGATCGTGACCACCTTGAGGCCCCGCGCCCTGATGAACTCCTGCAGCTTGACGAGCTCGATCTGCAGCTTGCCGAGCTCTTTGAGGTAGGTCGCGTCGTCGAGCTTCTTGCGCGTCTTGGGCTCGACGTCGCCGAGCTCGTCGGGTTTGTCGGGAGTCACGTCTGTTCGTGTCCTTTCGCGTACGGTGCGGGGGTCCGCGCGAGCCTGGTCTGCGGTCTTGACCTGTAGTGTACGCCACCCTCGACGGCGCGCGCACGTTCTCGCCGTCTGCCGGAAGCGTTGTCGGCGGGCGCCGGCGGGGCATAGGGTGAAGAGAAACGATGGCACACGTAGGCGACACTGCAGAGAGTGGGCGCGGCGGGCCGGCCCCCGGCGACGACGGCCGCGGCGGCCCCGCCGGGGCCGACCGCCCGGGCGGCCCCGACGGCGGCGTGGACCGCGACGGCCGCGTCGTCGGCTTCGTCGACATCGGCACCAACTCGGTGCGCCTCATGGTCGTCCAGATCTCGTCGCGGCAGCACTACCGGGTGATCAACCTGCAGCGCGAGGTGGTGCGACTGGGCGAGGAGGAGTTCGGCGACCGTCTGCTGCGCCCGGCGGCGATCGAGCGCGGCGTGACCGTCTGCCGCTTGTTCGCGGCGCTCGCCCGCAGCCAGGGCGCGCGCGAGATCGTCGCGGTGGCCACCTCGGCCACGCGCGAGGCCCGCAACCAGGGCGCCTTCGTGGCGCGCCTGCGCGACGAGGCCGGACTCGACGTCCACGTCGTGTCCGGCCGCGAGGAGGCGCGCCTCATCTACCTCGGCATCCAGAGCCGCGTCGAGCTCGGCGAGCGCACCGCCTTCTGCCTCGACATCGGGGGCGGCAGCACCGAGGTCATCGTCGGCGACGGCCGGCGCCACCTGTTTCTCGACAGCCTGCCCCTTGGCGCCGTGCGCCTGGCCGGCGATCCCGGCCTGCCCGACGTCTCGGGCCGGGTCTCGGCCGACGACTACCAGCGCCTGCAGCGCGCCGTGCGCCTGGCTTCGGTGCACACCGTGGCCACGGCCCGTCGCTACGACGTCGACGTTGCCTACGGCACCTCGGGCACGGTGCGCAACGTGGCGGCCGTCGCCGCCCGCGTGCTGCACGATCGCGAGCCCCGCCGCGACGAGACCACGAGCCTCGCCGACGTGCGCAGGGTGGTCAAGCTGCTACGCGGCCTGTCGCTCGAGGAGCGCCGCCGCGTGCCGGGCCTCAACCCCGATCGCGCCGACATCGTGGTCGCCGGCGCCGTGGTGCTCGAGACGCTGCTCGGCGATCTCGAGCTGCCGGCCGTGACGGCCCTCACCGAGTGCGGCCTGCGCGACGGTCTGCTCATCGACTACCTGGCGCGCGGCCCCGACGCCGCCCTGGTCCACGAGCTCTCCGTGCGCGAGCGCAGCGTCCTGCGGCTTGTGCGCGCCTGCGGCGCCGACGAGGGCCACGCCCGCCACGTGGCGCGTCTCGCGCTCGAGCTCTTCGAGAGCTCGCGCGCCGCCGGCTACCACGACCTGGGCGCGGACGAGCGCGAGCTGCTCGACTACACCGCCCTCGCCCACGACGTGGGCACCTTCGTCTCGTACCCCGATCACCACGTGCACTCGGCCTACCTCATCGCCAACGCCGACCTGCTCGGTTTCGACCAGCGCGAGATCGCGATCATGGCGGCCACCGCGCTGTTCCATCGCAAGGCCACGCCGAGCGGCCGTTACCACGCCTACGCCCAGCTCGGCGACGACGACCGCGCGACCGTGCGCACGCTGGCCAACCTGCTGCGCCTGGCCGAGCGCCTCGACCGCAGCCACAGCGGCGTCGTGCGTCACGCCCGGCTCGAGGCCGACGGCCGTCGCGCGCTCGTGCTGCACCTCGTGGTCAAGGGGCGCGCCGAGCTCGAGCTCTGGGGCCTCGAGAACCGTCGTTCGTCGATGGAGAAGGCGATGGGCCGGCGCCTGAGCTTCGTCGTCGAGACGGACGGCGGCCGGGACGACGAGGGCGGCGGCGGACCCTTTGACGACGAGCGCGACGGCGCCGGGCGCACCGAGACCGGGCGCACCGAGACCGGGCGCGCCGAGGCCGACGGCGCCGCTGCCGAAGCCGGGGCCTAGAGCTCGCCGATCACCCGCGCCAGCCGCCGGCTGAAGCCGTCGCCGCGGATGGTGACCCACATCTCGGGGAACGTGTCGACCAGCCTGTTGAGCTCGGCCTGGCGGGCGGCCAGGTAGGCGGCCACGCCGGGTGCGACGAGCATGGTCATGTCGCGGCGGGCGTTGGTGGCCGGCGGCTCCCAGCGTCCCCAGGTCAGGAAGTTGCGCAGGATCGTGCAGGTCACGACGGCGTCCTGCAGGTCGCCCAGGTGGTCCTGCATGTTCTTGGTGGCGCCGATCAGCGGCTTGGCCTCGGCGCCCAGGACCTCTTCGAAGAACTCCAGCGTGTAGCGCATCGCCTTGCCGGCGATGCGCAGGCGGTGAAAACGCGGCAGCGGCGTGTCGTGGCCGCCGACGACGTCGTCGTAGGCCCAGACCGCGGTGACGCGGTCGTAGACCACCGCCGGCAGGACGAGGCTCACGCGGTGGGGCCGGGCCTCCTGCTCGGCGGTCATGATCGGCAGGGCGGCGCGCCCGGGGTCGTCGAGCAGCGCGGTGAACGCCTCGACGAAGCGCGGGTAGCGATCGCCGTCCAGGTAGGTGAGCAGCGCGGCGCGCGCCTCGTCGCGCTGCTCGTGCCAGATGTCGAGCAGCGGGTCGAGCTCGCCGCGGCGCTCGGCGGGCAGACCGTCGAGGTAGTGCATCGTCTTCTCGTGGAAGACGTCGAGGTCGCGCACCGCGCCGAGCACGCGGCCGGTGCGCCGCAGGCCGCGCTCGATCGGGTGCATCGTGCGGGCGTCGAGGTAGGGCGCGAACACCCGCAGGGCGGCACGCATGCGGCGCGTGGCGACCCTCATGTCGTGCAGGTCTTCGGGGTCGTCGCCCACGCGCGTGCCGGCCTCGTGATCGAGCATGCGGTCGCAGTGGAAACGCAGCGTCTTGAAGGCCGCCTCGGCCATGGTGTCGGTGGCGCGGATGCCGGGGCGGGCGGGACGCCTGGTCTTGCGACCTGCGACCGGCGCGGCCTTGGCCAGGACGGCAGCCGCCGCGGCCGCGGCCTTGTCGCGCACGGCCCTGGCCGCGGACTTGCCGGGAGCGTCGTCGCTCGCGGTGGTCTTGTCGGGAGCGGCCTCGGTGGCGGCCGCGGTCTCGCCGCCCTCGGCGGCGCCGGAGCGGCGCTTCACGGCGCTCACGAGGCGTGCCGGAAAGATCGCGAGGCCCTCGTGCTGAAAGCGGTTGAGCCAGTAGCGCACGGTGCGCGGCGCCATGCCGGCCTTGGCGGCGGCGTCGCGCTGCAAGGCGCCGGCGTGCACGGCCAGCAGTGCCCGGGCGCGCCGGCCGGCGGCGTCGGTGCGACGAGCGATGCGGCCCAGCAGGCGCTCCTCGTCGGCCGAGAGCAGGGCGCCGGCGGGCGCGCCCGCGTCGAGGGCGGCGAGCGCCCGCTCGAACTTGGACAGCGGCTGCGGCACGAGGCCGAAGTCGCGTTGCAGCGCCTCGGCCAGGACGGCCAGCTCGGCCTCGGCGCCCTCGCCCTTGAGCTCGGCCTCGACCTCGTACTGGGGCGCCTGGACGCCGTCGCCGACCACGAAGGTGAGGGTGTCGAGCGAGAGCTCCGCCACGGTGTGGCCGTCGCGCGTCACCGGGCGCGCCACGCGCGTCTGGCGTATCTCGGCGAGCGGCTGCAGCGGCCGGCCGCGTGCCGCCTTGGCGACCTGTTCGCGAGCCTCGCCGGCCGGCCACTCGTCGGGGCCGGCGTCGGGTGCAAGGTCGTGGGGCAGCTCGAGCTCCCACTCGTCGCGGCGGTGCACCGCGCCCGGCTTGCCGCTGCCGCGCCGCTTGACGGTGAGCAGGGTACGGTCGCCCAGGTCACGGCGCCGGCAGAACAGGCCGGCGCCCTGCAGGGCGCGGTCGTCGGTGTCCAGGTACACGTCGGACATCTGTGCCGTCTCGCCGGCGCCGAGCTCAAAGCCGGCGAGCTCGTCGAGCTCGCGGAGGTGCTCGAGCGTGGCGGCGTCGGGCGCGCTGAACTTGGCCTCTATCTCCATGCCGGCGTCACCTCTCGTGGACGAAGGGGCGCGGCGGCAGCAGCCAGACGAGTGTGCCGCGCGTGGTCTGCTCGTCTAAGTCGATGCGGGCGACGCCCGCCTTCTTGACGGTCACCTCGCCTCCGGTGACCTCGGCGATGGTCGCGCTGAAATCGGGCTCGTGGCCCACCAGCATCAGTACGCGAGCACCGGCGTGCTCGGTGACGACGGCCGCCAGGTCGCGCCGGTCGAAGCCGGAAGCGAGACGTTCGTCGTCGGCCAGGCGCTCGGCGCAGCCCAGCGCCTCGGCGGCGATCTCGGCCGTCTGGCGGGCGCGCACGAGCGGGCTGGTGAGCACGGCGTCGGGGCGCACACCGGCGCCGGCCAGCAGGGCCGCGACGCGGCGCACCACGGCGCGGCCGTCGTCGGTCAGCGGCCGCTCGTCGTCGGGGCCGTGCCACTCCGCCCGCGAGCCGGCCGGGCCGTGACGCAGGAAGATGAGCTGCACGGCGTCCTCCTAGCGGTCGCCGCCCGGGCGGCGCTTGCCGCGCCGCCCCGTCTGGTGCGAGCGAGCCGGCCGGTCGGCGGCGTGCTCGATGAACCAGGCCTGGCTGTCGAGGGCCTCTTCGCCCTCGGCCGGGTGAGCATGGACGTAGGTGCCGTCGGCCTGCATGAACCGCGCCTTGACGTTGTCGCGCCAGTAGACGTCGAGGATCTCGTCGCGCAGGCGCCGCACGATGGCCTGGTCCTCGACGGGAAAGAGGACCTCGACGCGGCGGTTCAGGTTGCGCGGCATGAGGTCGGCGCTGCCCACCAGCACCTGCTCGTCGCCGCCGTTGCGGAACCAGTAGATGCGGCTGTGCTCGAGGAACCGCCCGACGATGCTCGTCACGCGGATGTTGTCGCTCACGCCGGGCACTCCCGGCCGCAGCGAGCACATGCCCCGCACCAGCAGGTCGATCTTGACGCCGGCCTGCGAGGCCCGGTAGAGGATGGCGATCATCTTGCGGTCGATCAGCGAGTTCATCTTGAAGATGAGGTGACCGCCGCGACCGGCCTTCTGGTGCTCGATCTCGCGCTCGAGCAGCACCTCGAAGCGGCCACGCAGGCTGTGCGGCCCCACGAGGAGCTTCTTGTAGTCGCGCGAGCGCGAGAAGCCGGTCAGGAAGTTGAAGAGCTCGGTCGCGTCCTGGCCGATCACGGGGTCGCAGGTGAACAGGTCGAGGTCGGTGTAGAGGCGTGCCGTCACGACGTTGTAGTTGCCGGTGCCGAGGTGCACGTAACGCCGTATGCCGTCGCCCTCGCGGCGCACGACCATGGCGATCTTGGAGTGTGTCTTCAGGCCCACGAGGCCGTAGACCACGTGGACGCCCTCTTCTTCGAGCGCTCGCGCCCACTCGATGTTGGGCTCCTCGTCGAAGCGCGCCTTGAGCTCGACGAGGACGGCGACCTCTTTGCCGTTGCGGGCCGCCTCGAGCAGCGCCGCCACCGCCGGGGCGTTGCGACCCACGCGGTAGAGGGTCATCTTGATGGCCAGCACGTCGGGGTCGTGCGCCGCGCTCTCGAGCCAGTCGATGACCGGCTCGAACGAGTCGTAGGGCCGGTGGATGAGGATGTCGTGCTCGCGGATGGCGGCGAAGACCGACAGGTCGGGGTCGCCCAGGCCGCGCGGCACCGCCGACACGAACGGCGGGTCCTTGAGGTCGGGACGGTCGAGGCCGAGCAGGTTGATGCCGCTCATGCCCAGGGGCGGAGCGACGGCGATCATGCCCTCGGGCTCGAGGTCGAGGTTGTCGAGCAGGATGCCGCGCACGTCGTCGGGGGTCGCCGTGTCGATGGTCAGGCGCACGACCGAGCCGAAGCGGCGCCGCAGCACCCCCTCCTCGATGGTCTCAAGCAGGTCGTCGGCCTCGAGCTCCTGGATCGACATCTCGGCGTCGCGCGTCACGCGGAAGGCGTAGACGCCCACGATCGTCATGCCGGGGAAGAGCTCGTCCAGGTTGGCGGCGATGAGCTGCTCGAGCCAGACGAAGTCGTAGCGCCGTGTCTTGGCGGCCGGCGGCAGGTCGGCCGGCGGCGGCAGCGGCACCAGGCGCGGCAGGGTCGACGGCACCTTGACGCGGGCGAAGAGCTGCTGGCCGCGCTCGTCGTTCAGGAGCACCGCGAGGTTCAGGCTCAGGTTCGAGATGTGGGGGAACGGCCGGCCTGGGTCGAAGGCGAGCGGCGTGAGAACGGGAAAGGCGCTGCGGTCGAAGTAGGCGTTGGCGGCCTCTCTCTGGGCCTCGTCGAGCTCGGCGAAGTCGTGGATGGCCACGCCGGCCGCGGTGAGCTGCGGCAGGATGTCGTGGGCCCAGGTCTCGCGAGCGTCGAGCATGAGCCGGTAGGCGAGCTCGCGGCAGGCCACGAGCTGTTCGGCCGGTGTCATGCCGTCGACCGACAGGTCGGCGACGCCGGCCTCGACCTGCTGCCGCAGGCCGGCGACGCGCACCATGAAGAACTCACCCAGGTTGGAGCCCAGGATCGAGAGGAACTTGACGCGCTCGATCAGCGGGTTGCGCTCGTCCTGGGCCTCTTCGAGCACGCGGCGCTGGAAGGCCAGCATGCCGAGCTCGCGGTTGATGTAGAGCGAGTGGTCGGAGAGGTCGATGTCGGCCGGCGGCGCGATGTCGGCCGACGGTGCGGTGTCGGCTGACGGTGCGGCGTCGGGGGTCGGGTCTGTAGCTGCGGC
>Ga0335080_10007485_pt1 | contig 11321 bp, 11 predicted proteins | sample Lox_Sample_34_FD_206720 | JGI IMG/M metagenome (GOLD analysis project Ga0335080, IMG submission 206720) | Soil microbial communities from Loxahatchee National Wildlife Refuge, Florida, United States - Lox_Sample_3.4 | ecosystem: Environmental > Terrestrial > Soil > Wetlands | place: USA...
CCAGACCCAGACCCAGACCCAGACCCAGACCCAGACCCAGACCCAGACCCAGACCCAGACCCAGACCCAGACCCAGACCCGTGCGGTGATCACGGCAGAAAGGGCCTGATACGCCAAGAACCACCTTCACGCCGGTGGATAATAAGAAACACGAGTACGTCATCAGCGATGCCGTGTAAGGCAGCGAAGATGTGGACCTCATCATCATCAAGATCGACGCCTTCGAGAACGGGTCGTGGAAGACGAAGGGCACCGCCGTCGAGTACCGCCCGGCGGATTGCACCAACGACTTCCCGCCGATCTGACCGGGTTCCGCCTCGCCACCGGAACGGCGCCGAATTGCCCAGCCTGGAGTCACAGCCCCAGGCCGGGTGGCACCGGCTCGCCGCGCTCCGCTATCTGGGCGGCGAGCCGGGACGGGCCGGTGATTACCCGGGCGCGGGCCGGCCCGGCGCCGCTGACGGTGAAGCCGTGTGGCCGGTCGCGGGGCACGAAGACGAAGCTGCCCGCGCCGACGGTCCAGCGGTCAACTCCGCAGAACACCTCCATCTCGCCCCCGAGCAGGTAGAACATCTCGTCCTCGCCCGCGTGCACGTGTTCGTGCACCGACAGTCCGGCCGGATACACCGACTCGATCACGCCGAGCTGGCCGAACGTGTCCTCCCCGGAAGCCTTGATCACGGCGCCCGAACCGTGGAAGCCGTACGCCGAACCCTCGCCCGGCCCCAGCACGAACCCCGATGTCATGAGTCCTCCCGTTCCGAGCGGTGCGCTGCCACCGTCCCATCCTCATCCCGGGCTGAATCCCCGGTAAACCCTGTGTTTCCTGAATATGCAGGTAGCCCAGCGCCTGACACGCCCGAAACGGCCGGGGTCCTCGTGCCCGCTGGTGGATAATCCATTAGTGGGCGAGGAACAGCATGAGCCTGGTCATGCGGTCAGGCAGGCAGCCCTCGCGGCGGCTGGTCGCACCGTCATCGTGACGTATCCGGCGGCTGGCTGCGCCCGACCGTGTTCGGCGCGGTCGACGGGCTGGTCACCAACACCTCGCTGATCGCCGGGCTCGGCGGCGGCGGGGTCTCGGCGCACACCGTGATCCTCACCGGGGTGGCCGCGCTGGTCGCCGGCGCGTTCTCCATGGGCACCGGGGAGTACGTCTCGGTGACCAACCAGAACGAGCTGGTGCACGCCGAGGTATCGACCGAACGCACCATGCTGGCCCGTTTCCCGCCGCCGAGCAAGCCGAGCTGGCGGAGTACTTCGCCGCCTACGGCGCCGACCCGGAGACGGCCGCGCGGATGGCCGCCGCGGTATCCTCCGACCCCGACACCGCGCTGCGCGTGCACACCCGCGAGGAGCTCGGCGTCGACCCGTTCGAGCTGCCGTCGCCCCTGGTCGCGGGCTTCTCGTCGCTGATCGCCTTCTCCGCGGGGGCGCTCATCCCGCTGCTGCCCTACCTGGCGGGCCTGCCGGGAACGGGCACTGCGCTGGTCACCGCGCTGGGCGTCGCCGCGGTGGCGCTGCTGACCGGCGGCATGGTGGTCGGCCGGCTCACCGGCCGCCCGCTGCTGGCCTCGGGCCTGCGCCAGCTCGCCCTGGGCGCGGTGGCCGTCGGCGTGACGTTCGCGGTGGGCAGCCTTATCGGCGGCGGTCACGCGGTCTGACCAGGGCGCCCTGGAATTTGTCGTTAGCCGGCTGAACCATCTCCCGATCTTGGACGTGTTCATGCCGGGAGGCACACTGCCGGACAAGCAGGGGCGTACCGCCGCGGCCAGCCTGGTCACGGCCGGTTCCGTGCTGCTCGGCACCGCTCTGCTCGCCGCGGGCTGCGCCAGCGGCGAGCCCCCGGCCCAGAGCCCGGCGTCTCACCGCCCGGCGTCTCAGAGCCTGGCGTCTCAGAGCCTGGCGTCTCAGAGCCTGGCGTCTCAGAGCACAGCGTCTCACAGTCCCGCCACGACGGCCGAGCTCGCCGCGATGGCCGCCAGGTACATGGCCGTCGCACGGCCGGCCAACCGCGAGCTTGACCACGAGTTCGACGGCTTCGACGATCACGTCAAGGACGGCGACCTGGCCGCGGCGCAGGCCGACCTGCGCGCCGCCGTCGTCACGGAGCGCCGGTTCGACCGCCAGCTGATCGCGCTCTCGTTCCCGCCGCGGGCCGAACCCTTCGTCCGCCTGCTCTACCGCGTCAACCAGGCGCGGGCCGCGCTGACCAGCACCGCGGCGGGTGTCACGTCGCTGCGCGAGCTGCGCGGGTACGCCAGGCGGCTGGACGCCGCCAACGAGCCGGTGGAAGCCGCGGTCCGGGTCATCCGCGGCCAGCTCGGCCTGCCGCCGCCCGATACGAGCTGACCGCCCAGCTGACCGCCCAGCTGTCCGCCCAGCTGACCGTGGTTAACCCGCGATGAACTAAAACGACCGATCGCACGTGATCTCTAACGGGAGATCACGCGCACTGTGAAGGGGAGATATTCCGATGCGAAAGATATGGGGCGCGGCCGGCCTGGCCGCCCTTGCCCTGACCGTTTCTGCTTGCGCCAGCTCGGCCAGTAGCACGGCCACCACGGCCAACACGCCCGCTGCGGGGGGTAACAGCAGCAGCGCGACGGCCGCGGCCGGCGGGAGCATCGTGAGCCAGAAGACCATCGGCAATCAGCAGGTGCTCGTCGACTCCAGCGGCATGACCTTGTACTGGTTCGTCCCTGACACGTCGAGTAAGTCGAATTGCTCGGGCCAGTGCGCGACCTACTGGCCGCCGGTCACGGGCCCGCTCACCGCGGGCTCCGGGGTGACCGGCACGCTGGGCACCATCACCCGGTCCGACGGCACCACGCAGGCGACCTACCTCGGCCACCCGCTCTACACCTACATCGGCGACAAGAGCCCGGGGCAGGCCACGGGCAACGGCAAGAACCTCTCCGGCGGCGTGTGGTGGGAGATGACGATCTCCGGCGCGACGCCTGCAGCGGCGGCGGGCGCGGGCTCCACCGCCACGGCCACCTCGGGTGGCGGCGGAGGCTACGGCTACTGACCTCGCGTCTACCTGATCTCGCGCTCACCGTCCGGGCGCGCAGTGTCCAAGGCGGGTGCGGCCCAGGCCGCACCCGCCGCGGGCACCAGCCGGCCGCTGGTAGCCAGCGGCGCCGCGATTTCGAATAAGATCATTTTCGCTGGGTGCCGGCATCGGCGACCCGGAATCCGCGGATAGCTGTCCGCGATAAATCGGCTGGGCTCATCCTGAGCACATCGGCGATAAGCCAGAGCCGGAATCGTGCCCCGCTGTCCGCGCTTTCTTGTGCCGGGATTAAAATGCAAACGATGCCGCCGGGGGCTTGAATATGAGCGCGGTGCGGTAGCGAGTGCGGGGAAAGCCCGAGCCTCTTGACCGGGAGCGAGGGAGAGCCATGACGCTCACATCCGGCGGATCGACCGACGGCGTGCCGGCCAGCCCGGCGGCGCACGCGGTGGACCTGCGCAAAACCTACGGGGCCGGGCAGGCGGCCGTGCATGCCCTGGCCGGCATCAACGTGACCTTCGAACGGGGGCGGTTCACCGCCGTGATGGGCCCGTCAGGCTCGGGCAAGTCGACGCTCATGCACTGCATGGCGGGTCTGGACCGGCCGACCTCGGGGCAGACGTTCGTGAGTGGCCAGGACGTCGGAAGGCTGGACGACGCCGGGCTCACCCGGCTGCGCCGTGACAGGATCGGCTTCGTCTTCCAGTCCTTCAACCTCGTCCCGACGCTGACCGCGGCCGAGAACATCACCCTCCCCGCCGACCTGGCAGGCACCAGGGTCGACCGAGACTGGCTTGACTACCTGGTCAAACAGCTCGGTATCGGAGACCGTCTCACCCATCATCCCAGTGAGCTTTCCGGCGGCCAGCAGCAGCGCGTCGCGTGCGCCCGGGCGCTGATCAACAAGCCGGCCCTCGTCTTTGCCGACGAGCCCACGGGCAACCTCGACTCCAACGCCTCGGCCGACGTGCTCGCCTTCCTCAGGCAGTCGGTCTCCGAACTCGGCCAGTCGATCGTGATGGTGACGCACGACCCCACGAGCGCCGCCTACGCGGACCGGGTGATCTTCCTGGCCGACGGGACGGTGGTGGGCGAGCTCGACCAGCCGACCGCCGATTCGGTCCTGGAGCGGATGCGAACGCTGGCGGCCTGACATGCGGAAGGTTACGATCAAGGGCCTGCTGGCCCACAAGCTCAGGCTGGCGCTGACCGCGCTGGCGATCGTGCTCGGCGTCACGTTCATCTCGGGGACGTTCGTCCTTACCGACACCCTGCAGAACACGTTCACCACGCTGTTCGGCAGCATCTACGCGAAGGTCGACTTCCAGGTCCGCGGGGTGGCTCAGCTAGGCAGCGGCGCGGGCGCGACACGCAACGAGCTGCCCGGATCGCTGCTGGCCACCGTCCGTCACGTGCCCGGCGTCGAGGCGGCCGACGGCCAGGTCACCGGCTACGCCCAGTTCGTGGCCAGGGACGGCAAGGCCATCGCGACCGGCGGCGGCGCGCCCACCATCGGCGTGGCCTACGACCCGGAACAGAAGATCTCGCCGCTGCACCTGATCGCGGGCGGCCCGCCGGTGACCCCGGACGACGTGGTGATGGACGCCGGGACGGCGCAGAAGTACCACTTCGCCGTCGGCCAGCGGGTCCGCATCCTGTCGGCCGGGCCGCCGCGCACGTTCACCATCACCGGCATCACCCAGTTCGGCACGGCCGACAACCTGGCCGGGGCGACGCTGGCCGCGTTCACGCTGCCGACCGCGCAGGCCATCGCCCAGGAAACCGGCAAGCTGGACGACATCAACGTGGTGACCGCGCCCGGCGCGAGCAAGGCCGCGGTGCAGCGGGCCATCGCCAGGGTCCTGCCGCCGGGAGTCCAGGTCGTCACCGGGCAGACCGTGGTCAACGAGAGCACGAGCTCGATCAGCCAGGCGCTTTCCTTCTTCTCCACCGCGCTGCTGGTCTTCGCGTTCATCTCGTTGTTCGTCGGCGCGTTCACCATCTACAACACGTTCTCGATCATCGTCGGGCAGCGGACGCGGGAGCTGGCCCTGCTCCGGATCGTCGGGGCCAGCCGCCGCCAGGTGTTCGGGTCCGTGCTGGCCGAGGCGGCCATCACCGGGTTCGTCGCCTCGGTGATCGGGCTGGGCCTGGGGGTGCTGGCCGCGCTCGGGCTGCAGGCGTTGCTGAGCGGGTTCGGCGTCACGCTGCCCCCCGGATCGCTGGTGTTCGAGCCGCGGACCGTGCTGGTCGGCCTGGCCGTCGGGATCGGCGTGACCGTGGTGTCCGCGATCGGCCCGGCCCGCGGGGCGGTGCGCATCCCCCCGGTCGTCGCGCTCGATGACCGGCAGTCGGCGGCGGGCGCCTCGCTACGGCGCCGGTTCACCTGGGGTTCGGTCCTGGCCCTGGCCGGCGCGGTCCTGCTGGGACTCGGGCTGGCCCGGCCGGCCATCCAGCTCGTCGGCATCGGCGCGGCTGGCCTGTTCATCGGGGTCGCCACGCTGTCCCCGGCGGTCGCGCGCCCGCTGTCCAGCGTGATCGGGCGTCCGCTGCCCCGGCTGCTCGGCGTGGCAGGCAAGCTCGGCCGGGAGAACTCCAGGCGCAGCCCGAGGCGGACCGCGCAGACGGCGGCGGCCCTCATGGTCGGCCTGGCCCTGGTCTCCGCGATGGCCGTCTTCGGCGCCTCGCTGTCCAGGTCGGCGACGAGCAGCGCGGACCAGGCGATCAGCGCCGACGTGATCGTGACGGCCACCGGGTCCGGCCAGCTCAGCAACTCGGTGCCGGCCACTGCGTCGGCCGTGCCCGGCGTCACCGCCACCACCGCCTTCTACGGCGGGCCGTTCGAGTTCCAGAGCTCGCTGACCAGGCTCACCGCGGTCTCCACGGACCGCCTGGCCGAGACGGTGATCCTGCGGATGACCGCGGGGACGCCGGCCGCCCTGAGCCGCGGTGAGCTGCTCATCGACTCCACCACCGCCAGGGCCAGGCACCTGCCGGTCGGCAGCACGGTCCGGGCCAGGTTCGCCCTGACCGGCCCGGCCGTGCTGCGCATCGGCGGGATCTACCAGGCCAACGCCCTGATCGGCAGCTACCTGGTCAGCGCGGGGTTCTTCCTGGCTCACTTCCCGCCGCAGCCGCCGGCCGGGCTCTTGCTGCGGACCGGCGGCAGCACCGCCACCGACAGCGCCGTTACCCGGGCGCTGGCCCCTTACCCGAACCTGCAGGTCCAGACCAGGGCCCAGTTCGAGCAGGCCCAGGTCTCCAGCGTCAACCAGTTGCTCGGCCTGGTCTATGCCCTGCTCGGCCTGGCGGTGATCATCGCTCTGGTCGGGATCGTTAACACGCTCATGCTGTCGGTGTTCGAGCGCACCCGTGAGATCGGCCTGCTGCGGGCGGTCGGCATGCGGCGGCGCCAGGTCCGCGCGATGATCAGGTCCGAGGCGGTGATCCTCGCCATCTTCGGAGCCATCGTCGGGATCGTGATCGGTACGGCGCTGGGCCTCGCCCTGGTGGCCTCGCTCCGGCAGCAGGGCATCACCGAGACCGTCGTGCCGGTGTCCAATCTCGTGATCTTCCTGCTGCTCGCGGCCCTGCTCGGGCTGGTGGCCGCTAGCTGGCCCGCCCGCCGGGCGGCCCGGCTGGACGTGCTGGCCGCCATCGCGGCTGAGTGACGGCCGCCAGCAGGCAGTCCTTACCGGCCGATTACGTGACCCCGGCCCTCCCGCCGCATGCCTGGAATTTGCGTATCACAGACACAAGGCAGCACCCGGTTCGCGGAATGGAGGACCCTGATGCGCAACCCAGGATGGGCGGGGGCCACGCTGATCGCCGTGGCCCTGGCGGTCACCGCGTGCGGGACCGGCTCGGGCAACTCGGCCGGCGGAGCCTACGGCTACGGCAACCAGGCCACCCAGGCCACGCCGGGGTACCCCTCCTCCGCCTCGACCGCCGCGCTGAAGACCGAGACCACCCGGGCCGGGATGGTGCTGGCCAATGACCACGGCCTGACGCTGTACTACTACACCGCGGACAAGCGGGGCAGCGGCACGTCGGTCTGCACCGGCGGCTGCGCCACCGCCTGGCCGCCGCTGGCCGCCCCGGTCAGGGCCCCGGCCGACGTCCGCCTGCCCGGCCCGCTCGGGGTGATCACCCGGCCGGGTGGCGTCAGGCAGGTCACCATCAACGGCTTCCCGGTCTACCTGTACGCCGGGGACAAGGCCGCCGGCCAGGTCACCGGCAACGGCATGGAGGGCTCCTGGCACGTCATCAAGATCCACAGTGCCGCTGCCGCCACCACCGGCCGGGCCGCGGCCCTCAAGGTCGCGCACACCCGGGCCGGCCCGGTGCTGGCCAGCAGCCGCGGCCTGACCGTGTACTACTACTCCGCGGACAAGCCGCACAGCGGCAAGTCGGCCTGTACCGGTACCTGTGCCACCGCCTGGCCGCCGCTGGCCGCCCCGGTCAAGGCCCCGGCCGGCGTCCGCCTGCCGGGCAAGCTCGGCGTCATTACCCGGCCGAACGGCGTCAGGCAGGTCACCCTCAAGGGCTATCCCCTCTACCTCTACATCGGCGACAAGGCCCCCGGCCAGGTCACAGGCAACGGCGTCGGAGGCGCCTGGCACGTCGTCAAGATCAAGGCCTGACCGGACCCGGGGCAGGCCCCTTGAGCAGGCTCAGTGCACTGACAGGAACCGGCCCAGGCCCCGCCGGGTAGCCAGCACGATCAGCCGGTCGCCGGCCGCGAGCCTATGGTCGCGCTGCGGTGACCAGTCGAGCGCCCCGGGGGGGTTCGCGGGGGTCGTCCCCCCAGGAGCCGGCGGAGGCCCGTTCGCCTGCAGTGCGAGCACCCGGGCCTGCCCGTCCTGCTCGGTGCCGGAGATGAGGCTGCCGGCCAGCCCGGCCTGGTCCGCCACCCTGATCTCGGCGATCAGCAGCACGTGCCGGCCGACGTCGATGGTGCGCAGCACCTGGTGCTCGAGCATCGCGGTGGCGAAGGCGGGGGCGGCCAGGTAGGGAACGCTCCGCGAGATCGTGTTGCCGGTCGTCTTCTCCAGCCGTTCGGCCAGGTCGTCGTCGGTCAGCCGCAGTACGATGCGCAGGTCGTCGCGGAGCGCCCGCGCGGTCAGCGCGGTCTCCAGGTTCACGATGTCCAGGCTGGTCACCGACACCAGCGCCAGGCAGGTGTCGAGGTGGGCGGCGTGCAGCGTCTGTTCGCGGAACGCGTCGCCGATCACCACCGGCAGCCCCAGCTGCCGGGCCATCGGGATGCCGGGGGCGTTCGGGTTGTTGTCCACGCACACTACGTCGAACCCGAGGTCGTGCAGCTGGCCGGTCACCGCGGTGCCGACGTTGCCGAGTCCGACCACGATGATGTGCCCGCTGGCCGGCCGCGGCGCCCGGCGCACCGAACCGGTCAGCCGGGCCCCCACCACGATGGCGGTGATCACCGGGATGAAGGCCATGCCGTCCACCGTCAGCATCACCTGCGCGACCTTCTCCGCCGAGGTGTCCTGCGACCTGGTCAGCGCCGATCCGGTCAGGTCCATCAGCGTGAGGTACAACGCGTTGCTGAGCGAGTAGACCGTGGCCAGCAGCCCGAGGCCGACGCCGATCACCGTCAGGAGCACCGTGAAGACCAGCCCGTACTTGTGCCACACCAGCCGCCGGAGCAGCCCGGCCAATGCCCGGGCCGGGTTGGGCCTGCGGGCCAGCGGGTTACGCGGCGTCCCGTCCGCGACGGCCAGCACCAGGTCGGCCTGGTCCCGCAGTCCCTCACCGGGCGGGAGCAGCCGCGGGTCGTCGTGGTTGTCGGTCAGGCCGCAGACCACGGCGCCGGGCGCCACGTCGTCCGGCCGGGCCACGTACAGGGTGCGCCGCTGCACCCGGACATGGCTGGGGGCAGGCTGGTCCAGCGCCGCGGCCACGAACGACGGCGCCGACATCGCCGTGCCGGACAGCACCGTGCAGTCCGGGAACAGCATCCGGATGTGGTCGCCAAGACGCCGGTTGAAGATGGCCAGCACCAGCCGGAGCCCGGGGTTCAGCTCCTGCGCCCGCAGCCCGGCGTGCAGGTTGCCCACGTCGTCCTGCCAGACCACGGCCAGCGCCCGGGCCGACTGCACGTCCGCGTCGGTGAAGGCCTGGCTGGACAGCTCGGGGTATTCCAGCACCCGGACCCGCGGCAGCGCGCTGATCTGCGGCCCGTGGTGGTTCCGCCGGTCCGGCAGGATGACCGTCACGTGCTCGCCGTACCGGGACGTCAGCTCCTCCGTAATGCGGTACGACAGCGGCCCGTCACCGCAGACGATGAGGTGGTCGCCGCGACGATCCGCGCGCCGGGGCTGCGCAGGCATGCGGCGATCATAATGGGAGCAGCCTTCGGAAAGGGGAAGCAGTGGCAGCCGTCGAGACCGTACGCGGCCCGGTCGACCTGGGCAACCTGGGCCAGACCCTGATGCACGAGCACGTCTACGTGCTCTCCACCGAGCACGTGCAGAACTACGGTAATGACTGGTGGGACGAGGAGGCGATGGTCGCCCGGGCCATCGGCAAGCTCAACGCCGTCTACGCCAAGGGCATCCGCACGATCGTCGACCCCACGGTCTGGGGGCTGGGCCGCGACATTCCGCGGATGCAGCGGATCGCGGCGCAGACACGGCTCAACATCATCGTCGCCACCGGCCTGTACGTCTACGAAGAACTGCCGCAGCAGTACGCCTACCGCGGTCCCGGCCTGCTCATCGACATCCCCGAGCCGATGGTCACCGACTTTTCCCGCGACATCACCGAGGGCATCGCCGGCACCGGGGTCAAGGCCGCCTTCCTCAAGTTCGCCCTGGAGACTCCCGAACCCAGCCCCGGCATCGAGCGGATCGCCCGCGCCATCGCCCGGACGCACGTCGAGACCGGCACGCCGATCACCGTGCACACCTCGGGCCCGCACCAGACCGGCCGGATCGCGGTACGGATCTTCACCGAGGAGGGCGTGGACCTCACCAAGGTGGTGATCGGGCACGCCGGGGACAGCAACGACATCGACTACCTCACCGAGCTCGCGGACACCGGGGTCCTGCTCGGCATGGACCGTTTCGGGCTGGATCTGTTCAACCCGACGGCCGAACGGATCAAGACGATCGCCATCATGGCGGCCCGGGGCTACGCGGGCAGCATGGTGCTCGCGCACGACGCGAACTGCTTCATCGACTACTTCGGCGCCGCGCACGACGCGGCCCGCGCCGCCGCCGCTCCGAACTGGCACTACGAGCACATCACCGACGACGTGCTGCCCGCCCTGCTGGCAGCCGGCGTCACCCAGGAGCAGATCGAGGAGATGATGGTGGAGAACCCGGTGCGCTACTTCACCCCGGCCAAGGGCGGTGCATCATGAAGGACCACAGTGACCTGGGCGGCATGTTCGACATGACCGGTGTCGTCCGAGGTGAGGACGGCATCAAGCGGTACGAGGGCCTGCCCCGCAACCTGGTGCAGATGTTCCGCGCGGCGGTCGACCGGGACGGCGCCGCCGAGGCCGTGGTGGAGACCGGGGGCGGCCCGCGGCTGAGCTACGCCTCGCTGTGGGACCGGGCTGCCCGGGTGGCGGGCGGCCTGCGCGGCCTCGGCGTCCAGCGCGGTGACCGGGTGGCGATCCGGCTGGGCAACGGCGTCGACTGGGTGCTGGCCTTCCTCGGCGCGGTGCTGGCCGACGCGGTCGTGGTACCGGTCAACACCCGCTTCACCGAGGAGGAAGCGAACTACGTGGTGACCGACTCCGGCGCGGCGTACGTGTTCGTGCCCGGAGCCGCGCTGCCCGACGGCGACGCGCTGGTCGTCGACGACGCCGAGCCGTCCGGGGCGGCCGCGATCTTCTACACCAGCGGCACCACCGGCTTCCCCAAGGGCGCGGTGACCAGCCACGAGAACTTCCTGTCCAACGCCGAGACCTGCCGCCGGGCTCTGTCCGTGGATCCGGCGGGCCTGCGCACCCTGATCTCGGTGCCGCTGTTCCACGTGACCGGCTGCAACAGCCAGCTGCTGGTGGCCCTGTACGTGGGTGGCACGGCGGTGATCATGCCCGTCTTCGAGGTCGCGGCGTTCCTGCGCGCGATCGAGGAGGAAGCGATCGACACCATGGTCACCGTGCCGGCCATCTACTGGCTGGCGATCAGCCAGCCGGCCTTCGCCGACGTGGATATCTCGCGCGTGCGCTCGGTCTCCTACGGCGGGGCGCCGATCGCGCCCGACCTGGTGGCGAGGCTGGCCAAGGCGTTCCCGCAGGCGCGGCTGGGCAACGGGTTCGGCCTGACCG
>Ga0335080_10007486_pt1 | contig 11321 bp, 8 predicted proteins | sample Lox_Sample_34_FD_206720 | JGI IMG/M metagenome (GOLD analysis project Ga0335080, IMG submission 206720) | Soil microbial communities from Loxahatchee National Wildlife Refuge, Florida, United States - Lox_Sample_3.4 | ecosystem: Environmental > Terrestrial > Soil > Wetlands | place: USA: Florida...
AACGCTGTTCGATTTTCGTCGTTCGCTGCTCGCTGATCGCAAACTGTCGTTGGCCGGCGGTCGATAGTCGTTCGGCGAGTGAAATTGGCTTTAACTTCTTGTTCCTTTCGACGCCTTCAAGGCGCATTTCACCGCTGGCTTGCACCCTTCCGCTGACAGATCATCACCGACCTAGCCCAGGCTTGATAACCTCTTCATAGTCAAGGCTCAATGTCCGCGAACAGCGAATAGCGCCAGCGAACGACGATGTCCTATCAATCCGCAGTCGCGCAGATGTATGCGTTGGGCCACGAGCTGGCGTCGACGCCTTCGCACAAGTTCGACCTGGCGCACATGCGGGTGCTGCTGGCGGCGCTGGGGCATCCCGAACAGAAGTTTCCGAGCGTGCTGATTGCGGGGACGAATGGCAAAGGCTCGACAGCGGCGACACTGACGGCGATCCTGCAGGCGTCCGGGCTCAAGACCGGGCTGTATACGTCGCCGCACCTGATGCGGATCAATGAGCGGATTCGAGTGAATGGCTCGGTGATCTCGGATGATGACTTCGCTTTGCTCCATGATGTGGTGGATCGGACCGCGGAACGGCTGGTGGGCGAGGGAGAGTTGCCATGGCATCCGAGTTTTTTCGAAATGCTGACGGCGATGGCGTTTGAACACTTTTGGCGCGCGGGTCTGGATATGGCTGTGCTGGAAGTGGGGATGGGTGGGCGGCTCGACGCCACGAATGTGGTGGAGCCACGGGTGAGCGTGATCACTGATATTTCACTCGACCACCAGAAGTACCTCGGGAACACGGTGCGGGAGATTGCGGGGGAAAAGGTCGGGATCATCCGGCCGGGCGGTGTGGTGGTGACTTTGCCACAGGCGCCGGAGGCCAATGATGTGATCGGGAATGCGATTCTCGATCTGGGGGCGCGAGGAGTTAGCGCGGTGGCGTATGTACCTCCGGTGTCGCCTGCCAGTACCCGGTACCTGGTACCCAGTACCCAGCAAGACAGCTCGATCCGTACTCGGCAATGCTATCCGCTGGAAGTTTTGGGCGAGCAGGTGTTGGTTGAATCTCCTTTAGTGGGACGGCATCAATTGCGGAATACCGCGCTGGCGATCGCGGCGGCGATGGAACTGCGGGAGCAGGGGTTCACTCAGATCACGGCAAAGACAATCGAGCGCGGCATTCGGGAGACTCGTTGGCCGGGGCGTTTTCAAGTTGTGCCCGCGACTGCCGTCGGCCCGGAGATCGTGCTGGATGTGGCACATAACCCGGCTGGGGCGTGGGCTTTGCGGGCGTCGCTGGCGGCGGCGTATGAGGATCGTCCGGTGACGATGGTGTTCGGCGTGATGCGGGACAAAGCCGTGGCGGAAGTCACTGAGATTCTGTTTCCGATCGCCGAGCATGTTGTACTCACGCAGGCGAATAACCCGCGCTCGGCGGCGACAGCAGAGATTCGCGAAGCGGCTTCGCGGGTGGACGTAGACATGCGGGAGGCGAGCGAGGTCGCAGCGGCGCTGGCGGAGGCGCGGCGGATTGCGGGAGCCGGAGGGCTAGTGGTGGCCACCGGTTCGATATACATTGTGGGAGAGGCCATGCAGGCCTTGGGCGTCGGCATCTAAACATGTTGTTGCGGGCTGCTTCGGCAAGAGCAAGAGAACAGGCGCTGCCAACGAAATGCATAGGTCCTTCGCTCCGCCCAGGATGACCCAGGGCAACGAGATGTCGGGAACGTGAAAGAAGCCGTGAACAAAATCAGCGCAACTGCCGAGTTGGAGAAAGAGCAGGCCTCGCTGCGTTCGGCGGAGCGGATGGAGACGTCCGCCCCTCGGTGGGCGCGGGTGTTGGCGAAGCGCCGATCTCCCCGCCATGGGTGGCTGAGCCGGCTACGATCGTACTTCATTCTTGATCCGCTGATCTGGGCTTACACGCTGATGCTGGGAACGGTGTCGTTGCTGTGCTCGCTTTTTGACCGCGGCGGGCGCATGCAGCACAGGCTGGCGCGGGCGTGGTCGTGGCTGATCATGAAGACGATCTTCTCGCCGGTCAGGGTGACCGGAGGGGAACATCTGGGTGGATCGGCGCCGCGTGTGTATGCCGTGAATCACGCTTCGGCGCTGGATATTCCGATTCTGTATGTTCAGCTGCCGTTTCAGTTCCGCATCGTGTTCAAGAGCGAGTTGCTGTCGTATCCGTTTGTGGGATGGCATCTGAAACGGTCGGGGCAGGTGTGCATCAACCAGCAGAATCCGTCGGCGTCGATTGGAGCGATCAAGTCGGCGCTGAAGAGTTTGAAGAGCGGCGTGCCGCTTGTGATCTTCCCCGAAGGCGGGCGCTGTCGCGACGGGCAATTGCAACCGTTTCTTCCGGGCGCGTTCTTCCTGGCGATCAAGGCGCAGGCAGAGATTGTGCCGGTTGCGCTGGTGGGGACGTTCGACCTGCTGCCGATGAACACGTATCACATCAAGTGCCAGCCCCTGGAGATGCGCGTAGGCGAGCCGATTTCTACTGCCGGACTGAGCTTGCGGGACACGGAGGCGGTGTCTTTGCGGGTGCGGGCCGCGATGGGGGCGCTGTACGGGGCGGGGGCACAGTAGGGATCCTTTCGACTCCGTTCGGCTGGCGCCTCACTTCGCTCAGGATGACACTCGTCAAACTTCCTCGTCTCTGCCGCAGACCGCTGACAATTCCTCGCTCGATCCGTCATAATCTTTTGTTTGCCCGGAGGTGTCATGAAGGCTCTTGGTCTTTTAGTCTTATTGCTTGCCATGAACGCATACTCGCAAAACAATCCGCCGACTGTTGCCGAAGCGCAGGAATTCATGAACAAGGCTGAGGCCCAATTGTTCGAGCAGTACGTCAAGGTGCAGCGCGCCACCTGGGTGCAGGAAAACTTCATTACCGACGACACCGAGGCCATGGCCGCCGGCGCCATCGATGAAGCGACCGGCATTACCACCGACCTGGTCGAGCAGGCCAAGCGATTCGAAAGCCTGAAGATGCCAGATGACCTGGCGCGGAAATTCCTGTTGCTGAAGCTGTCGCTGGTTGCGCCCGGGCCGAAGGATCCGGCATTGCGCAAGGAAATGACTTCGATCAACGTGGCGCTCGACTCGGAGTACGGCAAGGGGAAATACTGCCGCAAGAACGGCGAATGCATGGACATCACCGCGATCGAAAAGGTGATGGCCACCAGTCGCGATCCGGAAGTGCTGAAAGAGATGTGGACGGGCTGGCACTCGATCTCGCCACCGATGCGGCAGCGCTATGCGCGGTTTGTCGAGTTGTCGAACCAGGGCTCGCGCGAAATCGGATTCAAAGATACGGGCGCGATGTGGCGGGCGGGTTACGATATGACGCCGGAGGAATTCTCCGCCGACCTGGAACGGCTGTGGAATCAGGTGCGTCCGCTGTATTTGTCGCTGCATGCGTTTGTGCGGGCGAAACTGGTGGAGAAGTATGGGCCGAACGTTGTCCCGCCGGATGGGCCAATCCCCGCGCATCTGCTCGGGAACATCTGGGCGCAGGAGTGGGGCAATGTTTACGACCTGACGGGCGTGAAGGAAGAGAAGGGTGTTGACGTCACCGAACTACTCAAGAAGAAGAACCTCGACGCCAAAGGCATGGTGAAGTACGGCGAAGGATTTTTTACCTCGCTTGGCTTTGAGAAACTCCCGCCAACGTTCTGGGAGCGGTCGCTGTTTGTGAAGCCGGCGGATCGCGACGTGGTGTGCCATGCGAGCGCGTGGGACATCGACGGCAAGGATGACCTGCGGATCAAGATGTGCATTCATGTGGAGGGATCCGATTTTGTGGTGATCCACCACGAGCTGGGACACAACTTTTACCAGCGCGCATATAAGAATCAGCCGTTCATGTTTCAGAACGGCGCCAATGACGGCTTCCACGAGGCGATCGGCGATGCCATCGCGCTGGCGATCACACCCGAGTATCTGCACCGCGTGGGCCTGCTCGAAAAAGTGCCGGAGGGGACGAACGATGTCCCCGAACTGCTGAAGCAGGCTCTGGACCGCGTTGCGTTCCTGCCATTCGGACTGCTCGTGGATCAATGGCGGTGGAAGGTCTTCTCAGGCGAAGTGAAGGCCGCCGACTATAACAAAGCGTGGTGGGACCTACGCTTGAAATATCAGGGGTTGACGCCTCCTGTAGCGAGGAGCGAGGCAGACTTCGATCCGGGGGCGAAGTATCACGTGGCGTCGAACACGCCCTACACGCGATATTTCCTGGCACACATCCTGGAATTTCAGTTCTACCGGGCGCTTTGCAACGCCTCGGGATACAAAGGGCCGTTGCACAAGTGCACCTTCTTCGGATCGAAAGAGGCGGGCGCGAAGTTCAACAAAATGCTCGAAATGGGCCAGAGCAAGCCATGGCCAGATGCGCTGGAAGCGTTGACGGGCGAGCGACAGGTTGACGGCAACGCTCTGCTCGAATACTTCGCTCCGCTGCAGAAGTGGCTGGACGAGCAGAACAAGGGGAAGAAGGTGGGGTGGTAAGACCTGCTATCTGCCCACGGCTGACGCCGTGGGCTTTATTCTGGCTGCCGCTACGCGGCTCTTGTTGTGGAAGGCCGCATCGCGGTGTGAGGACGCTAACCGGATCAGCTTTCGTCCGTCAGAGAACATTGGGCTGTACACCTGAGGAGTTCCCATGTCTAAGCGTGCGTGTTATGTCTTTCTCTCCGTCTGCCTGATTTTGAGCGCAGCGTTGCCTGCCTTGGCGTCGCAACCGACCGTCTGGGCTTCCAAGCCGGATGCCGCTGCGTTCGAGAAGATCGTCAACGAGCGCCTGGATGCGGGGCAGAAGTTCATTGACAAGATGGTTGCGGTGAAGGGCGCCCGCACGATCGAGAACACGCTGGTGCCCTTTGACGAGGCCACTCGCGAGATCAATACGGGCAATTACCTGTCCAACATGATGTACCAGGTGCATCCGGACGCCGCTTTTCGGGACCTGGCGACCAAGCTGCTGCAGAAGGGCAGTGCCGTGCAGACGGCGATCACGCTGAATCGTGACGTGTACAAGGCCCTGGCCGCGCTCGACCTGTCGAAGGCCGACGCCGCAACACGCTACTACGTGCAGCGCCAGCTGCTGGAGTTCCGTCTGGCGGGCGTGGACAAGGATGACGCCACTCGCGCGCGCCTGAAAACCCTGAACGATGAGCTGACCAATCAGGTGACGATGTATGAGCGCAACATCGCGGACGACCAACGCAGCGTGGAAGTGGCGAGCGCGGCCGATCTCGACGGCTTGCCGCAGGATTACATTGACCGGCACAAGCCCGGCGCCGACGGCAAGATTCGCATCACGACGGACTACCCCGACGCGCTGCCGGTGTTCAAGTTCGCCAAGAACACCGAGTTGCGGAAAAATCTCATCGAGCAGTTCGATAACCGGGCTTATCCCAAGAACCGCGATCTGCTGATGAAGATGATGCAGACGCGCTATGAGATCGCGACGCTGCTCGGCTACTCGTCCTGGGCCGATTACAATGCCGCGGACAAGATGGCGGTGAATGGCCAGAGTATCGCAAAGTTCATCCGCGACCTAGATGCGGCGACCAGCCCGGTGGCGCAGCGCGAGTTTGCCATGCTGCTGGCGGAGAAGCAGAAGACTGATCCTGGGGCCAAAGAGATCTGGGAATATGAGGGGAGCTATACGAAGGAGCAACTGCGGCGCTCGAAGTACAATTTCGATTCGCAGAGCGTGCGTCCGTACTTGCCGTACAACGCTGTGAAGAAGGGGATCATGGACGCGGCGGCTACGCTCTTCCAAGTGACATTCAAAGAAGAGCCGAATGTTCCGGCGTGGGATCCCACGGTCGAGACCTACGACGTGATGGATCACGGCAAGATGATTGGGCGGTTTTATCTCGACATGCATCCGCGGCCGGGCAAGTTCAGCCATGCCGAGATGGTGCCGGTGCTGGATGGGATCAAGGGCAAGCAACTGCCGGAAGCGACGCTGGTCTGCAACTTCCCCAAGCCAACCGCGGACGATGCGGGCCTGATGGAGTACGGCGACGTGGAGACTTTCTTCCACGAGTTCGGCCACCTGATGCACCACATCCTGGGTGGACAACAGCAGTGGGCGGGGATCAGCGGTATCAGCATGGAAGCCGACTTCGGCGAGGCGCCGTCGCAGATGCTGGAAGAATTCATCCGCAGCCCGCAGGTGCTGGCGACCTTTGCCAAGCACTACAAGACGGGCGAGCCGATTCCGGCTGAGCTGGTGGCCCGCATGAATCGCGCGTCGGCGTTTGGGCGCGCAGGGTTTATCGCCGCGCAGGTCAGCTACACGGCGCTTTCCTATGACATCTACAAGGGCAAGCCGCAGGATGTGGACCTGGATGCGGTCACGCACGACGATACGGTGCGCTACACGCTGTTCAAGCCGATGACGGGCACGCATATGTACGCGTCGTTCGGACACCTGAGCGGATACTCGTCAGCGTATTACACCTACATGTGGGACAAGGTGATCGCGGAAGATTTCTTCGATCAGTTCGATCAGAACAAGCTGCTCTCGGGCGACGCTCCGATGCGCTACCGGCGCGTGGTGCTGGAGCCGGGTGGGTCGATGTCCGCGAACGACCTGGTGAAGAATTTCCTGGGGCGTGCGCAGAACATGAACGCGATTGAGCACTGGATGGGCGAGCAGTTCGACGGGGCCGCGGGAGGGCCGGAGACGGCGGTGCACTGAGAATAGCCCCATTCCTTTGACAACCTGGTACAGATCCCGATTAAGCACCGATCTATTGTTTCGCTTTATCGGGGGACAGAGACTCCGGCGCATTCCACTCTGTACCGTCAGATAGTGCGGCGTGGTCGACCTTGATCCGGGTTCTGGCTTCTCCTTCGCACCAATATTGATACACCACATCATTCTCGTGAAACTCGCGGGAGACGCCGTTAGGCGCAATTGCATCCTTTTGAGCGCCGGTACCAAAGGATACAGAGCCTTTTCCGTGATCATCGGTGATTTCGTACCCGTAGCGCGTCACGGTCATATCCGTCTTATTGTGCAACCGAAAGTAGATATCGCGCGCCGCGGGATTTCCCGGGTCGTCAAGAACTCGAAGGTCAACCACTTCGAGCGGACAATCAGGACTAATCAGCAGATCAACTTGATCTCTTCTGTCCTTTGGAGCTTCCTTCTGGCGGTCTCGGATTGCTTCAGCACCATCGAGGTTCGGCGGACTGAAAAACCAGTCGCCGCGATCTCTATAGGCTATTAGCCACGTTTGCTGCGTTATGATCTTCGTACCAATCCGGAAGGTTCCTTCCCCAACCAATCTCCACCACCTCCGACCTGCCGGAGTCATCAAAATTTCCGAACTATACGGAGAATCCTGAATGGTGTAATTAAAGCTGACCATTGGGAATTTCTGCATTTCCGATACTAGGCAAGTCTTGTGAGATTGGGTGAATTTCAGATAGCCGCTGAAATAACCACGGCGGTAGTCGCCGAGCAAATACGGGATATCTTGCCATCGCCCGTCTGCCTGTGCACTTAGGAAGGAATTGAGGCGTATCTCAAGAGCAGGCTTCAGTTCTGCCGGAAACTGCCACGCTTGCTTTTCTTGGGCCGTGGAGTAGGCGACCAAAAAGCAGTGGACAGCATATGCGACGATGTAAACTCCGACACTCTTACGATTTCGCATCTTTGCCTGGTCTAAATTTCTACTCTATGCCCTTACCTCCACCAGTTCCAGACTATTGAGTTGCGGTTGGAGGATTTTGCATCCCCCGTTTGACCCTCTCTTTTCTTCTCCCGTAAACTGAAAGGATTCAGAGTCATACAGGGCCTAATCTATGTCTGACGCGATTCATATCAAGCTCCCTGACGGGAGCGACAAGGAAGTTCCCAAGGGGACGACGGCGCTCGATGTCGCGAAGTCCATCAGTTCGCGGCTGGCGGAGGCTGCGCTGGCGGCGAAGACCAACGGCGATCTGATTGATCTCGCACGTCCGCTGGAAAAAGACACCGACCTGCGCATTCTCACCGATCGCGATCCGGAGTCACTGGAGGTTTACCGGCATTCGTCCGCGCACCTGATGGCGGCGGCGGTGCTCGAACTATTCCCCGAGACCAAGCTTGGCCACGGTCCGGCGACCGAGAACGGGTTCTTCTACGACTTTTATCGCGAGACGCCGTTTACGCCCGAAGACCTGGAGAAGATCGAGAAGAAGATGCAGGAACTGGTCGCGCAGGACTTGCCCTACGCTCGCGAATTCCTGCCGCACCAGGAAGGACTGGAGCGCTTCAAAAAAGAAGGCGACTTCATGAAGTGCCACTTCATCGAGCAGTTCACCAAGCCCGATGAAAAGATTTCTATTTATAAGACCGGAAAGTTTCTCGACTTCTGCCGCGGGCCGCACGTGCCTTCGACGGGCAAGATCAAGGCGTTCAAGCTGCTGAACATCGCCGGCGCTTACTGGCTTGGAGATGAAAAGAATCCGCAGCTGCAGCGGATTTATGGCACGTCGTTCTTTTCAAAAAAAGACCTGGAAGACTACCTGAAGAAGGTCGAGGAGACGAAAAAGCGCGACCACCGCGTGCTGGGCAAGCAGCTTGATCTCTTCTCGATTCAGGAGCTGGCCGGGCCCGGGCTGATCTTCTGGCATCCCAAGGGCGGGATCATCCGCAAAGAGATGGAAGACTGGATGCGCGAGGAGTACCTGAAGCGCGGCTACTCGCTGGTGAACACGCCGAACGTCGTGCGCCGCCAGCTCTTCCACGTCTCCGGACACGAGGGCTATTACTCCGACAACATGTTCGACGCCATGGAGCTTGAGGATGCGGAATATCGCCTGAAACCCATGAACTGTCCGGGGCACATTTTGATTTATCGCGATTCGCTGAAGTCGTATCGCGACCTGCCGGTGCGGCTGGGCGAACTGGGTACGGTATATCGCTACGAGCGGTCTGGAGTGATGCACGGCTTGCTGCGCGTGCGCGGCTTTACGCAGGACGATGCGCACATCTTCTGCACCCCGGAGCAGATCGAAGATGAAATTGTCGGCTGCATGGAGTTTGCGCTGGCGGTGCTCAAGGCTTTTGGATTCGACGAGTATCAGACCGAGCTTTCCACGTGGGACCCGGCTCAGCGCAAGAGCTTCCTCGGCACGGAAGAGCAGTGGAACTCGGCGAACCATTCGCTCGAAAATGCGCTGCAGCGGCTGAATGTGAAATATAAAGTCATTCCCGGCGAAGCGGCGTTTTATGGGCCCAAGATTGACGTGAAACTCGTCGACGCGATCGGCCGCCTGTGGCAACTTTCCACCGTGCAGTTCGACTTCAATCTGCCGCAACGGTTTCAGTTGGAGTACGTCGCCGAAGACGGTACGCGCAAGCAGCCGGTCATGGTCCACCGCGCGTTGTACGGATCGGTCGAGCGTTTCTTCGGCGTGCTGATCGAGCACTATGCCGGAGCGTTTCCGGTGTGGCTCTCGCCGGTGCAGGCGGTGATGATCCCGATCGCGGAGCGGCACAGCGCTTATGCCGAACAGGTAGCAGCGCAGCTCCGAGCGGTTGGAGTGCGCGTGGAAGTCGATGCCCGCAACGAAAAGATGAACGCCAAGATCCGCGAACACGCCCTGCAGAAAGTGCCGTTTCTGCTGGTGGTCGGAGATAAGGAGGCAGAGGCGAACAAGGTCAACGTCCGGACGCGCGGCAAAGAAAAGACCGAAGACATGCCGACGGCGGAGTTCGTTGAGAAGATCAGGAAGCTGATTCAGGAGAAGAGCGCGGGAGTGTAGGACCGTGTTCGGATGGCGTACCCTTCTCCGTGCTGGTATTTCCGCTCCAGTACTGGAGGGAAAATGAATTGGATTTCAGGTAAACGGCACCTTTGCATAGTCGCAATAGTCCTTTCGGCCATCGCGCAAGGACAATCACCTGAAGGAGCCGCGCAGTCGGCACAGAAATCCACGAGCGTGCCCTTTTTCGTAAACAATCCACATGACAGACCGGTAAGCACCGTTGGGAAAAACGACATCAGAGTGATCGACGAAAAGTACCAAGCTAAGGTCTTGACTCTTGCCAAAGGTACCGAAATACCGTTGCGCTTGGTGCTATTGCTCGATGCCAGCAATTCGGAATCGGTCAGCACCCTCTATCAACCTGCGCTAAAAGCCGCATGGAACTTGATGAGTCAGGTTCTGGTCGGTCCTGACGATAAAGTCGCCATCGTCAAGTTCTCCTCGAAGCCAGAAAGCCCGACTCAATTCTTACAAAGAACGGAGCTGCAAAATTACAAGCTCGATGTGCGTTTTGGCGGTGCCAGTGCGCTGCAAGACGCTGTTCGTTTCGCATGCGAGTCTCGGATGGATACCGATAACACCAAACCCTATCGACGTGTAATCATTCTTCTCAGCGACGGAGACGACAATTCCAGTCAATCAACGAAAGAGGAAGCGATTGCTGCCGCTCTTGGAACAGGCACGGTTTTGTTTGTCGTAAGCACGCGAGAACATCAATTGGGCTGGGACAGCAATAAGCGCAGCGCCGGCATCCTTAGGGATCTCGCGGAAAAAACGGGCGGGAAGGCGTTCCTAGATTTAGGACTCGGCAACCTCGATCAGTCATTCTCAAAAATAACGGAACAGATTCAGAACATGTATGTGGTCACTTTTGACGCTCCCGTGCATAACCACAACGGTTTCCACTCGATTGGCCTAGAGCTCGTCTCACCGGGAAAGGCCCGAGTCCGCGTCCCGCAGGGCTATTACGCCAAGTAGAACCTCTCGTATTTGGTTCCCCCGGTGATCGTCAAGAGGCTTCTATGCCATTTGACAACCCGGCTGACCTGAGGCACTATGCCGTTCACGTTGCCGGCTTGCTCTCTCCCCTCCCCTATTCAGGTGACAAACCGCACTGGTGAGCCGGTTTGGGGCGTTTTTGCGTTATACAAAGCAGCAGCGCAATCCGGAGGAGACCCTTATGCAGCAGCTATTCGACAGCCCGACTCTACCCAGTTTGACCATTGAAAAGCCAGTGGTTAGGTCGTATACCCAGATTTTGGCCCTGGCTATTTTGGTCGGGATGGTCCTGGCGATCGCCGCGCCTGCGCTGGCCTCGACCGAGAGTGTTATCTACAGCTTTGCGAATCCGCCGGACGCTTTCAAGCCGCAATGCAACCTGGTCGCCGATACTGCCGGAAACATGTACGGCACGACGTTCAGCGGCGGCACGCACAACCTCGGCGCGGTGTTCATGGTTACTCCCACGGGGACAGAGTCTGTGGTCTACAGCTTTGCCGGTGGAGCGGATGGGAGCCATCCCGTTGCGGGGCTGACCATCAACAAGA
>Ga0335080_10007487_pt1 | contig 11321 bp, 10 predicted proteins | sample Lox_Sample_34_FD_206720 | JGI IMG/M metagenome (GOLD analysis project Ga0335080, IMG submission 206720) | Soil microbial communities from Loxahatchee National Wildlife Refuge, Florida, United States - Lox_Sample_3.4 | ecosystem: Environmental > Terrestrial > Soil > Wetlands | place: USA...
CCGAAACAAGCCGGCCAACCACGTCTGCTCTAAATTGTTTGGCCGGTTTTGCGGCCGCTGCCCCGGCGCGGTGGCGCGCTCACGGGCGCCCGAGCCGGTGCGCGCCCGGACGCGCCCGGCGCGTCAGTGAGAGCCGTCCAACCATTGGGCGACACCGCCGTGACTCGAGCAGGTGCCGCTGTGGTGTTGAGACTTCGAGTACGTACCGTCCTTGCACTTGGCGGTGGCGCCCGTCGGATCGGTATTGCCGGTGGTCGTCGCGGCCGGCTTCGCGGCCGCGGCCGGAGCGGGAGTCGCAGCGGCCGGTTTCGCGGCTGGAGCGGGGGCAGGAGCTGCGGCGGGAGCCGCGGCGGGTGCGGCCGCAGCCGCTGCCGTCGCCGGAGTACTCTTCGCCGCCTTCTGAACGCCGCCGTGGCCGCTGCAGGCCCCGCGGCCGGTGGCGGTCGAGGTGGTGCCGTCCTTACAGGTCGTCGGCGCGGTCGAATCCGCGGCTTGGGCAGCCAGCGTCCACGCGAACATGAGCAAGGGGGCCGCAACGACGGCTGCGAAAGGGTGCTTTTTCATCGAACTCTCCTTGGTGGCTAGTGAGAAGTGTTGACCGGCAGTAGCGTGATCACGTTCATCAAGAAACGCGTGTGCTGGCGGCTGGATACCGCCCCGAACAGCGTACCCTGCACGCTGACGTGCGAGTCTTCCACGACGTTCTCAGGAAACTCGGAAATTCCGACCAGCTGCAGTTCATCGGCCGCCAGACAGCTGAAGGATTGCGCCGGCGAGTAGACGTACTCCGTGTGATCGAGAGACAGGATGGGTACATTGTCGACCCCATCGGGCGCCGGAAAGGAGCGAAAATGCACCCTCCCGGTCAGCGTGTGCTTGACGGGCGCGAGAAACAGACAGCCGCCGTAGCCGTGGACGCAGCCGGCAAAGCCGACGCAGCAGCCGATGATCATCAACCGCCAAAGAGCGGTCCCGCGGCGCTGCCGGCAACTCGAGAGGATGGAAGCGATGACATTCATGCGCCAAGCATACTCTGGTCGGCCGCCGACGTTGCTGGCGTCTTGAACCGGTGCTATACACGCGAGACAAAAAACGAGGAGTCGCCCCCAAGTGGATCGAATTTGGCTGAATCAGTATCCCCCAGGGGTGCCCACCGACATCGATCCCGATGCGTACGCCTCGCTCAAGGACATGTTCGAGGAAGCCTGTGCCGCCTACGGCAACCGCGCCGCCTTCACCAATATGGGAGCGACGCTCACATATGCGCAGCTCGATGAGTTGAGCCGCGCGTTCGCCGCGTGGCTGCAGCGTAAATCCGGTCTCGTGCCGGGCGATCGCGTGGCCCTGATGATGCCGAACATCCTGCAGTATCCGGTTGCGCTGTTCGGCGTGCTCCGGGCGGGAATGGTGGTGGTGAACACCAATCCCCTCTACACCGCCCGCGAGCTCGAGCACCAGCTCACGGATTCCGGCGCCAAGGCCATCGTCATCGTCGAGAATTTCGCGCACGTTCTGCAGCAGGTGTTGCCGCGCACCGGGCTCAAGAACGTTCTGGTGGCGCGGGTCGGCGATCTTCTGGGATTGCCGCGCGGCATGATCGTGAATTTCGTGCTGCGGCACGTGCGCAAGCAAATACCGGCGTGGAGCATGCCCGGCAGCATCACTTTCAAGAGTGCGCTGTCGGCCGGGCTCGGACTCAAACTCGAGCCGGTCCCCGTCGGCGGTCAGGACATCGCGTTTCTGCAATATACGGGCGGCACCACGGGCATCGCCAAGGCCGCGATTCTCACGCACCGTAATATGGTGGCGAACGTGCTGCAGGCGAGCGCCTGGATACGGCCCGCGCTCGCGACGGTCACGCACCGCGTGGTCATCACGGCCCTTCCGCTGTACCACATCTTTTCGCTGACCGCGAACGGCCTGCTGTTTTTGCGCCTGGGGGCGCAAAACGTGCTGATCACGAACCCGCGCGATTTCCCGGGCTTCGTCGCCGAGCTCAAGAAATACCAGTTTTTCTTCATCAGCGGGGTGAATACTCTGTTCAACGCGCTGCTGCACACCCCGGGCTTCGAATCGGTGGACTTCAGCGCGCTGCGCATCTCGTTGGGCGGGGGCATGGCGGTGCAGGCCGTGGTTGCCGCGCGCTGGAAGAAGGTGACGGGCAATATCCTCACGCAGGCATGGGGATTGACCGAAACGGCGCCGGCGGCCTGCATCAACCCGGTCGGCCTGGATTTCAACGGCTCGATCGGTTTGCCCATCCCCTCGACCGATGTCTCCATTCGCGACGACGACGGCAAGGAAATGGCCACGAACGAAGTGGGCGAGATCTGCGTGTTCGGACCCCAGCTCATGCGCGGCTACTGGAACCGCCCGGACGAAACCGAGAAGGTGATGTTCGGCGATTGGCTGCGCACCGGCGACATCGGCCGCATGGATGCCAAGGGGTTCGTCTACATCGAGGACCGCAAGAAAGACATGATTCTGGTGTCCGGATTCAACGTGTATCCGAATGAGGTCGAGAGCATCGTCGCCGAGCATCCGGGGGTGCTGGAGGTCGCGGCCGTGGCGCAGGCCGATGAAAACTCCGGAGAGGCCGTGGCCCTGTTCGTGGTCAAGAAGGACCCGAACCTCACCGCGGAGGCCCTGATCGAGCATAGCCGCAAATCCCTGACGGGCTACAAGGTGCCCAAGCACGTCTACTTTCGCACCGAGCTCCCGAAGAGCAACGTGGGCAAGATCCTGCGCCGCGAACTGCGCGACGAATTGCGCGCCGCGGGCTCGGCGGCGGCGGCTTCAAGTCCGGCCGCGGCGCCCTCGAGCGCCGCCGCGACGCCTTGATCGGTCAGGACACGGCGTAGTTTCGCACCGTATCGACCAGCACCGCCACGCGCTCGGGATCCACATCGGGCGTGATGCCGTGTCCGAGGTTGAAGACATGTCCGCCGCCGGCGCCGAAGCTGGCGAGAACGCGCAGCGTTTCGGCGCGCAGCACATCCGGCGGCGCGAACAGCGCGGCAGGATCGAGATTCCCCTGCAGGGCAACTTGACTGCCGACGGCGCGGCGCGCGGCGGCGAGGTCGGTGGTCCAATCCACCCCCACGGCGTCGCAGCCGATGCCTGCGATCGCCGCGAGCCAGGCTCCCCCGCCCTTGGTGAATACGATGCTCGGCACCCGGCGCCCGCGCGCCTCGCGCGTCAAGGCGCTCACGATCTCGGCCATGTAATGCAACGAGAATTCGGCGTACTGCGCGGGCGTCAGCACGCCGCCCCAGGTATCGAACAGCATCACCGCCTGTGCGCCGGCGGCAATCTGAGCGTTGAGGTACAGAATGGTCGACCGGGTGAGCACCTCGAGCAGCCGGTGCAGGTCGCCGGGGTGTTGGTACATCATGCGCTTGATGAGTCCGAAACCCTTGCTGCTTCCGCCCTCCACCATGTAAGTGCCGACCGTCCAAGGGCTGCCCGCGAATCCAATCAGGGGAATCCGGCCGTTGAGCTCGCGGCGGATCAGCGCCACCGCATCGATCACGTACTTGAGTTCGCGTCCCGGATCGGGCGTCCCAAGCGCCGCGATATCGGCGCGAGAGCGCACGGGGCGCGCGAATTTCGGGCCCTCGCCGGTCTCGAACTCGAGGCCCAGATTCATGGCGTGCGGAATGGTGAGAATATCCGAGAATAGAATCGCGGCGTCGAGGGGATATCGATCGACGGGCTGCAGCGTGACCTCGCAGGCTATTTGCGGATTGGTGCACATCGCCAGGAAGTTTCCGGCGCGCGCGCGGACGGCCCGGTACTCGGGCAGATAGCGGCCCGCTTGGCGCATCAGCCAGATGGGCCGCCGCGGCGTTGGCTCACGCAGCAGAGCGCGCAGCAGCAGGTCGTTTTTCAAACCGTCGTTCACGTTCTTTCGCCCGGGTCGAACAATCGGCGGTGCTCGAGGATCGCATACCGATCCGTCATTCCCGCTATGTAGTCGGCCACCGCCCGAGCCCGGCCGGCCGGACCCAGCTTGAGCTCCAAGCGCGCGGCATTCGCCTTGTGCTCCTCGGGCATCAGGCCGGCGTCGTTGAAAAAGGCTTCGAAGAGCGCGGTCATGACGCGCCGCGCCTTGGAGGTCATGCGCCTGACCTTGTAATGCTTGTACACGTGCTCGCGCAGAAAGGTCTTGAGCCCGAAGTTGAGTTCGCGAGTGGCGTCGCTGAAGCCGATCAGCGGCGCCGGCAGCGACCTGACCTCGGCCGCGGAGACGACCCCGGACGCGCGCAGCCGCTCGGCGGAGGAGTCGATCAGATCGGTGACCAGACGATTGATCATGCGGCGCAGGATCTCGTACACCAGGCGCCGCCCCGCCAATTTCGGATACCGTTCGCGGACCTGCGCGTGGTATTCGAGGAATAGCGGCACCTCGAGCAGCTGCTCCACGCTGATCAGCCCCGCGCGGATGCCGTCGTCCACATCGTGATTGTTGTAGGCGATCTCATCCGCGAAATTGGCGAGCTGCGCCTCCAACCCCGGCTGCTGGCGGTTGATGAAGCGTTCGCCCAATTCGCCCAATTTGACCGCATTGTTGTACGAACAATGCTTGAGAATTCCCTCGCGGCATTCGAAGGTGAGGTTCAGCCCGTCAAAATCCGCATAGTGCTCCTCGAGCTCATCGACGACCCGCAGCGATTGAAGATTGTGCTCGAAACCGCCGAAATCGGTCATGCACTCGTTCAGCGCATCCTGGCCCGCATGCCCGAACGGGGTATGCCCCAGATCGTGGGCGAGACAGATCGCCTCGGACAAGACTTCGTTGAGCCGCAGCGCGCGGGCCATGGTGCGTGCGATCTGCGCCACCTCGAGAGAGTGCGTCAGCCGCGTGCGGTACAGGTCGCCCTCGTGATTGACGAAGACCTGGGTCTTGTACACCAACCGGCGAAATGCGGTCGAATGCACGATGCGGTCGCGATCGCGCTGATATTCCGAGCGATAGGCCGGCGTCGGCTCCGCATGACGCCGGCCGCGCGATTGATCCTCATGCGCCGCATATGCCGCCAGGCCGCTCACGCAAAATACTCGCTCAACACGGCGTCCAGAGCGCTCTGCGGATACTTCGCCAGGACGACGGCGCGGCCAAGCTTTTCCAGCAGCACCAGGCGAACCCGGCCCGAGAGCACCTTCTTGTCCATTCGCATGAGCTCCAGGGCCCGCGCCGCGCCTATCTTCGGCGCCTCGGTGGGCAGCCCCGCGCGACCGATCAACGCGTGCACCCGCTCCCTGACCGCAGCGTCGATCATGCCGAGCCGGCATGAGAAATCCGCGGCGATCAGCATGCCGAGCGCGACGGCCTCGCCGTGCAAATAGGTGTCGTAGGCGGTCGCCGCCTCGATGGCGTGGCCGAAGGTGTGGCCGAAGTTCAAGATGGCGCGCAGGTTGCGCTCGCGCTCATCGTGGGCGACGACGATCGCCTTGATCTCGCAGGACCGCGCGATCGCGTAAGTCAGGGCATCAACGTCCCGCGCCAGAAGCTGGCCGATATTCTGATCCAGCCAATCGAACAGCAGCGGATCCCAGACGCAGCCGTACTTGATCACTTCGGCGAGACCGGCGGAAAGCTCGCGGTCGGGCAGGGTCGCCAATGTATCGGTATCGGCCAGCACGGCCAGAGGCTGGTAAAAGGCGCCGATCAGATTCTTGCCGCCGCTGTGATTGACTCCGGTCTTGCCGCCGACGGAGGAATCCACCTGTGCAAGCAACGTGGTCGGAATCTGCACGTAGCCGATTCCGCGCAGGTAGCAGGCGGCCACGAAGCCCGCGATATCGCCCACCACACCGCCGCCGAGCGCCAGCACGGTCGCATCGCGGTTGAGCTTCTTGCCCACCATCGCGTCGAATACCCAGCCCGCCGTCTGCAGGGTCTTGTGCTGTTCGCCGTCCGGCAGTATGCACTCCCCGATGCTGCGCTCATCGAGAGACGCCCGTAACTTCTCGAGATACAGCCGCGCCACCGTGGTGTTGGTGACGATCATCAAATCGTTGCCTGGAATCTGCGCCGCGAGCAGCTCGCGGTTGCCGAGCAGTCCCGGGCCGATCGTGATGGGGTACTTCGAATGTCCGACATCTACCTGGAGCGTTTGCACTCGGTGATTATACGAAGCTTACGGCGTCTGCGCCCGATGAAGCTCGTGGTAAATCTCCTCGGCCACCAGCTGCACGCGCCGGCCGTCGGTCGACACGGTCAAGTCCGCGATTTCGGTGTACAGCCGCGCCCGGTGCAGCATGAGCTCCTTGAGCTTGGCCTGCGGATCGGTGTCGTTGAGCAGCGGCCGGTGGCGGCCGTGGCGGGTTCGTTCGAGTTGCTGGTCGATGGAGGTCTGGAGATACACCACGGCGCCGCGCTCGGCGAGCACGCGCCGGTTGTCCGGGTCGATCACGGCGCCGCCCCCGGTGGCGAGAACGACGCCGTTCAGCCGCGTGAGCCGCTCGATCGATTCCTTCTCGCGCACTCGAAATCCCGCCTCGCCCTCTTTCTCGAAGATAAATGCGATGTCGACTCCGGTCTTGGCCTCGATATCCGCGTCGCTGTCGTAGAACGTGAAACGCAGCAGACGCGCAAGATGCCGGCCCACGGCGGACTTGCCCGAGCCCATGGGGCCGATGAGAAATACGTTGTGCCTTGAAAGCATGGGCGCCGATCATAATGGAGGCGGCGCGGGTGCGCCCGCCGATGTCGGCCGCCGGCCGCCGGAGAGCCGGGCGCCGCGGCCCGGCAACCGAATGGCCTCAGCCGCCGAATGGCCCCGGCCGCCGACTGAGGCTATTTCGGGCGCAGGCTGTAAAGCGCTGTGGTCGCGTTGCCGTCCGGCGTGGTCACCGTGAGAATCAGGTTGCCCGAGGCGGTTCCGGTCGAGGGCGGTAGGACGTTGAAAGTGAACTGCGCCCCGCCTGCCGGACTGGCGCACGGCCAATCGTATGTGTTGGGACCCGCGATCATGCCGGCCGAGCCTGCGAGCGAGGCGGCGACGGTGGTTCCCGCCGGCATGGGTAGATTGTTGTCGTCGGCGATTGCAAAGGTCACGGCGGCGCCCTTCGCGTCCAGCGCGAGGCTGGCGCCTGGTGCCGGCGAGAAGTTCGCGTGGTTGCCCGAGGGAATCGTCACGCCGTCGCTGCCCATCGCGCCCGGCGATTCCAAGCTGCACAGCGGGTCGGACTCCGTGGAAATCGTTCCGTTGTGGACCGCCGTGGTGGCCCGGACGCGCACCGAGGCTGCCGCCGAGCGGCTGCTGATGCTGGTCTGCACCTGACCGTCGGCATCCGTCACAGCCGTCGAGGGTGCGATGCTGACCCCATCGACACCGGAATTGAGCGCAAACGTCACCGGGACGCCGGCACGGGGTCCGCCCGAGGCATTGAGTACCCTGAAGGTCGCCGTGGATGCCGCGGCCCCGACCGCCCGACCCGCGCCGTTCAGCCCGAGACTCGCCGTGCGCGGCACAAATGCGATGGAACCGGCCATCCCCGCTGCCGCAACGGTCACGGTGCCTGTGGCGGTGAGGCTCTGGCCGTTGGGGGTCGCGGTCGCGGTGATCACGTCTGCACCCGTGCAGCCCGTCGCCGTGTAGGTCGCGCTGACGGTACCCGTGCTGGTCGTGACCATCGGGCTCGCGGGCGTGACGCCGGTCACCGCAATCGTGGCGAGGTTTTGAGTTTGGCAGGGCGAGCTGAAGGTGATGGTGGTGGCGGTCGTGTAAAACGTACCCGCCTCATTCACCAGGGAGACCTGCAGGGTGGTGGTGCCCCCGGCGGACAGCGAGCTGCTCGAAAGCCCGATCACGCCATCCTGAAAAGTCGCGCCGCTGCCGCTGCCCAGAAACAGGGTTGCGCCGCCCGTGCCGGTGCCTCCGCCTGTGCCGCCCGTGCCGGTGGTCAATTCCGGGGTTCCGCTGCAGCCCGCGAGCAGCGCCACGGCGCCCCACATCAGGATCGATGATCTGCCCATAGACTTCATCCTCGCTCGACAGGTGCCGGCGTCAGTAGAGATTCGACCCTTCGCGCAGAATCTTCGGCGTGATGAAGATCAACAGCTCGGTCTTGTTGTTGATGTCGGTCGTACTCTTGAACAGATGGCCCAGGATCGGAATGTCGCCGAGCCAGGGTACCTTGTTGGCCGAAGTCGATTTGGTGGTCTCGAGAATTCCGCCGAGAACCACGGTCTGTCCGTCGCTCACCAGCACCTGCGTCATGATCTGGCGCGTGTCGATCGAGGGCACGCTGCCGCCCGTGGCGCTGGTCACCTGCTGACCGACCGTGTCGTCGCTGACGTCGAGATCCAGGATCACGCGGTTATCCGGCGTGATGAGCGGAGTCACCTTGAGCGACAGCACGGCGTTCTTGAATTGGGTCGTCGTCGCGCCGCTCGAGGCCGATTCCTGATAGGGAATCTCGACACCCTGCATGATGGTCGCCTGCTTCTGATTTGCAGTGATGACTCGCGGCGAGGAAATCGTCTCGCTCTTGCCCTCGTTTTCCGCCGCCGACAGCGCGAGATCGATGAGATAGCTCCCGCCCAGTATCGAGATGCCGATGCTGCCGTTGGTATTCGCCGCGGGCGTGTTGACCATGTAGCGATTGGGAAGGGCCGGCGTGGTGACCGGGGTCACCGGCTTGCCGCCGCTCAAATTGGTGAGCGCCGACTGCACCATGGTATCCGCACCGAGTCCGTTGCCGGTCACGGCCAGCAGTCCGTTATTGCCGTTGGTCTGCGCGGTGGTCACACCGAACTGGGCGCCCAAATCGCGCTCGAAGGTGTCGCTCACCACCACGATGCGCGCTTCGATCAGCACCTGCCTGACCGGCACGTCGAGGGTCTGCACCAAGCGGCGGATCTCCGCCAGATTCTCCGCCGTATCCTGGATGAGCAAGGTGTTGGTACGCTCGTCGATCGACAGGCTGCCGCGGGGCGAGAGCAGGGAATTCTTGCCTGCGGCGCCGCCGCCGCCGGCGGCGGCGCCGGTCGGCCTGATCATCTTCGCCAGATCGGACACCTTGGCATAGTTGGCCTGGATGTACTCGGAGCGCAGCGGCGAAAGCTCCTGCACCTCCTTGCGGGCCGCGAGCTCGGCCTTCTCGCGCGAGGCAAGTTCGGCCGTCGGTCCGATGATGATCACGTTGTCCTGGCGGCGCTTATCGAGGCCCTTGGTGCGCAGCACGATATCCAGGGCCTGATCCCAGGGCACATTCTGCAGACGCAGGGTGAGGTTGCCGGTGACCGAATCGCTGACGACGATGTTTTGTCCGCTGGTGTCGGCCAGCAGCTGGAGCACCGAACGCACGTCGATATCCTGAAAATTCAGCGTCAAGCGTTCGCCCGTGTATTCCTTCTTCTCATCCTGGGCCGCGCGCTTGATGGAGGGCTTGATCTCGACCGTGTACTGATTGTCCGACTGATAGGCGAGCTGCTCGAAATCGCCCTGCGCGGTGATCACCAGGCGAGAGCTTCCCTCCACCCGGATCGCATCGACGGTCTGCACCGGCGTCGCAAAGTCCATGACATCGTAGCGGCGCATGAGATTCTTCGGCATCAAGGTGCCGGCGAAGTCGACCACGACCTGATTGCCCTCCTGGCGCACGTTCACCGGGGTGCGTGGATCGGTGAGCTGCACGATCACACGGCCGGTGCCGTCGGATCCGCGGCGGAAATCGATGGTGCGGATGGCGCGTTCGACCGGCGCCGCAGACTGACCGGAGCCCGCGCGCGACGAAGATGCGCCCTGGGCCAGCGTTTCACCGGGCTGATGGCCCAGGGTGACGAGGATGGTGTCGCCGTCGACCTTGGTGGTATAGGGTAGCAGCGAGTCGACGTTGACCACCAAGCGGGTACGCCCGTTGGCCTCGGCCGCGAGTACGGTATCGACGCCGCCGGAACGCACGTCGATGCGCCGCGATGCCAACGCGAGCGTCGTATTCGGCAGGTCGAAAGCGATGCGTGCCGGCTTGTCGATCGTGAACGGCAGGGGTTCGGGCGCCGGACCGCTCAGGTGCAGCTTCAGCTGCACCTGCTGGCCCACCGTTTGCACGTCGATGGACTCGAGCTTGATCGGGTCCGCGGCCTGCGCCTTGAAGGTGAGCGCCAATGCGACGAGCGCCATCGCCCCCATCATCGCCGCTCGAACTTGAAATCTAATCATGCGTTGCTCTCCCTGTGGCCTCAGTTAGCCAATGCCAATGAGGCCGGTCGCTCGATATAGCCGCCGAGACCGTCCGGTATGATTTCGACGAGTGTTATTTTCGTGCCCGTTATTTCCGTAACTTTCCCATCGTTCTGCCCGATATAATTGCCGGGCTGGACCTTATGCACCAACCCGTCCTTCGATTGCACGAGTCCATAAAAGCTGCTTCCCACTTTGAAGGTGCCCACCATCTTCAGCGTGTCGAGCGAGAATCCCTCGAGGAACTCGCGGTTGCGCCGGTTGCTCGGGCGCAAGCCGGCCTGGCCGCCGCCCAACGCCGGGCCCACGGGCTGGAACGGCGAACGCAGATTGCCGGCGCCGTAGACGAAGCTCTCATAGGGCTTCACTTCGGGCAGCGCTTGAATCCGCCCTCCGGGTTTTTTCTTGGTCTCCGCGATCCACTTCTGCAAGTCGGCCTGACCGCCGGAGCAGCCCGCCGCCGCACAACTCGCGAGCACCGCCGCACAGACGACGCGGACTCCCGCTATGCTTTTCACTTCGCGCCTCCTGTCTTCTTCTTGGGCGCCGCGTGGCTGGCGCCCTCATCCTCGATGTAGCGATAGGTTTTCGCGGTCACATCCATGGTCAAATTGTCGTAGCCGCCCTTGTCCTTGTCGTTCACCGGCGTGATCTGGATGTCGTGCAGCGTGACGATGCGCGGCAGCGCGGCAATGCCGCTCACGAAGGCGCCGAATTGATGATAGTTGCCCACCAGTTTGATCTTGATCGGCAGCTCCGCGTAGAAGCCGTTGCTTTTTTCGCTGCCGGGCTGAAACAGCTTCTCCTGCAGCCCGGCGGCGAGACCGGTTTGCGAGATGTCGACCAGAAGGTTCGGCACTTCGGTCTTGCCGGGCAATTGCCGCAGCATGGCGCCGAAGCTGCGCTCCATTTCCGCGAGCTGGGCCTTGTAGGCATCGAGGTTGGCCGCCCGCTGCTGCTTGTTGGCGAACTGATTGCGCAGGTCGACTTCGTCCGCTTCTGCCTTCTGCAGCACCGGCCGGTCCTCGTTCCACACCAATAGATACCAGGCCAGGCCGGCGCACACGACGAAGGTCGCGACGACGAACAGGCCGCGGACCACCAGCGGCCAGCGGCCGGGATCGCGGG
>Ga0335080_10007488_pt1 | contig 11319 bp, 10 predicted proteins | sample Lox_Sample_34_FD_206720 | JGI IMG/M metagenome (GOLD analysis project Ga0335080, IMG submission 206720) | Soil microbial communities from Loxahatchee National Wildlife Refuge, Florida, United States - Lox_Sample_3.4 | ecosystem: Environmental > Terrestrial > Soil > Wetlands | place: USA...
AACTGTTTATAGATATGAGCTTGCCATAATTCCGCGCAAGCCGGGGTGTGAGCGCCATTCAAAGCATCTCGTCATGGTGTCTGTTTTGCGGGCAGAAATGGTGATTTTATGAAAATAAAAGTGCCAATGTGGCTGATCATTTCAGTGCTGGCGGCGGGTATTATGGCCGGGGTGATTTGGTGGCTGAAGCAGCCGCAGGCATTAACCTTGAACAATGGAACGAAGCTGAAACTGGTGGCGGTGACCTATGGCAAACATCACAGTTTCCCCGGCTTCAAAGCGCCGCCGCGCAACCGGGGCTCGATGTTTGACAGCACCAACGACACGCTGTTTGTCTGGATTGAACAACAGCACAAGGGCAATGACTGGCCGCAATATCAACTGCTGGTCTGTGACAAGGCGGCCACGGCCTGCGCCGGGAATTCCATGATGACTTCGCGCCGGATCCGGCCGGGCGATGAAATCGTCGGCATCCGGCTGGACGCGTTTCCCCGACGTGACGCGAAATTTAATCTGCGCGTCGCGGAATGGAACCCGCAAAACGGGCGGCAGACGGTCAAAGACGGCTTTGTCATTTCCAATCCGGCGCGCGAAACGCTTTCAGCCTGGTCCCCGGATCCGCTGCCCAACACGCAGCAAGACGACGACCTGTCGGTCACGCTGACGCGCCTGGAGTTCGGCGCCAAAGCTCCTTACCTGCGCAACAACGACGCGCCGAATGACCCCATGAATAAAAGCGTACTGGCCGCGTTTCAAGTCCAGCAAAACGGCCAGACCGCCACCAACTGGCAGCCGGCCCAGGTCGAGACCTCCGACGCCACGGGCAATCACATCACCGGCTGGTGCAACAGCCACTGGGAGAACGGCGAGGAAGTGACGCTTTACCAGTGGGGATTGTGGCCGGACGAGCCGGCCTGGAAATTGCGCGTGGAGTTTTCGCGCACCTCCGGGTTCGCCGACAGCGAACTGTGGACGATTGAAAATATTCCGCTGCAAGCCGGCAAGATGCAGGATTTCTGGAGTTACGGGCGGAACCGGAAGGATGCCGCTTTTGCCGAAACGACGCTTAATGGCGTCCAATTGAAATTGTTTCCGGCCAGACAATTCACCGACCGGCAGCCCGGCTCGCAACCCGCCGGGGGATTTCTGATTCAGGCCGACCGGCCCACGGACGGAATGCGGATGACGGTGGTCAAGGCGACTGACGACCAGGGGCAGGACCTTCAGGTCTGGACGTGGAGTCGGGGCGGCACCGATTACCGGTTTGGCCTGCGGGAACTCGGCAACGCCAAATCACTCAACCTCACGCTGGCGCTGCACACCAGCCGGTTCGTTGAGTTCACTGTCAAACCGGCCCGGCCGTGAACGCGCGCGCCGGGGTCTTTCTGCAATTTAAGCGAAACGCCGCCACACGGCCGGATCAAAGCAAACGGGAGGCAATCGTTTACTTCTCTGCGCCGAACTGATCCGTACGGAAGGGCACCGCAGGCAGACCGGACTGGTTGAATAAATTCGGCTGGGCAACTTCGCTCCAGGCAAACCGCACCGCCACAGGGTTGGCCACCGCAGGAGAAGAAATCACGACTGTTCCTTTGGTAATCACCGCTTCCGCCGGGATGAATTTTCCGTCCGCTCCCGCAATCGTAAACCACGTCAGCGGCTGGCCGTCTTTGCTGATCAGTCCGCCGTCAACGTCGTCGAAAGTCAGCACCGCTTTGTCTCCCTGGATTTTCATTTTTTTGAACATCGGGCCGACGCAGATGAGGTCGTTCCGCCCGTAAGTTTTGTTCAAGGCGACGAGCGCGAGCCGCTTGCCCACGTCCTGTTTGTTGCGCGGATGGATGTCGCCCACGTTGTCCGCTAGGTCGGTCGTCACAATCATCCCGGTGTTTTTGATGCGCAGGGCGCGGGTCTGCGCCTCCCAGAGTTCCGGCAGGGCGTCGGCGGAAACGGCGTACTTTCTCTTGCTGCTGAAATATTTGAACGGCGCAACCTGCACGTAATAGAACGGGAAATCGCCTTCGTCCCAAATCTGGCGCCAGCTGCGGATGAGCGCCTCCATTTTGTCGGTGTAAATCGCGCCGTCGGGCTGCGGGCCCATGCAGTTGGATTCGCCCTGATACCACAACACGCCGCGAATCGCAAAATGCGCCAGCGGCGCGACCATCGCGTTGTAAATCGCGGTCGGCATCGTGTTGGTGAGTTTGTTGGTCAGCACCAGCGGCACGTCCAGGCCGGCCAGCGAATGCACCATTTTGAAACCCAGCGGCGGCGTCCACGGTTCAATGCGCGTGCCGCCCCAGGCGGACTCGACCAGCCCGATGGGGACTTTCAATTCTTTCTGGATGTCCCGCCCGAAAAAGTAGGCGGCGGCGGAAAATTTGATGGCTTCGAGCGAATTCGAATTGCACATCCGCCAGCCGCTGGGTTTGGTGACATCCTTCTGTGGCGTGGCGGCCAGTGCCGTGTGCGCCTTGAACAGCCGGATTTCCGGATAGTCGGACGCCGCCAGCTCCTGCTCGTAGTTCAAACAGGGTTTCTGGCCGGGTTGTTTGCCGAGGGGTTTCTCCATGTTTGATTGGCCGGAGCATAACCAGACTTCGCCGACCAGGATGTTGGTCAGCGTCCGGGTTTCGCCCGCCTCGACGACCAAATCCGCCGGCGAGCTGGAAGCTTTGAGCGAATTCAAACTCACTTCCCAACGGCCGTCGCTGCCGGCCCGGGCGTGTTTGACCTGCCCGGCAAATTTCACGGTCACGTCCGTTCCGGGTTTGGCCCAGCCCCAGACCGGCACCCGCTGATTTTGCTGCAACACCATGTTGTCACCAAAGACCGACGGCAAGTGCAGCGTCAACGGGGTGGCGGCGGAACCCTGCACTTCCAGCGTTTCGATATCGGTGGCAGTGACAGCGGGCAATTCGCCATTGGTTGCGGCCGGGGCGTTGTTGGTAATGGTGTTGGCAGCAATAACAACATCCGCCGCCCGGGCGGGTCCGAAACCCGGGGCCAGGGCAATGCCGGCGATGAAAATAAATCGGGAGGTGAGACGATACATCGTGGTTTTCATTTCAAACGTTTAATCCAGGTGAAAAACTTCTTCCATGTCTGCCCACCATTCGTCCGGGGCGCGGTCGGCCAGGGGCTGTTGGCAGGGCTTGCACACCGCCCACCAGCGTTGGGTGGTCGGGTCGGCGGCCATCTTCGCCATGTCGGCGGCAAAATCATTCCCGGTATATTCGAAGTAGCTGAACAGATAATGCCTTCCGTCGGGAAGCCGGCGCAGGTAGATGGAATAATTCCGGATGTGGCAGGCCGTGATCATTTTCAGCACGTCCGGCCAGACGGCAGCATGCAGTTTTTTGTATTCTGCGAGTTTGTCCGGCTGAAGGCCGATGACGGAGCCGTAGCGTTTCATAGCATTGCGGCGTTCATTTCGGGGCGAGGGTGCCGAGGTAGTTGCCGTAATCGAGCAACAGCTTGCCGACGATCAACAGGCCGACCGCCAGGGCCAGCATGGCGTGGGTGCGGGGCCGACAACCCTTCCATTCCTTGAGCCCTACGCCGATCAGCGTGCCCAGCAGGATGGACAGGATCATGTGAATCGCCCAGCAGGCTTGTTCGAAGCCCTGGACTTTCATAATGAAAAAGTGGCCGAAGCCGTAAAAGAAGAACTGGCCGTACCAGAGGCAGCCGGTGAGAATGGCCATCACCCAGTTGACCGGCAGGCTCGCCTTCTCCCCGCCCTCGGGCAGCGCCACCACTTCGCCCAGCGTCCGGTGCCGGAAGTGAAGGAACAGACAATAAATGGCCGTGGTCAGGAACGCCCCGGTGTTGGAAAAGGGATAGATGGCGTTGTTGCAAAACGTGGTCGCGTCCACTCCCAGAACGGTGTGCCCGACCGCCCCGCTCTCGGCCAGCCTGGCAATGGGCGCGCCTTCCGTCAGCGCCATGCTATAAACCCCCGACAACACGCCGGCTACCACACAGAGGATCAAGCCGATGAACGCTTTGCTTTTCCCGGCAGCCCGCCCGGCGGCCGGGGTCAGGTCGCGTTCTTTCCATCGGCCGGCCGTGCCGCAGAAAACAATCCCGACGATGCCGACGGCGATGCCGATGATGACCCAGGCGACGCCGGTCTTGGCGAGGAAAGCCTGAATATTCGCGCCGGCATTAACCAGCCCGGTATCGCCCTTGACGATGGCGTAGGTGGTGCCCACCACGGTCGAAATCCCGATGGCCGTGGCATACGTGACGGAGAAACCCACGTAACGAATCGCGATGCCAAAGGCCGTCCCGCCGATGCCATAAGCCATACCCAGCAGAAATGTGCGCAGCATCGCATCCCGCGGCGCAGCCTGCACCACCGACCAGAAATTCGGGACCGTCAGGAACGCGCCGATGATGGGCAGCAGCAGCCAGCAGAAGGAGGCCTGCGTCAGCCAGTAGGATTGCCACGACCAGTTTTTGACCTTCCTTTGCGGCACGTAACAGAAGGCGGCCGAGGTGGCGCCGATGGCGTGAAATAAAATGCTGGCAGCTAGAGGATGCATGCGGTTTTTCGGTCAAATAAATTCGTGTTGGAGCGCGCCTGTCCCAGGCGCAGCAGTTCGGAATGCGGTTGAAAAAAGGAATTGGTTGTTGAGATTCCCTGCGTTTGTGGCCGCTGCGGCTGAGACAGCCGCGCCCCACCAAAACCAACAGGTTACATACTTGAACATACGGTTTTGTTGATTTTGACACAAAGCCGGCACCGAAGTCGAATCTGGATTTTGTCCTGGGAGCGCCAGCGTCTCGCCGATATCTCTCTCGCCCTGCCAAAGAACCTGGTAGGGCCGAGCTGCCGCTCGGCCTGGCGGCGCGGCAGCACCGCCCTACCGATATCCGGTTCATGAGCGCAAGGCGCGAACGGCAAGCATATCAAAACGAATCGGGATTTAATAAAACCCCGCCCTCCGCATCGGCGCGGTAACAGGCTTCCACCAAAAGCATGGTCTGAAACGCATCCTCCACCGGCGACACCAGCGCGGGGTCTTCGCCGGCGGCGAACCGTTGCAGATTCGACATGGTGCCGATGAACCCGTCGGGAAACCAGCCGCCTGCGAGCGGGACATCCACCCATTCCCGGGTCGAGCGGCCGAACACTTCGAGCCGGTCCGGCCGGCCGCGCGGGTAATCCAGCAACAACCCCAGCATGGCGAGGGCGCAGCCTTCCGTGCCTTCAATCCGGAACGAGGCGTCCGAATGTCTGGTGCCGAACGAGTGACAGTGATTGAGCGAAAGGCAGCAGCGGACCTGGTCGCCGTAATCCAGAATGATGCTCGACCGGGTGCTGGCGAGTTTGGGGAATTTCGGATGTTTCACCGTGCGGGCATAAACCCGGCGCGGGTTGCCGAGAAACCGCCGGATGAGATCAAGATAATGCACGCTGTGCAGCAGGATTTCCACGCGCGGTTCGGTCAGCAAAAACGGGAAGACGTCCCACGGCGTCTGCAGGTTCAGATGCACTTCCACGTCCACAATGTCGCCGAGTTCGCCGCGCCGGACGAAGTCGTGGATGGCGAGCATGAAGGTGCTGAAGCGAAGCTGGAAATTGACGGCGGCTTTCAATCGTTTGCGCCGGCAGATTTCGCGGATGGCCCGGGCGGCGGCCAGGGTATTGCCCATCGGTTTTTGGATGATGACCCCCGCGCCGTCGGGCAATTGTTCGAGCACCTCCGGGTGCGCCTTCGGCGGCGTGGCAATATCAAAAACCACGTTTGGTTCAGCGACGGCCTCGGCGATGCTTTTAAACACCCGCGGCAGGTTGAAATCCATGGCGCGCTTCTCGGCCACCTTCGGGTCGAGGTCGTAAACCCCCGCCACGGGAAAATTCGCCTTGGCGTAAGCCGGCAAGTGCGCGTCGCGGACGATGTCCCCCGCGCCGAGAATGACAATCGACCGCGGCCGCGAAGGCCGCGGCCAGGTCTGCTGAAGGTCTTTCGGATTGAAAGTGACCATTTTAGTTACTTGTTCGCCCTCACCCTGACCCTCTCCCCCGGGGAGAGGGAACAGCAATGTCTGGACTGCGAATTTCCCATATCACAGGTTTTGCCAGCTGACTGACAACAATTCTCCCTCTCCCGTCCGACGGGAGAGGGCCGGGGTGAGGGTTGTTTTTCGTCAGGTTTTTCATTCGGTCTGTTTCAGCCGGTAAATTTTTTCCGCGTTGCCCGCAAAAAATTTCCCGCACCGCTCAGCGGATTCGGTGCGGACGATTTCCTTTGCCAGCTCCACCCAGTGTCCGAGGGTCGAGGTGAGATTGCACACCGGCCAGTCGCCGCCGAACAATACGCGGTCCCAGCCGAAGCACTCCAGGCAATGCTCGACGTACGGCTGGACGGTCCGGGCGTTCACCTGTTGCGGATGGCAATACGCTACGACGCCGGAAATTTTGCAGGCGAGGTTTGGAAATTGCGCCAACTCGCGAATGTGCTGCCGCCACGGGTCGAGGCCGCCGTTCTTGATATCCGGGATGCCGCAGTGGTCGAGGACAAATTGCACGTCCGGCAATTGCCGGACGAGTTTTGCGCCCAGCGGCAACTGGCGCGGCAACAGGCACAAATCAAACGTCAACCGATGTTGCGCCAGCCGCGCAAGGTTTTTGGCGAAGAGCGGCGCCTGCGACAGCTCATCCGGTTGCGTGTGCAGAACCCGGCGCAATCCCTTGAGCTTCGGGTGCAGGATGGATTCGAGGTGGGCCGGGAAATTTTCTGATTCGGGCCGGCAGGCGGCCAGCACGCCGACGATGCCGGAGTCCGGCCGGGTGGCAAGTTGGAGGAAAAAATCCGTCTCCGCCTTCATCTGCGGCTCGTCCACGTCCACTTCCATAAAAAGCGTTTCCGTGATGCCTGTTCCCTGCGCGGCGGCGCGATATTCTTCCAGCCGGAACTGTTTCCCTTCAAATGCAGCGATGCCCCGGCACCACGAATACCCGAAGCGGTCCGGGTAAATCAGGTGTTGATGAGTGTCGAGGATTCTCATCGGGCGCTTCAGTTGGGAGTTCCGCGTTTACGCGGTTTGGGGACGCGCGGTTTGTCCATGCCGCCTGAAGGCGGAACTCCAAACGAGTCATCCCCCAGAAATTCTTTGCGCACCTCCGTATTATGTTCGCCGACCTTGGGTGCGCCGAGCGGCGACGTCAGAATTTTCCCATCCACGCGGATCGGGCAACGCGTCGTTTCCAGGCTCGCGCCGTTGGCGCGGCTCACCTTTTGCGTCATGTTGAGCACGTGAAATCCCTCGTGCGCCATCAGCCGCGGCCAGGTCAGCACGTCGGCGCACCAGATGTCGGCCGGTTCCAGAATGGAAAGCCAGTGGGCCGTGGTCTGCGTTTTCAGGTGCGCCGCCAGTGCGCTCTTGATCTCGTCGCGTTTGGTGAACCAGGTTTTTGGGTCCGTGTAAGTCGTCAGCGGTTGGCAACCGAGCAATTCGCCGAGCCGCGGGATCTGGCCCATCGCCAGGGCGAGATAACCGTCGCTGGTCGGGTAAATGCCATAGGGCGCCCCGAGATAGGCCTGGGCGTTGTTTACCGCGCTGCGTTGCGGCAATTGGCCACCGTCGTTCAGATGCGTCGTCAACACCTCGAATTGCAGGTCCAGGACGGATTCGATCAGGCTGACCTCGATCAACCCGCCTTTGCCCGTGACCCCGCGCCGGACAAGGCAGGCGAGAATGCCCTGCACGCAATGCGCCGCCGTGAACATGTCCACGACCGATAATCCCATCGGCACCGGCCCCTGGCTGGCATCACCCGACAGCCACGCCAGCCCCGAAACGGATTGCGCCAGCAAATCCTGTCCGGGCTTGTCGCGCCAAGGACCTTCCTGGCCGTAACCGGTGATCGAGGCGTAAACCAGGCGCGGGTTCCAACCTTTCACCGCGTCATAGTGTAGCCCGATTTTTTCCATGACGCCGGGCCGGAAATTCTGGATGAGCACGTCGGCGCGTTCGATGAGCTTGCGCACGTCGGCAAAATCGCCCGGTTTTTTCAAATCGGCCGCGAAGCTCCGCTTGTTCCGGTTGATGGAGTGAAACAGTGTGCTGTCGCCGTCGAGTTCGAGATTGGAAATGTAGAGCTGCCGTCCCAAATCGCCGGTAACCGGCCGTTCGACCTTGATGACGCGGGCGCCGAGGTCGGCCAGCCGCAATGCCGCGCTGGGCCCGGCGAGAAACTGGGCGAAATCCAGAACTAACAATCCTTCGAGCGGTTTCATAATCGCAAAACTTTGCAGGCTTCCACCAGCGCCTTCAGCTTGGCGCGGGTGATGTCCAGCGGCACGTGGCCGAAGCCGCATTCGCTGGTCAGCACCAGCCGTTCGCGCGGGAAATGTTTCAGCGCCGGCTCGACCCGCTGGCGGATGATCTCGGTCGTCTCGATGTCATCGCTGCGCTGGTCAATCACGCCGAGCGCGAGATCGCCCTTGAATTTCCAGAGTTTCCACAGGTCCATCAGGTCGTAACTTAGCGTGCAGTGTTCGAGTGATACCTCGTCAATCTTCGCCTTCGTAAACGCCGGCACGAGGTCGGTGTATTTGGTGAAGTAAACCCGCTTGCGTCGCGGGTTGCCGCCGCAGACGTGCAGACCCACGCGGACTTTCGGCAAGGACCCGATCAATTCATTTAAAATTCCCGCTGCCCATTCGCTCTGTTCCGGCGCCTCCGTCCACATCGGTTCGTCGAACTGGATGAATTCGCAGCCCGCGACGATGACTTCGCGCAGTTCCTCGGCGAGCACTTTCGCATAGGCGCGGCAGAGCGATGGCTCGTCGGGATACAAATCCGGCCGTTCGTTGACGCTGAACCGGGTCAGCACATGCGGGCCGGTGACGGTTTGTTTGACCGCGACGTTTTTCGGCGCCACAGCGCGGGCAATCTTCCAGTTGTGCGCCAGGTTGCAGCGCGGATTTTTGATTTCTCCGGTCACTCGTGCGCATTCGATGCCAAACCCGGCCGTGCCAAAAGTTTTCTTCACCATGTTTTCCATCGAAATGCCGTCGAGCCGTTTCTGGTAGAAATAATACATGTTTTCGCGGTAGCCCTCGCCGTCGGTGATGACGTCGAGCCCGAGGCCGGCCTGGTCCCGGGCGGCCCAGCGGATGAGTTCGTCCACCTCGGCCTGATTGAGCGTGGGTTTTTTGAGCGTGTCCTCGACCTTGCCGGGCCGCGGATAACTGCCGACGACGGTGTTGCGGAATCGGGTCATGTAAAGCTTATGATTCGTTGCTAAATTCAATGATTAACACCAACGGGGCCCCTCACCCTGACCCTCTCCCGCAGGGAGAGGGAACAGCTATCGTCCTCTCAAATTGTTCCTGTGTTTGTCCGGCAATAGTCAGTCTCACATTTGCCGAAAGACTGCGGATAATTCTCCCTCTCCCCGGGGAAGAGGGCCGGGGTGAGGGGAAAAAAGACGTTGGCATAAAATTCGTCATACCGGTTTCAATCCCGCGGCGAGGCGGGCTTCGTTGATGTGGTCGCGCACGCCCTCGCTGAGCGGGCGCGGTTTGAAATCGATTTCCTGCTCCAGCCGCCGCCCGTCCATGCGGTCAATCAACGGGGTGGTGGGTTTGGATTCGTCGAAGGAAATTTGCGCGTCCGGCAGCCAGCGGCGGACCAGGCCGGCGAGTTCCACCGCGGTGACGGATTCGCCGCCGTTGTTGTACGCGAAGTGGCCAAGCTGCGGCTTCAGCGCCAGCCGGACGAGCTGCGCCGCGCAATCATCCACGTAAATCCAGCAATCGCGCGTGTGCGCCGGGAACGGCAGGATGACCGGTTTGCCCTGCGCCGGCAGCGTGGCGAAGTCCTCGGCCCACATTACCGACCCGCGTTTGCGGCCGTGCCCGAATACGACCGGCGGCCGCGCGCAGGCGATGCTGACTCCGTGTTTCTTCACATATTTTTGGGCGGTGAACTCGTTCAACACCTTCATCAGACCGTAGGTGAAAAAGTGGTTGGCCGGGCCGGTGAAATCGTCCTCGGTCACGTCGCGATCGCCGTAGGGTTTTTGGGACGCGCCATAGTAGGTTTCGCTGCTGGTGAAGACCAGCCGCGCGAGTTTCTGGCGGACGGCGGCGTCGAACAGGTTGATCATGCCCAGAATGTTCACGCTCGCGCCCTGATGCGGGTTGGCCTCGACCTCCGCGCTCATGAGATAGGCCAGATGAATCGCGTGCGTGATGTCGGGATGCTTTTGAAAAACGCCCCGGACCGAGTTCCGGTCCGACACGTCGAGGGCGGCCCATTCCGCGCCGGGCAGCCGATCCGCGACCGTCGTGTCGGGGTTCAATTCGCCGACGACCACGGGAATTTCCCGTTGCAACAAATTGCGCACGACGCGCCAGCCGATGAATCCGGTGCCTCCAGTAACCAGAAATTTCACGATACGATTATCCGCCCCTTCATTTTATTTGAAAAAATCTAATACGGCATATAAAGTAAGTCAATGTCGAAGTATTTTGAGGATTACGGACTCAACGGGGTGCGGGAGACAGGCGGGCGCACCATCACCGAGGCCGACATCGTTTTGCACGCGGGCCAGACGGGCGATTTTTATCCGCACCACATGGACGCCGAGTGGTGCAAGACACAGCCGTTCGGCCAGCGCATCGCGCACGGCACCCTGATTTTCAGCGTGGCGGTGGGGCTGACGGCGGGAGAAATCAATCCGCTGGCGTTCAGTTACGGTTACGACCGGTTGCGGTTCATCAAGCCGGTGTTCATCGGCGACACGATCCGGGTGCGGGTGACGATCAAGGAAAAGCGCGACCACAAAAAGCCGGACCACGGCGTGGTGGTAGAAGCGTTGGAAGTGTTCAACCAGCGCGGCGAGACCGTCCTGGCCTGCGAGCACCTGCTGCTCGTGAAACGGCGCGGCGCTTGAAGCCGGCAATTTCTTCAGCCTCACAACTGCCGGTCGAGCGAGCCGTATTGAATCATCCTGGAAAAGTGGCCGCTCAGGATCTTTGCCGAGCCGGCCCGGACAGAAACGGCCCGCCTTTTCGGCCGGACACGACCCGCGCGTCCCCTCCAACCTTGAACGTCCAGTGGCAACCGCTTACCATGCACCACGGCAATTCACGGACCAGAACGGCGAGACCATTATGAAACCAGTGCGAATTCCAATGACGGGTTGGTTGTGCCTGTGGCTCGGGGCGGTAATTTTTATCGGCGCGAATGCCGGATTGGCGGCGGAGGAAACGCGCGCGGCGAATGCGCCGGAGTCGATCGTGTGGACGCTGGACAACGTCACGTCGATCGGCGGACGGAAACCCGAAGTGCTCG
>Ga0335080_10007489_pt1 | contig 11319 bp, 6 predicted proteins | sample Lox_Sample_34_FD_206720 | JGI IMG/M metagenome (GOLD analysis project Ga0335080, IMG submission 206720) | Soil microbial communities from Loxahatchee National Wildlife Refuge, Florida, United States - Lox_Sample_3.4 | ecosystem: Environmental > Terrestrial > Soil > Wetlands | place: USA: Florida...
CTTCATCGCTTCCGCGAACGCCTTCACCGAATCGTCGTACGTCGCGCCGCCGATTTCGTTTCCGATCTGCCAATAGCGGATGTGATACGGTTCCGGATGACCATTTTCGGCGCGCACGCGTCCCCATTTGGTATTCGCGGCGCCGTTGAAATATTCCACTTCGGCGTGGGCATCCTGCGGTGTTTTCCCGGTCCAGCGAACACAGATCAACGGCTCGGCGTTCACGTAGCGCGTGAGCTGGACGAATTCTTCCACGCCGACGAAGTTCGGATCCAGGCCGCCCCAGGGCTCAGTCGCATACGGCGCGCGATGATCCCAGTTGCCGATACATTTATCCCATTCGAAAACTTCGAGCGTGCTGCCGCCGAATCGGATCACGCCGGGATTGAGCGCCTTGAGCGCCGCGACGATGTCGGGCCGCCACAGTCCGAGAACGGCGTCGGATGGAATCATGTACACGCGATCGAGCCATAGCGTGCCAGGACCCTCGAACTCGATACTGAGCGTCGCGTCTGGCGATGAACTGACCGCATGGAACGTAGCGGTTGCAGCCTGCCAATTCGCCGGCGCGGCGCCAAGATTTATCGGGATCGCGATTGTACGCCCGCCGCCGTGCAGGGATGCGCGGACTTTCACGTTGCCCACGCTGCGCACGTGCAGCCGCAAGCGATAGTCGTGTCCGGCATCGATGTAGAAACCATCCTGCGAGATTCCCGCCCAGGTGTGCGACGCGGGCAATTCGATTTTCTGGCTGCGCTTCCCATTGAACGGATTGTCGGTGTCGAACGAATATTTCGCCAGATGGACCGCTCCTTCCGGATACCAGGGGCGATACGGCTTGTCGACCTCGCGCTTGTAGCTCGGACGCCACGCGGGCTCTTCTTCGAAGCTAGAGGAATCCACCTGCTGCGCGATCATCCACGACGTGAGACGGCACAGCGGTTCGATGAACTGGCCGCCCTGCTTGAGGTCGATCGGACGGTCGTGCAGGCGCTTGGAGAGGATACGGATATCCTGCACCGCGTCGTCTTCCTTTACAGGTTCGAGTCGCACATCCTTGAATGAAACTTGGCCCGAATCGCCGTCGAACGGCACCAGTCGCATCCAGGTGCGGCCGGGAGAGGGCACTCGAAAGAGAATGTCGAGCTTTTGCCAATCGGATGTTCCTGGCTTCGCTGCCGCGAATCCCTGGCCACCCACCGGCGTATCGATCTCGATGCGAGGCTTCGCTGAAGCCTGAGACGATTTCACTGACGCGGAGGCGCGCCACAATGTGCCGGGCTGCAAGAATACTTCCTGCTTCAGGGCGAAATGCGTCGGCTTTTCGGCTGACATTTCGAAAGCGCCTCCGGCGGCCTCCACCGCGACCGGCGGCTCTTTGCCCGGTTTGGGCGGCGTCCACGCGTCCGGGCGAAGCTGGGCGGAAAAGAGTAGCAGCAGAATTGTCGGGATCATTGTTTCGGGATGTTCGGGTCGAGCTTTCGAGCGAGATCCATTTCCGATTGCGCTTGCGCGTTCTCGCCGAGCTGATGCAGCGCTAGCGCGAGATTGTAATGCGCCGCCGCGTAGTCCGGCTTCAGTGCGACGGATTGGCGGAGCGGTTCCTTGGCTTCGGCGGCATCGCCCGATTGCAGGAGCACCAGTCCGAGATTGTTATACGCCTCGGCCGAACGGGGATGCCGCTTGATGAGATCGCGATAGACGCTCGCGGCCTGATCGTAGCTCCGTTCCTGCATGAGCACCAGCCCGAGCTGCATGCGGGCGTCGGTGTGATCAGGATCGATGGAAATCGCTTCGGCCAACTCCTTGGCCGCGGCTTCGAACTGGCCTGTACCGGCAAGCACCAGTGCGTAATTATAATGCGGATCGGCTGCGTCGGGATCGCTCAGTGTGGCTTGCCGAAGCTGCTCCGCCGATTGTGTCGTGTCGCCGCCGCGTGCGTAGAGAATCCCGAGCGCCATGTGCGCGGCCGCGGAGTCGGGCATCAGATGGATCGCCTGCTCGTAGGCCGCCTTCGCCTGCTCGCGCTTGTCCTGCTTTTCGAAATTCGCGCCATCGAGCAGCAGTTTTTGAACCTGGTCCCGAATCGCGCGTTCGCGATGCTGCTTCGATACAGACTGAAGCTCAGCCGCCGCGGCTTCATTCTGGCCTTCTTTCTTGAGTGCGACACCCAGCGCGTATTGGGCGCGTTCGTAGTCCGGCTTGAGCGCGAGAGCGCGGCGGAGGGCATCGATGGCGCCTTTGTTGTCGCCACTCGACTTGAGCGCCAGTCCCAGATCGCACCAGGCGATCGGATTATCAGGCATCAGTTTCGCGGCGGCGCGAAATTCCGCAAGGGCGCCGGTATCGTCGCCTGCGCGCCGTAACGCGATGGCGAGGCTTTGATGCGCGGGCCCGAAATCGGGCTGCAGCGCGATGGATTGCCGGAACTGTGCGGCGGCCTCCTTCGGCCGGCCTGCCTGACCGAGCGCGATCCCGAAGTAATAGCGCGACTCGGCATCGTTCGAACGCTTCGGCACGCACTTGCCGAATAGCGTAGTGGCATCCGTGGGCTGCCCGTTCTGGAGAAGTGCGCGGCCAAGCGCACACTCGATCGCGGGATCGGCGGGACGAAGCTGGTCGGCCGTACGCAGTTCGGCCAGCGCATCTTTGACCTTTAGTTGAGTAAGCAGGATCGTCCCCAGATTGAACCGGACGCCCACGTTCTTCGGATCGACTTCCACGGCCTTTTGGTACAGCTCTATCGCGGCTGTCCAATCTTTAGCCTTCACCGCGGCCTCAGCCTGCCGGCCGAACTCCGCCGCAGTTTGCGCGATTAACGCTGGATGTGTCGCGGCGCCGAGCAACAGCGCCGCGATCGTTCGATAAAACGGCTTGGCGCTAGAACACAAACTTCAAGCTTAGCTGACCAATTCGTGGATCGCGAGCGCTGGTGACGAGTCCAAAATTGCTGCTTGCGAAACTACCGTTCGGGTTATTGAACTGCGTGTGGTTGAAGATGTTGAAAAACTCGCCGCGGAACTCCACAGCCGTGGTCTCAGTAATCGCGGTCGACTTCATCAGCGCCAGATCGGTGTTGAAGAAGCCGGGTCCCGAGAAGAACCGGCGGTTGGCCGTGCCGAACGTGCCGTAGGGTTGCGCGACGAAAGCGTCCGGAAGGAAGTACGTATTCGGACCGTTAGGCCCACCGTTATGCGGATCCTGGGTCTGAACTTTGCCAACCACGCTCGGAACATCGATGGCGCCGCTGCCGACCAGCGAAATATCCAATCCGCCTTCGTTCAGGCTAATCGGGAACCCGGCCGTCGCACGGGTAATGCCGACGAGCGCCCACCCGTTGACCAAGCGCTTCGGCGCATTGCTGAACATCCGCCCGAATGGCAGCGCCCAGTTGTAGCTGACCACGAAGTTGTGCCGGACATCGAACGATGACAGCGCGCGGCTCAGCCGGAAATTCGAGAAATTCACCCAGTCATTGAACCCGGACGAATTGTCAATAGCCTTGCCGTACGTGTAAGCCGCCAGGAACGTGACATCGCTTGCCTTGCGCTCCACGCTGATTTGCAGCGAGTTGTAATTCGAGTTCGAGATGTTGGCCGTGTACGAGTTGCCGTACCCGAAGGCCGGGCCTAGAGCGTTGCGGGTGCCGAATACTTGCGAGCCATCTGGAAGAGTGAATGTCGCCTGCTCGAGTCCGGGTCCGCAAGTTGGGGTCGCGCCGATCGCGGCCAGGTGCAAGCACTCCTGCGGATCGCCAGGGTTGGCATCGTACTGCGAAATGAGCCGGTGACCTTCGGTTCCCACAAAAGCCAGGGTGAGGACCGTATTGCGTGAAAGCTCGCGTTGGATCGAGAGGTTGAAGTGCTCGGCGTACGGCATTCGGTTGTGGATCGAATATCCGGGGGAGTAGGAGATCGGCAGGTACTTCGAATAATCCAGCGTCTTGTTCGCCGCATCGCCCGGGATCGGGAACACAAACGGGAAGCGCTGCGTTTGCGACGTTCCATCGGACCGCGTTCGGAACGGTTCGTCGAACATGGTGGGCAGCGGACTCACCCAGTATTGGCCGAACGGCGCATCGCCGACCTCGTAAAACAGGTTCAAGTCCTCGATCGCGGTGTAGTAGATTCCGTATGCCGCGCGAATGCTGGTTTTGCCCGGGCCGCCGGTCAACTTCGCCAGGAATCCATCTTTGAAATCCGGCGAATAGGCGATACCGATGCGGGGCGCCCAGTTGTTGTAATGCGTCGGCGCGAGTGTGCTCGGGATACCGGGATCGCCGGGGACCACCCAACCGACCGGCGCGGTCGGGAACTGCGTTGACTGGAGGCCCGGCACGATCGTCTCGATCTTGCCTTGCGTGTCGTACCAGGGCATGCTGACTTCCCAGCGCAATCCGAGGTTGAGGGTGAAGTTCGGTTTCAGCTTGTAGACATCCTGAACATAGGCGCCGCCGTAGCGGGTCCGCGAATCCAGGAACTGCTGGCTGCACTGGTTGTAGTTGGTGGGCGCGCCCAGCAGGAAGTCGGCGAAATCGATTCCGGTCTCCAGACCATCGAACGTGAAGTCGCCGTTCGGAGCGCAAGTGTTACGCTCGTTGATTTGCAAATAGCGGAATTCGCCGCCGAACTTGAGCGAGTGCTTTCCGAGAATCTTCGAAAACCCGTCGGAAAACATCCAGGTATTGTTCGGCTGGCCAGTGGTCAGGGTCGGAACGCCGATCGAGAAGCTGTTGAAATAGATCGGCGGAACGGTCTGCGGAAAATTGGCGGGGCCGGAGGGAATAATTCCGAGTGTCCCGGGACCAGTAACGAATCCGAGATCCGACAGATTCGCGAAGCTCCCAGCCGGTTTGGTGACCGTGGTCTTGCTGCGGAAGAAGCTGATGCGAAGTTCGTTCACCATGGTTGGGCCGAACGTCTTGATGTTGCTCATGGTGCCCAGATAGACACTGGTGGGCGTTTCGGCGGGGAATCCTGGAACGCTCGCGGCAGCCAAAGGATCGAAGACATCCGACCAATCGTGATGGAAGTAGAAAGACCAGTTGCCCGTCATTTGATTGTTGAAGTCGACGCGCTGGCCCATCTTGTCGTCGTTGACCCGCTTCTTTTGGCTCGAGTCCGCGAAGAGCCCGTCGCCGGCGTTCGAAACAGGAATGTACGGGAGGATGCCGATGGCCGGCTTAGCCCAAGCCGATTGCGGAATCACTCCATTCGGGAAGACAGCATTGTACGGCTCGCCGTTTTGTACCGGATAGCCCAGCCGTTGCGAAAGCACCTGCGCCCAGTAATCGCCCTGCACAGTTGTGGGATTACCGTTCGCATCCAGGAACGCTCCCGAGCCGAATTCGCCGCCGCGTTGCGCCGCGGTGGGAACCGACACCAAGCCCGTTCCGGCGCCGGCCACCTGGCGCGTGCCCTGATAATCGGTGAACCAGAACAGTTTGTTTTTCCAGAACGGTCCGCCGACCGCATAGCCAAATTGATTGCGCCGCAGCTCGGCTTTGCTGGGATCGAAGAAATTGCGTGCATCCAGCTTGTCGTTCCGCAAAAACTCGAAGGCCGTTCCATGAATGCCGTTGGTTCCCGATTTGGTGATGGCGTTCATGACGCTGCCGCTGAATCGGCCGTACTCGGCGTCGAAACTATTGGTGATCAGCCGGAACTCGGCGATCGAATCCAAATTCGGAACCAGGCCCGCGCCAAGGTTGCGGCCCTCGCTGACGTCACTTCCGTTGACGAGGAATGCGTTTGCGGTCTCTCGCTGGCCGTTTACCGAAACGTTGCCGGACGACATATCGCCGGATACCGGCCGGTCCTGTTGCATAGAACCGGACGTGACCGGAACAACGCCGGCCTGCAATCCAAGAAGATCGATGTAACTGCGTCCGTTCAGAGGAAGCGACAGGAGCTTCTTGGTCTCGATCACGTCGCCGAGCTGGGTATTCTCTGTTTCGACCTGCACAGCGTTGGCTTCCACGCTCACGGCCTGCTTGACCGCGCCGACCTCGAGTACGATTTCGATCTTCAGGCGGTCGTTGACCTTGACATCGATGCCGGTGGTCACGAAGTCCTGAAATCCTTGCGCGGCGGCTTCGACCTTATAAGTCCCGGCCGGAAGCGCCAGTAAGCGATATTCGCCGTCCGCTGCGGATACAGTTTCTTTGACCAGGTTCGTCTCGACATTCGTCGCGGTAACCTTTGCGCCTGCAACCACCGCCTGTGACTTGTCACGAACAAAGCCAAAAATGGACCCAGTTACGTCCGCATGTAACATGGCTGCGAAAATAAAAGTAAGTGCAAAGGCACGAATGGAATGTCGGTTTGGCATCCTATACCCCCCTTTTCCTTTCCAGCGATTATGATATGACTTAGCGCCGCATGTCAATGAAATTACAGTCGAAGCTCTGCAGCCTGTGTGTTCTCGCGTGCCTCACCGTTAATGCTGCGGCGGTGAAAGCTGTTTTCCCACCGGGCGTTAAGCCTGTCGGACCGTACAGTCCAGGGATCGTGGCTGGCGATTACCTGTACGTGTCCGGTCAGGGCGCGCGCCGCGCGGATGGTTCGTTTCCGACAAATGCCGCTGAGCAGACAAGAGAGTGTCTCGACAAGATCAAGGCCATCGCCACGCTAGCGGGTTTCTCGATGGACGGGACCGTGTATTCGCAAGTCTACGTGCGCGATGCCGCGGGGTTCAACGAGGTCGAGCGCGCGTGGGCAGAGTATTTTCCGCACAACGGTCCCGCGCGGTCCATGATCGGAGTCGCCAGCCTGCCCGATAGCACGCCGGTGGAAGTGAACGCCGTCATCGTGCGCGATCCCGCCACGAAGAAAATCGTCAATGCGTCAGGCTCCAGCGGCGCGGTCCCGGATGGCGTGCTGACCGCGGATAAGATCTATGTTTCCGATTGCCGCGGCGCGAACGGTGGCGGAGTCGTGGACGAGGTCCGCGGCGCGATGGATCGACTCGGCGAAGTGCTGAAGGCAGCAGGACTCGACTATCGGCATATGGTCTTCATCAATCCTTATCTGACTGATGCGGTCGGCTATGACCAGATGGGCGGCGTGTACGCAAAATATTTCGAGTTCGGAAACACGCCGGCGCGAGCGACCATCGAGGTCGCGGCGTTGCCTGACGGAGCCCGCGTCGAATTCACCGGCATCGGTGTTCGCGATCTGTCGAAACGCCGCGCGGTACGGCCGAAGAACATGCCGCCGAGTCCCACTGCGAGTCCCTGCGTATTCGCCGGCGACACGTTCTACTGTTCGGCGAAATCCGGATTCATTCCCGGGCCGCAAAGCGGGATCTACGCCGATACCGTCGAGAGCCAGATGCGCCAGACCATGCGCAATCTCCTGGATGGTCTGGAGGAAGCCGGGCTCGGATTCGAGAATGTCGTCGCCGCCAATGTCTACCTCGACGACATCGCCGACTTTCCGAAGATGAATCGCATCTACAAGCTGTTCTTCGCCGACGCGCCGCCCACGCGGACGACCGTTCAGCAGCACGCGTCCGTCGAACGCAAAGCGAATCAACGCGAGCAGTGGCCGACGCTCGAGCAGGTTTCGTTCGTCGCGGTGGTCGGGCCGGCAAAGTACGACTTGAAGGCGAAATCCACGAAGTTCTGGGACCTGATCGCGCCGGAGACGAAACTCGAGACCATCGCCACCGGATTCGGATTCACCGAAGGTCCGGTGTGGGACGAGCGCGGCTTCATCTGGGTCAGCGACGAGGTGACCAACAAGATTTTCAAGCTGTACCCGGACGGTCACCACGAAGACTTCATCAAGCTGGGCGATCCGGACGGCAACACCTACGACAAGAAGCATCGGCTCATCGATTGCGCGAGCGAATTGAGAGCAGTGATTGCAATCGATCCCGACGGCAAGTATACGATCCTCGCGGATCACTACCACGGCAAGAAATTGAACACGCCGAATGATGTCGTGCTCGGGCCGGATGGCGCCTTGTACTTTACCGATCCAACGCTCGATTTCGTCAAGGGCGAAAAGCAGGAGTTACCGTACCGAGGCGTGTATCGATTAGCGGCGGACGGCAAGCTGCGGCTGTTGATCAAAGACATGACGCAGCCGAACGGGCTGGCATTTTCCCCCGACGGCAAGAAGCTGTATGTCGACGACAGCGAGCGCAAGGAAATCCGCGTGTTCGATGTCACGCGCGACGGCGGAGTCAAGAACGGCCGTCTGTTCGGGAAGCTGGATGGTCCCGGAGACCCGGACGGCATGCGTATCGATACGCAAGGCAATCTGTACGTCACTGGCCAATCCGGCATCTGGGTTTGGGATGCAAATGGAAACCACCTTGGCACTATCGTGCTGCCCGAGCAAACTGCGAATCTCACCTGGGGCGATCGGGATTACGGAACGCTCTACATCACTTCCAGCACGTCGGTGTTGAAGCTGCGCACGAAAGCTACGGGCTTCGTGCCTTACCGCTAAGTCCCCTGATCGTTCACTGCGCTGTGGCATTCTGAAACTAGTGCGTACAACGGGGATGTCTCCCGTGCGTCAAACGGGTGTGTTGCGGCGGCGAATTGCAGCTATCGGAATTCTTTCGTTCGCAGCCGTCGTGTGCGTGGCGTTCGCGCAGCGTCCTTTTCGCGAGTATCCTGGCTGGGAATATAACGATTTCCCGAAGCCCTCCGATTGGAGGACTCCCGGCGAATGGACCTTCGCAAGGCTGATGTATCCGGAAGCGCACTCTTACGACCGGCCGTTTCGCAATTGGCTCTACGGCGCGACGAGCTGGACTATCGATTATCCGCGCTCGGATCGGCATCTATCCGCGGCGGTGCGCAGGCTCACTCGCATCCAGGCGCGTTCGATCGAACAGCCGGTTAGTCTGGACGACGGCAGCGATGTCTACAACTGGCCGTGGCTGTATGGCGTCGAGGTCGGGCACTGGGATTTGACCGATGAGCAGGCCGCCAAGCTGCGCGATTTTCTGCTGCACGGCGGATTTTTCATGTGCGACGATTTTCACGGCACCCGCGAGTGGGCTGTCTTTGTGGCCAGCATGAGCCGTGTGTTTCCGAATCGCCCGATCGTCGATATCGACAATGCCGACGCGATCTTCCATACGATTTTCGATCTGGACGATCGCTACCAGGTTCCCGGCGAGCAGGTCCTGTACACGGGCCGTCCCTGGGAGCACGATGGATTTGAGGCGCGCTGGCGCGGGATCTACGACGACAAGGGCCGCCTCATGGTCGCGATTTGCCACAACATGGATCTGGGCGATTCCTGGGAGCACGCCGACAATCCGCTGTATCCGGAACGCTATTCGGCTTTGGGCATTCGCATCGGTGTCAATTACATCGTGTATGCGATGACGCATTAGCAGGGTGCTGAAAAATGCCGTGGCACTCGCTCCCTGGCGGTCGCGGCTCAGTAAGCCGTGGCACTCGCTCCCTGGCGGTCGCGACTCAGTAACTTGTTGCACGCACCCTGGCGGGCTTCTGAGCCGCGCGCGCAAGCAAGCGTTCCTTGCTTTTTCAGGACTCAGGCGCGGTTATGACGGCGCGGAAGACGTGCGCGGAGCACTACTTCAGAAACATCGCCAGCCGAGCCATCGCTTCTTGCACGATCTGCTTCTCGGCGGCATAGCAGATCCTAACCGAGCCCTCACCTCCAGCTCCAAATGCGACCCCGGGCGCGAGCCCGACATTGGTGTCCAACAGCAGGCGCTTGCAGAAATCGAATGAATCGGTCATCCCAGCGATTTTCGGAAACAGATAAAAAGCGCCATCCGGTTTCGGGACCGTTACGCGAGGCATCTTGGCCATCATGGCGAGGCAGAGATCGCGATTCTCCCTCAGACGCACCAGCATCTCGCACAGCGCGTTCTCACCCCACAGTAAAGCCGTTTCCGCGGCGCGCTGCGCGAAACTCGGGGCGTGCGAAACGATGAATTCGTTGAGCTGCGTGGCGCGCGCACACAGGTCGCGGCGGGCCACCAGCCATCCGAGCCGCCAGCCGGTCATGCAATACATCTTCGAAAACGATTGAACGACGATGACCGCATCGTCGCGCTTGGCAAGCTTCAGGATGGTCGGCGCAGGCGTCGTCGGCTTGGCGCCCGTGTAGTTCAGCCTTTCGTAAACCTCGTCGGCAACCAGCCAAAGATTATGCCGCCGCGCGAAATCAAGCAGCCGCTGCTGCTCTTCGACGGTGGCGACCCAGCCGAGGGGATTGGACGGCGATGTGTACAGCAGCATGCGGGTCCGCGGAGTGACCGCCGCTTCGAGCGCCGCGAAATCGATTTGGTAGCGATCGCCCACCAGTGGATGCGCGATCTCGATCACCGCGCCGTTGGCCATGATGACGTTCGAAGCGCCGTTCGGCCAGGCGGGCGTCAGCACAATGGCTTCATCGCCCGGATCGATGAGGCAGCGGATCGCTACGTTGAGCGCCTGAACGCCCGACGCAGTGATCACGATCTCGCCTGCCGGATCGAGTTCTACTCCCTGAAGTTCCTGATAATAGCGCGCCAGCGCTTTGCGGAGCGAAGGCAGTCCGGCGTTTTCCGTGTAGAAGGTGAAGCCGTCGGCCATCGCCTTTTGGGCGGCGCGCTTGATGTACTCCGGCGTCGGCAAATTCGATTCGCCGAAATAAAGCTTCAAGACCCCGTCCATCCCCATGGCGATCTCGGCCAGTTCACGGATGCGGGAGTGAGGAACGCGCAGCGCCGAGGCTGCCAGAGTTGCAGACATGCTGTTTTTGTTAAATTCCTTCGAAGATATTTGAGACGGGTATCGAGAGTCCGGGAAGACTGGGATCCTGAAGCGTTTGATGCTGCTCGAACTTCGCCGATCCGCCGGCGGCATCGAAAATTCGCACGACGCGATATTCCGGAAAGACCGCCCACACCGACTTTGCACCGTGCGCCAGATAAAGATCGATCTTGCGCTCGAGAGCCAAGGCGGTTTCCGACGAGACAACCTCAATCGCGATTTCCGGCGCGCCTTGAATCCAATCTTCGCTTCCGGGGGAAACGCGTCCGGCGGGGATCACGCTGAGGTCGGGAATGAACGAATTGTATTCGTCGAGCTGGAACATAGTTTCGGCGAACAGTTCGCCTGCCTCATGCTGCACAAGCCAGAGGATCAGAATACGAATCAGGTTTTTCTTGACGATCTCATGCCGCGCCTTCCCATACCCCATGGTGACAACGTCGCCCCCAATCAGTTCCATGCGCTTACCTTCAGGCTCAGGTAATTGCAGGAACTCCCGGACTGTCACCAGCGTCGTGGCCGCGCCCATGCTTAAATCTTACTAAAGGCCCCATCGCAAAATGAAC
>Ga0335080_10007494_pt1 | contig 11315 bp, 10 predicted proteins | sample Lox_Sample_34_FD_206720 | JGI IMG/M metagenome (GOLD analysis project Ga0335080, IMG submission 206720) | Soil microbial communities from Loxahatchee National Wildlife Refuge, Florida, United States - Lox_Sample_3.4 | ecosystem: Environmental > Terrestrial > Soil > Wetlands | place: USA...
TCCTCGGGCTCCCTGGTCTCGAAGACCTGCCGGCCATTCCGCTGGGAGACTACTGGATCGACCGATACGAGGTCAGCAATGCACAATTCAAGCGGTTCCTCGACCAGGGCGGTTACCGGAAACAAGAGTACTGGAAGCACGAGTTCCGCAAGGATGGCCGGGTCCTAGCCTGGGCGGACGCCATGACCCTGTTTCTGGACACAACAGGCCGGCCCGGACCCGCTACATGGGTGCAGGGTGAATACCCGCGCGGTCAAGAGGAATCTCCCGTGACGGCCGTCAGTTGGTACGAGGCAGCCGCCTACGCGGAGTTCGCGGGGAAAACGCTGCCGACCATCTATCAGTGGACCGCCGCCGCATTGCCTCAAGACAGCGCCAACATCGTACCCGCCAGTAATTTCGCCCGGCAAGGACCGGTCGCTGTTGGCAAGTATCAGGGCATGAGCCGGTCGGGCGCTTACGATATGGCCGGCAATGTCAAGGAGTGGTGCTGGAACGAGGCGGGCCCCGGCAAACGATACATCCTGGGCGGCGCCTGGGACGAGCCGAGCTACATGTTCAACAGTGCCGATGCCCGCTCGCCGTTCGAGCGTTCCGCCAATTTTGGATTCCGCTGCGCAAAGGTTGTTTCCAATGGTGGAACAGACAAGGGCTCCGATCCCATAACCGTTCAATCCCGCGACTTCAGCCGGGAGAAGCCTGTTTCCGATGAAGTGTTCCGCATATACAAAAGCCTCTATTCGTACGACAAGACACCTTTACATGCGGCCGTGGAATCACTGCAGCAAACCGCCGATTGGAAGCTGGAGAAGATCACATTTGCCGCGGCTTACGGTAACGAGCAAATCATCGCGTATCTGTTCCTGCCTACAAAGGCGTCCCCGCCATTCCAAACCGTAGTGTACTTTCCCGGCGGCAATGCGATTCACCTCCGATCCAGTGCCAACTTGCCGGAACTGGATGCCTTCGATTTTGTGATCAAGAGCGGGCGAGCCGTAATGTTTCCGGTATACAAGGGAACCTACGAGCGCGAGGACGATCTCAAGAGGGGCTTCCCGAATACCACCAGTTCCTACCGGGATCACGTTATCGCCTGGTCCAAAGATCTGGGCCGGTCGATCGACTACCTGGAAACCCGTCCCGACATTAATATCACCAAGCTTGCTTACGAAGGCATCAGTTGGGGAGCCGCCGCGGGATCTCTGCTTCCGGCACTGGAAGAGCGTATCAAGGTTTGCGTCCTCATTCTGCCCGGGTTTTACTTGCAGAAGTGTTTGCCGGAAGTGGCCCAGTTCAACTTCGCGCCGCGTGTGAAGGTCCCGGTCTTGATGTTGAATGGACGCTTCGATTCCATCTTTCCGGTAGGAACCTCGCAGGAGCCCATGTTCCGCCTGCTGGGCACGCCGAAAGAGCACAAACGCCGCGTGGTCTACGAAACCGGCCACAACATTCCTCGGAATGAGATGATCAAGGAAACACTCGACTGGCTGGACCGCTATCTCGGGCCGGTGAAATGACGCCTCACTCCAACCGCACCGGCTTGTCGTAACCCGTCATCTCCAGATATCCCACTCCGGTTGCTGACCCCGAATACGTGACGGCGCCTTCCCAGTACGCCGAACTGGTCTTGTCGTCAAGTTCCTGGTTGTCAAGTGCCGCCTTAGCATCGAGCGCTATGCCAAGTGCCGGCACACGGATCTGCCACTCGACCGGATAAATTTTCCATCCGCGCCCCGGCACAAGCGAAAACTCTTCATGCGCGAGATGCCGCGCATGGCCCTGCCGGTCGATGTAGGTTGCCGACGAGTGAGGATCGATGCTGCCGTCTTTCCGGCGGAGTTGGAAGAGCATTAGCTCGGTTTCGTTGTCCAACTGCACGCTGAACCAGTCCCAGCCGCATTGCTGTTCCGATAACTGATGCGTGAACCATTCGTGATCCATCCAGGCGACGCCGGTTACCGTGTGCCGCGCGCTGGCAAATGCCAGTTCTCCAGAGACCGCCAGCCGGGGCAGGGTAACGTAATGCGAGGCCCCGCCCGGTTCGTCGCTCTTCTGGCTGATTCCGTCAATGCCGTGGATGACCGGCGGCTTGACGGGATTGAGCAGCAACCGGAACCGGAACTCGTCGGCTGTCGCTTCAAGCACCTGTTTCTCGCCTTCCCACCCAACCGACCAGTTCCCGTTCCACACGCGCCGTTTCATGAAATTCGCACCCGCGATGCCGGGACCGGCCCGGTTCAGCCGGTGATAGTGGTAAAAATTCTGGCTTTCGATATCCGTGAGAGCGAGGTGGGCCAGATACAAGTCGTCAATGCGCCACACCGATGGGTTGTCAGTCTTTGCGCGGTGCTGGCCCTGACGGAAAAACACCAGCTCGAATCCAAAGCGCTTTCCAGCCGAGTCGCGCAGATTCCCGGTGTAATACCACCACTCCGTACGAAAATCCGGATGCTCGAAATGGTCGCGTGGAAACGAATAGCGATAGCCCGGTGCGGCCTCCCGGTATGGCTCGACGGCCCCGGCGGATGCCCACCAGCAACTCAGCAACATGCACAGCCCACGGATTCGAACCGGTCTCCACATCGGCAACTGCTATCATAAGATTTCCCTATAAATGACGGTCGAAACGTACACGGCGCAGTTTGAATCCATCTCTCTCGAGAACGGAACCAGCCTCTCGCCGGTGTGCGTCGCGTATCAGACTTATGGTGAATTGAATGCCGCGAAATCCAACGCCATTCTGATTCTGCATGCGTTCTCCGGCGACGCCCACGCGGCGGGCATCAGCCACGAGACTGGGAAACCCGGCTGGTGGGACAACATGATCGGCCCGGGCAAGGCTTTCGATACCGAGAAGTATTTCATCATTTGCTCGAATGTGCTGGGCGGGTGCCAGGGCACCACCGGTCCTTCGTCGATCAACCCCGAGACCGGCTGCCCTTACGCCATGTCATTTCCGGTAATCACCATGGGCGACATGGTCCGGGTGCAAACCAAACTCGTCGATTTCCTGGGGATTGAGCGGCTTCTGGCGGTGGCCGGCGGATCGATGGGTGGCATGCAGGCGTTGGAGTGGGCGGTCTCCTATCCTGACCGTGTGGCAGCGGCCATTCCGATTGCCACCACGGCGCGTCACACCCCGCAGCAGATCGCGTTCAACGAAGTCGGCCGCCAGGCCATCATGGCGGACCCGGATTGGAACGACGGCAACTATTACAGCAGCCGACCACCCGGACGCGGCTTGGCGATAGCCCGCATGGTGGGCCATATCACGTACATGAGCGACGAGTCCATGCGCGAGAAGTTCGGCCGCCGCCTTCGCGAGAAAGAGAAATTCGGATTCGATTTCTCCGTGGATTTCGAAGTGGAGAGCTATCTGCGCTATCGCGGCAGCCAGTTCGTGAGCCGCTTTGACGCGAATTCCTATCTCTACATCACCAAAGCCGAAGATTATTTTGATCTCACCAACGGCCGCGACTCACTCGCCGACGCGTTCAGTAAGGCGAGGGCGCGGTTTCTCGTGATCAGTTTTCTTTCGGACTGGCTCTATCCCAGCTACCAGTCCCAGGAGATCGTGCGCGTGCTCCGCCGCAGCAATCATGACGTGGCGTATTGCGACCTGCCATCCAATTACGGGCATGATGCGTTTCTGGTGGATGTCGCCGAACAGAGTGAGGTGGTTCGCGGATTCCTCGCCAGTACTTACAGGGAGCGAGCCTGATGGCTGCTGCCGACCAGACCGTCCGCAAACCCTTTGTGGGCGAACTGCTGGGCCGCGAGGATTTCGCCATCATCGGGGACATCGTCGAGCCCGACAGCAAGGTCCTGGATCTGGGATGCGGCGAAGGTGAGCTGCTCGAGTGGCTGGCCGAGAACAAGGGAGTCGAAGCGCGCGGCGTTGAAATTGCAGCCAGTAAGGTGCAGCGGGCCATTGCGCGCGGCGTGTCGGCCTACCAAGGGGACATCGACGAAGTTCTCGCGGACTATCCCGATTACGCATTTGACTATGTGATTTTGAGCCAGACCTTGCAGGAGACCCGCAACCCGCTCAAGGTTCTCCGCGAGATGTTGCGCGTGGGCCGCCGCGCCATTGTGGCGTTCCCGAACTTTGGCCACTGGTCGATGCGCCTGTCGCTCCTGTTCACCGGGCGCGCACCCAAAACGCCGCTATTCCCCAACGAATGGTATGATTCGCCGAACGTCCACGTCCTGACCGTACATGATTTCGATCAGCTCGCGCGGAAGGAAGGATTCACTGTCGAGCGCTGCTACTTCATCGCCGGCCGGCGCCGGATTACACTTCTTCCTAACCTTCTGGCCGAGGAGGCCGTCTATCTCGTCAGGAAGTGACGGATGAGTGCGGAGGCAGGCGGAATCCTTCGATTTCCAGGAATCCGCCTGAGATCAGCACGCGCAGGAAGTCCGCGAAATGATCTTCCGATTCGTCAGCCGCCAGAAGTTCATTCTCTTTTAAGAAAGCCAGCAGCTCGTGTCCCGTGGTTTTGCCGTCGCAGCGCGGGAGCAGAAATGCCGCCCACGGGCGGATCGCGCACTCGACGGTGAACGGGTAATTAGTCTCCAGCGTGAATTCCTTCGGAGCCAGCTCGCCATCCTGCAAGCGGTGGACGACGCGCAATTGCAGATCTGCGTTGGCCACCGGCTTGGCTTCGATAATCCTGCAAGCGAAGGCCGGGTCGGTTGCGGTCGTTTCCCAAACGCGGAGCCATTCGATTTCAGCGGAACCGAATCGTCGGCCCATGCGCCGTCGGACCGTCACGATCGGAGTTCGCCCGGTCTTCCTCTGAACCACCACCGCACAATAAACCATGTGTTCGAGCCGGTAGCGGTCAAACAGCTTTTTCCATTGATCGATTTCTTCCAAACCACCCCGCGTTTTCGCGGCCTGCCGGTGGGCAATCTGGCTGGGTTCGAATAACTGGCGTTCCAGAATAAAGACATCAAACTCCGGTCCCCTTTCCCCCAGCCAGCTTCGCAGGCGTGTTTCAAATGTTTCTCCTTCCAGGTCTGGCCCGGCGGTGACGCAGTAGAACCGGCCGCCCGGGCGCAGGTGCTTGGGCAGCCCTTCAATCACGCGCCGCGTCAACTCTTCTCCCAGTTCACCGCCATACGCATAAATTTCGGCTGGCTTCAGGGATGGCATGTAGGGCGGATGAGCGATAATGCGGTCGAAGGTCCTTTGCCCGGCGGCCTCGTAAAGATCTCCGCGCGCCACCCTCAGGTTCTCGATTCCATTCAGCAAGCGGTTGAATTCCACAGACAGATAGGCGGCTTCCGTGATGTCGGTCGCCAGAACTTCGCGCGCGTACTTGGACGCCGCTTGCATGGCACCAACCCCCGAGCCGGTGCACAGGTCCAGCAGGCTGTCACAGCGATCACCGGGCAGCGTCTCCATAAAGTGGGCCGTGTTCGGCGTGATGGCAGGGTACACCACATCGACGGCAACTTGGATAGGCGCCAGTTCCGGGCTGGTCCAGCGGTCCGACGTGATCCAAAGCCCATAGGCTGGGTACAAGGCCGCGGTGGCGTACCATTGTTCAGGCCGCCCCGGGTATTGAGCCACCAGGCCCAGCCCTCTCATCGCTTCTCGCACCGGCAACGGGGCCCACGTTTCCATCTGCTGCTCGTCCACAGTTTCGCCGATAAGAAATAAGCGCCCCAGAAGGTCGAGCCGGTCGTGAATCGAGTGCGGCGAAGCTGGATCGGGCCGAAGCGATAAGTAATCCTTGGGGTGATGGAGGCCCATGCGCTTGCAGACTGCGGCTTCCGTGTAATCGGAATCTACTAGAAAGGCGCGCAGAACGGAGAAGAGCTGACGTGAACCAATAACGAGTGGAGGCACTTGACCAAGATACTGAAAAATTTGACTTCTCAGAAAGTGCGGGGCTATACTGTTCTACTCACCTCCCAGACGGGCCCCAAATTTTTTCCTTGAAACTTTCTGAGGGTGAAACTCGTCATAGTGTTCGCGGCGCTCTTCTTACGTCGGAACTTTGATGGCGGGCGTCGAAGGGTTTCACGATGCCAAAGACAATGAACAAAAACGGAGCCAAAACACGATTCGAACAATATCAGAAGGCTCTCGAGTCCAAAGCCGATGAACTGCGGCGGAGCATGTCGGCTCAAAAGATCGCTCAAGTGGTTTCCCGGCTTGACGTGCCTTCCGACGAAGGCGATCTGAGTCAGCAGAGCCACGAGGAATGGATCTTCCTGAATCGCAACACTCTCGATATGAAGCTGCTGCGCGATATTCAAGCGGCGTTGCGTCGCATCGAGCAGTCTACCTACGGAGTGTGCGCGGCGTGCGAGGAGCCTATTTCGACGAAGCGCCTGGAAGCTGTACCATGGGCCAAGTTCTGTGTTCGGTGCCAGGAGAGAATCGGCGCCGAGACCGCAGAGTTTGACGACGACGATTTCAATTCCGAGCGGTAGCCACCGCGCCGTTCCGCTGTCACCTGCGAACCCCGAGTACCGTACGGACCCAGCACGGGCTGTGTTTGCATGGGTTTTGGTGTACAATTGAAAGCCGGTACAACCCCCTTCCCTAAATATGGGAGATGCTATGGACAAACCGGCGCAAAATATACAAGACAGCTTTTTGAACAATGCGCGCAAGGACAAAACTGCTATCACGCTCTACTTGCTCAGTGGCGTGAAGCTTTCGGGCCGCATCAAGAGCTTTGACAAGTACTCGCTGATTCTCGAGACCAATAACCAGGAACAGTTGATTTTCAAGCACGCCATTTCAACGGTTGTCACTTTAAAGGCCGGCCATGGGTACGCAACCTCAACCCAGGCGGCCCACAGTTCGGCCGCTGCTGCACAGCCAGTGGCGGAGTCCGCTCACTCGGACTCGTAGGACGTTTTGGCTTCAGGGGAACCTCAAGGCGCTCCCTTCAACTCGACAGAACGGGCCATCCTGGTCGGTGTCGAGTGGAAAAGGCGGCGGTTGAGCCCGCACTCCCCACCCAACGTGGAGCCGGACGCTGAGGAATTGCTTGACGAGTTGTGCGAGCTGGCACAAAGCGCCGGCGCAGTGGTGCTCGAACGCGTGTTCCAGTTCCGCGATGTGCCGGAAGCCGCCACTTTGATCGGCGCCGGCAAGGTGCGGGAACTTGCTGCCATGGCGGGCTCGATGCGGGCCGACATGGTCCTGTTCGACCACGATCTCACTCCCACCCAGCAGCGCAATCTTGAGGACCAGATCGGAGTCAAAGTCCTTGACCGCACGCAGCTCATTCTGGATATCTTTGCGCGGCGGGCACGCACCCGTGAGGGCCGGCTTCAGGTGGAGTTGGCCCAGCTCAGCTACCTGCTGCCGCGCCTGACCGGTCACGGCGCTGCTATGTCCCGGCTGGGCGGTGGAATTGGAACACGCGGCCCGGGTGAAACCAAGCTGGAAACCGACCGGCGGCGCATCTCCGGCAAGATCAAAAGCATCGAAAGAGAACTAGAGGGCGTGCGCGGCACGCGTGGTGTTCACCGCCAGCAGCGCAGCGCCGTTCCCCTCGCCACTCTCGCGCTGGTGGGCTATACCAATGCGGGAAAATCTACGCTGTTCAACCGGCTGACCGGCGCCGGAGTGATCGCCGATGCCCGTATGTTCGCCACGCTGGACCCCACCGTGCGGGCCGCCATCCTCCCCTCGCGGCGGCGAGTGCTGCTGAGTGACACCGTAGGCTTCATCCGCCGGCTTCCGACGACCGTGGTGAAGGCCTTCCGCGCGACGCTGGAGGAAGTAAACGAGGCAACGCTGATTCTGCACGTGGTGGATGTTTCGGCGCCGCACGCAAAGGAGCATCGGACGCATGTCATCGAGGTGCTGCGAGAAATCGGCGCCGAGCGGATCCCGCAACTGCTGGTGTTGAATAAGGCGGACCGCTTGCCCCAACCCCAGCTTCAAGCCGGTGTGGACAACGCGTCGGTCGCCATCTCGGCTCTGACTGGTGAAGGAATGGACCGGTTACTCCAGAAGATCGACGAGATTCTACCCTTCGACCCGCTTTCGCGCGTCCAGTTCCGTTTCCCGCTTCGAGAGGGCGCCAGCATCTCGCTGTTGCATGAGCTTGGACGGGTGATCAGCGTCCGGTATTCCAGCGAATTCTGCGATGTGGATGCCGAAGTCCCGAAGTCGCTCAGGCAGAGGCTGGCTGCCTTTGTGAACTGAGGGGCGGGAGGCGGCCTTGAGCGGGATATCCGTTGGAGAAGTTGTCGGGCGGCCTCGTGCCGGATTATATTTGGGGTGGGCCCGATGAACCTTCCCAACGCTCTCACGATTGCCCGTATCTTCTTCGTCCCGCTGCTGGTAGCCGCGCTGGTGGAGCAGAACGTCTCGGTGCGGGTTTTTGGGGTCACGGTGACCAACGAATGGCTCGCCCTCGCGATCTTCTTGATCGCCGCGGCCACCGATCTCCTGGACGGCTACCTGGCGCGCCGCTGGGGGCAAGTGACGACCATCGGAACGCTTCTCGACCCCATTGCCGACAAGTTGCTTGTCTCATCGGCCCTGATCTCCCTGGTGCAGGTGAACGCCGTTCCCGCGTGGATGGTGATCCTGATCGTCGGCCGCGAGTTTGCGATTTCGGGACTCAGAAGCATCGCCGCCGCCGAAGGTTACACCATCCGAGCCAGCGACCTCGGCAAGACCAAGATGGTGGCGCAGGTAACGGCCATTTCCTTTCTGCTGGTCAGTATCCGCCATCCGGAAATCGCCACACTGGCCTACTGGATGATGTGGGTGGTGGTGCTATTTGCCGTGCTTTCGGCGATCGGTTACTTCCGGAAGTTCTGGCGCAAAGTGGACGTCCGCATCAAGACGCGGCGGCGTCGCGAGTTGCTGCGAATTGAGAGGAGGCGCAAGCTTTCTGCGATGGGTCAACGGCGTCCGGCGTCATCCGGCGGCGCGGCCGTTGAATCCTCAGGAGTGGGCGGCGGACTCGGTGACGTGCGTTGAATGACGCGCGCTCCTTCCGGCGTGAACATCAGCAACCGGATCTCACCTTGGGAGCCGAACGGGCCAACGGGCTTGCCATTCAGTGAAATTTTCAGTGCTCCCGCGTTGCCGACCAGGACAATCATCTTGCGGGATGCGTCAAACTGCTTGCTTTGCTGGCTATCGATCGTTCCGCTGTAAGCACGGGTTCCATCGGATTTGATTGAGACCCACACCGGCTCGGTCGCGGTGAAGCCCACACGCAAGTTGCCCGCGGCTTCGGGTGCTGGGCCCGGCTCGGGGGGAACTGGCGGCCCGGAAGCCGCCGGGATGGCGATGGTTCCGTCTTCCGCAACCACGGCCGGGCGAAAGTCCCGTTTCGAGACTTCGGGCGCCGGCATAGGAGCTGCGCTTGGTTTCTGGGGCTGCGCCGCTTTCGGGGGCGACGCCGGGATTTGTGTGATTGAACTGACACGCGGGCTGCGCTGCGATAACTGGTAGATTCCAGCGCAAACGAGCACCACGATGACAACCCACGCCAGGGCCCCTAGTGAGGAATCGGAGCGCAGCCGGTCGCGAACATCCTCGAACGACGGCATTTGTGGCAGACTCGAGCGCGGCTCGGGTGGCGGAGCGGGCAACGGCTCAGCAGGCTCCTCAAACTGTTCCTTGAGCCAACTGATGACTTCTTCCTCGTCCAACCCGAGCGCGTGCGCGTACTGACGGAGAAAACTGCGTGTGAAAACACCACCAGGAAGACGGTCGAACTGGTCCGCTTCCATGGCTTCCAGCAAGTGCAAGGCGATTTTCGTTTGAGCGGCTATCTGCTCCAACTGCAAGCCGCGGCGGATTCGTTCGCGGCGGAGCGTCTCGCCGATGGAAGTCATCGCGGACTCCTGAAGGACCCTCTATTGCTATGATACAGCAACGCCATTTTGGTACGTCGTATCCACGCCTACATCTGACAGACAATAATTGTGATGACAAGAACCGGAAATAGTTGCGCCGGAAGCTGCTTAACGGTCTTATGGGAGTTCTAGTACGCATGCGTTCGAGACACGTGATCGTCCTCATGCTCTCGGCGGCCTGGCTTCTGCCGGCGTTTGGCGGCGAATTCAGCGGTGCGGAAGCGCTGGCGTTCACCAAACGCATGGTTGCGTTCGGCCCGCGGCCTTCAGGATCGCCGGAGATCCGGAAAGAGCAGGCGTACATCCTGGGTGAATTGAAAGCGCTGGGCGTTCACGCCGTTCAGGACGACTTCACTGGCTCAACGCCCCTCGGACAGACTCCGATGAAAAACATCATCGCCAGGTTTCCGGGGACATCGGGAAAGGCCGTGGTATTCACCGGGCATTACGACACGAAGTCGATGCCGGGCACTTACTTCGTGGGCGCAGATGATGGAGGCTCCTCGGCCGGGTTCTTGCTCGAAATGGCGAAGGCGCTGGCGCACGATGCCCGGAAAGACGATGTCTACCTGGTGTGGTTCGACGGGGAAGAGGCGGTGGCGCAGTGGACCGATTACGACAGCCTGTATGGCAGCCGCCATCTGGCGGAGAAGTGGGCGGGCGATGGGACACTCGCACGCATCCGCGCGCTGATCAACGTCGATATGATTGGCGACCGCGATCTCGGAATTTTGAAAGACATGAACTCCTCGGGGCCATTGCGCGATCTGGTGTGGCGGACGGCGGAGCGCCTCGGGTACGGCAAGCACTTTCAGAACAATGACAGTGCCATCGAGGACGACCACATGCCCTTTATTCGACGTGGGGTCAACGCGTTGGACCTCATCGATCTGCAATACGGTCCGGGCAACTCCTACTGGCACACAGATAAGGACACGATCGACAAACTCAGCGTGGAGAGCTTCCAGGTGGTGGGTCGCGTGCTGCTCGAGATGCTGAAAGAACTGGAGCGCGATGCCGGAGCCGATGGACGGGATCATCGTAGTCGATAAGCCCGCGGGCTGGACTTCGCACGACGTAGTGAACCGGATGCGCAGGCTCGCGGGCACGCGGAAGGTCGGGCATCTCGGCACGCTTGACCCCATGGCTACCGGTGTGCTGCCGCTGGTGATCGGCCGCGCAACACGGCTGGCTCAGTTCTTCATGCGCAGCGACAAGGTTTACGATGCGCACGTGCGCTTTGGCTACGCGACCAGCACGTACGATGGCGAGGGGACGCCCATTTCGAATCCCGTGGAGCCGGTTCTCACTCGCGAGACGCTCGAAGATGCGTTGCAGGCATTCCGGGGCGAATTCCTGTTGCGGGCGCCACCCGTGGCGGCCAAGAAAGTCCACGGCACACCCGCCCACCGGCTGGCCCGCAAACAAAACGAGGTTGTTTTTAAGCCGATCCCGGG
>Ga0335080_10007495_pt1 | contig 11315 bp, 4 predicted proteins | sample Lox_Sample_34_FD_206720 | JGI IMG/M metagenome (GOLD analysis project Ga0335080, IMG submission 206720) | Soil microbial communities from Loxahatchee National Wildlife Refuge, Florida, United States - Lox_Sample_3.4 | ecosystem: Environmental > Terrestrial > Soil > Wetlands | place: USA: Florida...
CGGGCCTCGGCAGCTATCAGACGGCTTGGACGATGCTCCACAAGATCCGTTCGGCACTTGCTCATCGGCCGGCATCTCGGCTGACTGGCCTGGTGGAGGCCGACGAAGCCTACGTCGGGGGCGCCGCGTCGAGCGGCGTGCGAGGCCGCGGCGCACCGAACAAGACCTTGGTCGCAGGTCTCGTGGAGCGACGAGTCCACTCTGCGGGATCGGTGCGTCTCGGCGTCGTTCCCCGGGCGACGCGCGAAGAGCTGGGCCCCTTCGTGCGCGGAATGGTCGATGCCGCTCGGGTGACCCTGCTCACGGATGGCTGGCAAGCGTACAACCATCTCGACAAGGCTGGGATTCGGCATCGTCGCAGGGTGCAGGGGCCGCCGGCTCGCGCCCCGGAGATCCTCCCGTGGATCCACAAGGTGTTCTCCAACCTCAAGACTTGGTTGCGAGGAACCTTCCACGGCGTGAGCCCGAAGCACATGCCCCGCTACCTGCAGGAGTTCACCTATCGCTTCGACCGGAGAGGGCGTGACGGCGATCTCTTCTACTTCGTCTTGCGTCGCGCCGTACGCGGGCAGCCGCTGCCCTACGCTCGACTCACAGCTGAGGCGATCGGATAGGCACATCAAGTAAATGTGACCCCCGTGGACGCATCCCGAGGCTACCCTGCGAGCCATGCCGCGCCGTCGCTACCCGGAGCCGATCACGGAGTCCGCCAAAGTCGTCGTGGGATGGCGGCAACGCTGCACAGTGTGCGACGCCGAGTTCGAGTCCAAGCCACGAGACGCGAAGACCTGCTCGGAACGCTGCCGCCAGGAACTCTCGCGAGGGAATAGGCGCCGCTCGGAGCGGCGCTGAGGCAGGCACGACCCCCGAGCGGGGGTACCCCCGCGATCGGGTCCTACATTGGCCGGCGATGAAATCGGGGCCGCGTTCCCGAAACACGACTACGCGCCCGCTCGGGGCGCCGCCACACGACTACGCGCCCTCGGGCGAGGCACTCGTCTACCACGCACGCACGCAACGCGCGTCTGTCTTCGTTGCGGTTGCGTGAGCAGAAGGGTCCATGACTCGCTCAGGACCGACGGTGCAACTTCAGACTATCAGTGCAAGGAGCCTCGGCGACGCTACCCCCGGAACCACCGGCAAGCTAGGGTCCAATCCCTTGGCGGAGGCGCGGCCTCAGGGTGCCCCTGCTGCGACCCTTTCGATCGTGCAGGAGGCTGCGGTGAAGACACTTCTCGGGCTCCTAGTCGCCGCTGGCCTGTTGTTCGCCGGCTACACCTGGACCGTGCTGCACTGGACCTACTCGAGCGGCGAGCGCGCGGGCTACGTGCAGAAGTTCTCGAGGAAGGGTTGGCTGTGCAAGACCTGGGAGGGGGAGATGGCGCTCGTCTCCATGCCCGGGACCGTCGCCGAGAAGTTCTACTTCACGGTGCGCGACGATGCAGTCGCCGCGCGCATCAATGAGAGCCTCGGCCAGCGCGTGTCGCTCCGCTACCGGCAGCACCTCGGCGTGCCCACCACCTGCTTCGCGGAGACGCAGTATTTCGTGGACGACGTGAAGACGGTGGGCGAAGGGACCTTCGAGCCCGGAGTCGCGCAACCGCCCGGCCGCGAGCTCACCCCGGCTCGCTAAGCCCAGCCGTTCAGCGACTCGCCGGGGTCCTTCGCCGACCCATTGACGACGGAGGGGCCCCTCCCCCGCCACACGACTACGCGCCCGCGATCGGCGCAGAGGCGCGCTTGGCGCCCGCGTGCGAGGGGTCCCCCGCAGACGGTGGCCAATCGCCCGGCCACGCGATCCTAACGCGCAGCGTGTGCGATCCTGTAGATCTCAGCCTCGTGGGGGAGTGCAATCGTGTTCGACGTACAGCCGAATCCCTCCGGATCGAGACGGCCGATTGAGCCCCACCGAACAGCCCGACCTCCGGCGCCTCGGCGAGGAGATCCGCAAGGCGCGCATCGCCGCGGGGCTGAGCATCGCCGAGTGCGCTCGCAGAGCGAGAATCTCAGCGCCGTATCTCTGGCGGCTCGAGCACGGGGAGCGACGCACCCGGGGGTCGACGTTGCGCCGCCTCGCTACCGCGCTCTGGACGGCTGACCCCTATGACACTCAGCGGCCGGCGATCCTAGCCGAGCTGCTCGACGCTGCCGGCATCGCTCTGGCTCCCGAGTCCCGTTTTCAGAGGCGAGTCGAGCAGCGCCGCAGGCAGAGAATCCGAAAGGCCCGCTACGTCGCACGGATCCCCGCCGGCTACTGCCCGGGGTGCGCGCGACCGCTCTGAGCGAGAGGCTGCGGGGCCTTCCCTGAAGAGTCTCCCGAAGGGAGATGAAAGAATCTCAGCCGCGCCTCGTCCGCCCGAACACCACGAGCCCGGCCATTCAGCCGGCCGGATCAGCTCATCGGCTTCGGCACCCGCTTGCGGCGCCGAATCAGCTCGGCACCCAACATCACGAAGGCCATCTCCGCGCCGAGTCCACAGTGCGGCGGGTCCACCTCACTCTGCCGGAAAGCGAACGTGCAGCCAGGGTCGGGAGTCCCGTGGACGGCGCCGTTAGTCGCTGAGACGCCGCCATCGAAGTCGATCTTGCCGTCCCCATCGTTGTCGATGCCGTCCTGGCAAGCCGGGCTCTCCGTTGGGAAGGCAGGATAGGCGCACCCCGGGTCGCCGCTGCCGTCCGCCTTGTAGTCGATGAGCCCGTCACCGTCGTTGTCGATGCCGTCGTCGCAGGGAAGCGTCGATTCGTGCTCCGAGTTGTCCGTAGGGCTGGTGCAGCCGGGATCCGCCGGGTAGTCGATGAGTCCGTCTCCGTCGTTGTCGATCCCGTCGGAGCAATCAGGGGCGAGATCGGCCATCCACGTGAAGTCGGCCTGGCTCGCATCGTAGAAGCCGTTCCCCACCAGAAACCGCCCGTCCGCGGAGATGCCCCAGGGCTCGAGGAGAGTCAGGTTAGTCATGTCGACGCCGAGGTCCGTCATGACCTCATCGAGACCCCGCACCCCGTGGGCCGCGTCCCAGATAAAGGCGCTGGCACTGAAGACGGAGTAGTCCACCCGTCCGACGACGATCGAACCGTCGCCCGAGGTCGCCATCGCGTAGCTGTCGATTGCGCCCGGAGGCAACCCGAGCGCCATCATCCCCTGGGTGGTCGTCCAGCGGAAGGCTTCGCGTCCGGAAGCGGAGTCGCTGTAGCCGACGATGGTCGAGCCGTCGGCGGAGATGCTTCCAGACCCCCAAAGCACGCTATAGAAGTCGCCGCCCGGGAGGTCCCCAAGGCTCTCCATGCCGTCCACGCTCGTCCACCGCATCGCCTCGGAGGCATCGAGGCTCGCGCCGCTGCTGCCACCGCCGGCCACGATCGAGCCGTCCGCGGATACGGCTTCCGCGGCACTGTCGAAGTCGCCGCCCGGAAGATCCCCGATGCCGACCATGCCGGTCACGCTCGTCCAGCGGAATGCCTCTTGGCCGCTCGCGCCACGGCTCGCGCCTACGATGACGGACCCGTCGGCCGAGACGGCCGAGGCGAAGCTGTCGGTGTTCATGCCCGGCAGGAAGCCGAGAGCCGTGATCCCATCGTCCGCGGTCCAGCGGAACGCTTCATTGCCGCTAGGTCCATCGCAGGTGCCTACGACGACTGAACCGTTAGCCGAGACGCCGCTGGCGTAGCACGCGGTGAAGCCGGGAAGGAGGCCGAGTCCTATCGTGCCCTCGGCGCGCGTCCAGCGTGCTGCCTCGAGATTGGGGTAGGTGCCGCGATTCCCGATGACGGTCGAACCATCGGCGGAGATGGCCGTCGCACCGGCGAGGGGGAGCAGGACTAGCTGGGCGGCTCGGGCCTCGTTCGAACCGCCAAACGCAAGGAGAACTCCCGCAAGGACGGTGGCGAGCAGAAGTCGCACGCAGCTTGCCTCCCATATCCTGGAGAAACCGCGACGCAGTCACCTCATCGGCACGCGGAACACGCTTCCTGAGAGCAGTACGCCAGACCGGCGACTCTCGTGCTGCTGGGACTCGCCGCCACCGAGCGCCGGCCGTGAGAGCAGCCGCCGTGAAGCGCGTGGCCCTGGCGCGCCCGACGAAGGCGTCACCAGGGGCCCACGTGCTGGCTCGCGTCAGCGTCTAGCGTGCGCGCTTGCATCCAGCGCCGCGCCGCCTCGCGGGCCACGGTCCCCTTCGAGACGCCGAGCGGTTCTGCGATGCGCCGCCGCGCGTGCGCGTTCGACGTGCCCCGGACGCCGAGCTCCGTCAGCCCCGTTTCGAGCGCCCTAGCTGTGGTGCCTTAGGAGGTTGTTGACTCGGGGGTCCTCTGAGGAACGATGGGGTTGCAACGCCAACCACCATCCCTCAGAGGAGATCCCCGAGTGCGACTCCATCCTAACGCGAAGCTGACGCCGGCGGGGCGCGAGGCGCTGGTCCGCCAAGTTCTGGAGCAAGGTCGATCGGTTCGCGAGCTCGCCGCCGGCGCCCAGGTGAGCCGGCAGACGCTGTACAAGTGGATCCATCGCTTCCGGAGCGAGGGAGTCGACGGTCTGCAGGATCGCAGTTCCCGACCGCGTCGGATCCCGGTTCGCACGTCTCGCCAAGCGCTTCGACGCATGGAACAGCTCCGCCGCCGAAGAAAGGCGGGCTGGGAGATTGCGCACGAGCTCGGGGTCCCGCTCTCGACCGTCTCTCGGCATCTGCAGGCGCTCGGCCTGGGACGACTGTGGCGGCTCGAAGAGGCCGAGGCGCCGCCGCAGCGCTACGAGCACGCCTACCCGGGAAGCCTGTTCCACATCGACGCCAAGAAGTTCGCTCGGATCGAGGGAGTCGGACACGCGATCCACGGCGACCGCAGCCGCAAGCGGCGTGGCGTGGGCTGGGAGGTGGTCTTCGTCTGCGTCGACGACCACACGCGTCTCGCGTACGCGGAGGTGCTGCCCTCGGAGAACGCACCGTGCGCCGCCGCGTTCCTCGAGCGGGCTCTGCGCTGGTTCGAGCAGCGGGGGATTCGCTGCGAGCGAATCCTCTCGGACAACGCCAAGTGCTACGAATCGAAGCTCTTCGTCACCACGTGCCAGCGGCACGGCGTCCGCCAGAGCTTCACCCGACCCTACACGCCCCGGACCAACGGCAAGGCCGAGCGGTTCATCCAGACCCTCAAGCGGCGCTGGGCCTACCGCCACGCCTACCGGACCTCGGCGATCCGGGCCGCCTCGCTACGGCCCTGGCTCCACCACTACAATCACGAGCGACCCCATCGCGCTCTCGGCAAGCAACCGCCGATGGCTCGACTCAGGGAAGCCCGTCAACAAGCTGCTTAGGTCCCACACCTAGGCGCCCCGGCTGCCGGTCAGCGAGCGCGCTGCAGGTTGAAGGAAGGCCCGGTTGGTCACGCAAAACCGGGCAGCCGGGCGGGCGAGCTACTCGCTCAAGTGTTGGATGTCGCCGCATTGAGGGCGCGGATGCGCCGCCTGGGATGGTGACGAGTCGCTCGAATGGAGAGCGCGGGTTGGCCCTCCGCCGCCGCTTCGGTCGTCTCGGGTATCAGATGCTCGACATCGCCGCCGTCCGTGCAGCGCGCCTCGATCGGGGGCCCATAGGCGGCCGAGACGGGATCCAGCAACTCATAGGCGATCGTGTCGCCCGAGACACAGACCGACTGCGATGCCAGTTCGTAACGCACAGACTTTCTGTCCTGACGGCGAGTCCAGTCTACCTGCCTACGCTCATCTGCAACAAGGGAATTTTGCTTCCTCGCATTTTCCTTGGAGACCGAGCCGGGCCCGCGTGATAGAGTCCGCGCCGCTGTGCTCGAGGGGGAGAAGAGCGCGCGGGTGGGCCGAGTTCGCCCGGGACGGGCTGTCGCGGCCATCTTGGCGATCCAAGCGCGTAGCGTTGTTCTCGCGGTCTCGCTCCTCGTTGCCTCGGTTCCGTCGGCTCTCGCTGTCACGACGAGCCACATCGCGACCGACGCGGAGCTGAACGCACTGCTGCCGGTGAAGTCGTTCGTGGCCGAGGGCCGCATCGGCGATCTTGGCGGCGCGGCTACCTTTGAGCTCGACATCGGCGCGGAGACGAGTGCGCCCGCGCAGACCGCGCAGTATGCGTGGCCGAATGGCGTCGATGTGCCCTTCACGATCACCTTGAGCGGCAACGTCGCCAAGCTGATCGTCGGGTCGAAGGTGGTCTCCTACACGGTCGCGCAGACCCCGGGCGGCGACTTCTACGTCCGCACCCGATCCAACAAGGCGGGCGCCTCGATCAAGATCTCGTCGCTCGTGCTCAACGACGTCTCGATCTCCGATCAGTCGTACGCGGTCTACGGCACCAACGGCGGACTCGACATCCTGCGCGTCCAGGGTTCAGACCTCACGACGCCCTTCGCGCTCACCGGTATCGCGCGGCTCTCCTGGAACACATCGTCGGCGCCGAACAACTCGAACCTCGCCTTCCAGGTGAAGTTCGGCGTGGCGCCGAGCGGAACGCCGCCGGCCGTGCAGATCACCTCGCCCGCGGACGGGGCGCTCACGATGCAGAGCTTGACCGCCGTTTCGGGCAGCGTCACCGGCTCCGCTCCCGTCACGGTGAGCGTGAACGGCATCGCCGCGACCGTCACTGGCGGCACGTGGACCGCGACCGTTCCGCTTGCCCTCGGGGCCAACACCCTCACCGCGACGGCGACGAACGCATTCGGCGCCGCGAACGGCAGTATCACCGTGACGCGCGGCGACCCGCCAACGATTTCACTCACCGCGCCTGCGGGCGGGACGCTCTTCGGTCATACCCCGGTGACCGTCACCGGCACCGTGGCGGGCACGGCTCCGGTGTCCGTGTCAGTGAACGGCGTCGCAGCGACCGGAAGCGGAGACAGTTTCACGGCATCGGTGCCAATCGTCGAAGGCGGGAATACGCTCGTTGCGACGGCGACCAACGGCTTCGGCAGCGCGAGTGCGCAGGTCGCCGTGACGCTCGACACGACTCCGCCGATCGTACACATCGCGTCGCCAGCCGACGGGAGCAAGACGACTGCGAGCAGCGTCACAGTGACCGGCACCGTCACCGACGCAAGCCCAATCGCGAGCTTCGCCGTGAACGGGCAGGCGGTGGCGCTCGCCGGCGGGGCGTTCAGCACGACCGTTTCGCTCGCCGAGGGATCGAACCCGATCAGCGCAACGGCGACCGACGCCGCAGGCAACACGGGCTCGGCCGGGATTGTAGTGACGCGGGGCGATCCGCCGACGATCTCGATCGCGACGCCGGCAAGCGGGGCTCTCCTCGGGCAGAGCAGCGTCGCCGTGACGGGCAATGTCTCCGGGACCTCTCCGGTGTCGGTGACCGTGAACGGCGCGGCGGCAGCGGTCACCGGCTCGAGCTTCACGGCCTCGCTCACGCTCGCCGACGGACCGCACACCATCCCGGCCGTAGCCACGAACGCGTTCGGCACGGCGAGCGCGTCGGTCAGCTTCACCATCGACACGACGCCGCCCGTAGTCCACATCGCCGCACCCGCGAACGGAGCGCTCACGGCCGATGCCAGCGTCCCCGTCACCGGGACCGTGACGGACGCCAGCCCGATCGCGAGCTTCCTGCTGAACGGGCAATCGGTGCCGCTCGCGAGCGGCGCCTTCTCGACCACCCTCTCGCTCTCGCAGGGCGCGAACGCGATCACGGCCGTCGCCGTCGACGCCGCCGGGAACACCGGCTCCGACACCGTCTCCGTGACCCGCGGGACGCCTCCGAGCATCGTGATCACCACGCCTGGCGCGGGGTTCACGACGAGCCAGGCACAGACGCTCGTGAGCGGCACCGTGACTGGGACGGAGCCGTTGACGGTCCAGGTGAACGGCGTGGCCGCCGCCGTCTCCGCTGGAGGCTACTCGGCGACGGTGCCGCTCGCCCAGGGTGCCAACACGATCACCGCGACGGCGACCAATGCGCTCGGCACAGCCAGCGCCTCGGTGTCGGGGACGCGGACGAGCACGGCGCCCCCGCTCTCGATCACGATCCAGTCGCCGCCGAACGGCGTCACCGTCTCCTCGCAGGTGATCCCCGTCTCAGGCTCGGTGAGCGACGGGACGGCGGTCGTAACCGTGAACGGGTTGCCCGCTACGGTCGCCGGGAACGCGTATCTGGTTCCTGCCCTGACGCTCCAGAAGGGCGCGAACACGCTCCAGGCCTTGGCGAAGCGCGGCACCGACACGGCGACGGCCCTGGCCACGGTCAACTACCACATCCCGCCGCGCGTGGTGATCACCTCTCCCGAGAACGGGAGCGTGCTGCGCGTCGCCGCGACCGACGTCGAGGGCGTGGTCGACGACCTCACCGCGCGCGTCGATGTGAACGGCGTCCTGGCGAGCGTGGACTCGGGTGGACACTTCGTCGCGCCCGATGTCCCGCTCCAGCCCGGCGAGAACGAGCTCGCCGCCCGCGCCGTCGATCCGCTCGGAGGCCAGGGCCAGGACCGCGTCACCGTGACGCGCGACGATGGCGCCGCCGGCCGGCTCCGCCTGGTGCTTGTCGATCCCAACCGCTTTGCCTTCGACGACGTCGAGGAGACCGAGCCCGCATTCCTGTTCGCGTCGAACGTCGATGAGTTCCGCAAGGCGCTCGGGGCGCTTGGCATGCCGGCCGATCAGTTCTCGACCCCGCTCGACCGCATCGCGATCGGCTTCCGCAGATACTTCGTCTTCGCCTTTGCCGAGGATCCCGGCACCGTCGACGTCTTCGCGAACGGTGAGGCGACGGACCAGGACGACGCGCTCACCCCGATCGGGGACCTGCCTGCGCATCCGTACTTCACGTCCGGGCGACTCCCGGCCTCGCTGATCGCCTCGCTCGTCCCGAGCGACTTCGCGGCGCGCTACTTCGTTGCGACCGAGCTCGCCGTAGCGCCCGAATCGATCTTCCAGGCGGGTCCTCTCGATCTCTCCGCGACCTCGGGTGCCGCGACCGACGAGATCCCGCTCTTCATCGACGCCGAGGGGCCCGCGGTCCACGTCGCGTCGCCGGCCGACGGCTCGGTGATCACCGGCGATACCGTCACCGTGACGGCGACCGCGAGCGACGACCACGCGCTCTTCGAAAGCGTGCGCTACCAGGTGCGCGACGAGAACTTTGCGCTCATCGCGCACGGAACGGCGCCCGTGGTTGGCGGGCGGGCGACGATTCCCGACGTGCCGGTCGGCACGGGCAGCCGCTGCATCCTCGTCGACGCCATCGACGCCTCGGCCACCGAGGGCGGCGACATGATCTGCCTGACCAGCGATCCGGGTGCGCCGCCGGTCGCGCTCGTCGGGCTGCGCGACGGCGAGACGATCCTGGGACCGAGCGCGACGGTCGACCTCGACTTCGCGGGCCCCGCGACGATCGTCTCGGTGAACGGCACGCCCGACGGGCGGAGCTTCCCGGCCGGGCTCGCGCAGGGCGCGCTCTCGCTCCCGCTCTCGCCGGGCGCCAACACCTTCGCCCTGCTCGTCGACACCGGCTCGGGACCGACCACCTTCTCCTTCACGCTCTTCCGCGTCGACTCGATCGACCCGATCCGCGTCGTCGATCCGCCCGACGGCGCCTTCCGCAACACCGAGACCGTCACCGCGTCGGTGGTGGCGCCCGTCGGCACTCCGCTGGTCGAGGTGAACGGCGTCGCGGGGACGCTCGCTCCCGACGGAACCACCTGGACGGCCGACGTGCCGCTCGTCGAGGGGGCGAACACGATCACGGCGATCGCGCACCCCTTCGGCCAGACGGCGAACGCGCAGGTCGTCCGCGACACCGTGCCCCCCGAGCTCGTGCTCGTGGCGCCCGCGGACGGCAGCCTCCTCCTCGACGCGCAAGGCGCCGTCGCGGGGATTGCGAGCGAGCCCGCCACCGTCGACCTGGTCGGTCCGAGCGGGACCGCCAGCCAGAGCACGGTCGGGCAGCAGATCGCCGCCGGGAATCCGCTGCTCGGCATCCCGGCGCTCTACCAGTACGTCTTCGACTTCGAGAACGTGGCCTTCGCCGACGGCTCGAACGCCTTCACGCTCCGGCTCACCGATCGCGCCGGCAACGTCACCTCGACGCCGCTCACCGTGACGCGGTCGGCGGCCGCGCTGTCGCTGGTCTCGCCTGCAGACGGAGCCTCCGTCTCGGGCCTCTCCGTCGACCTCCAGCTCGACGCGCTCGACCCCGTGACGCTCGACGCCGTCTACGTGGCGGGCCGCCGCCTCCCGAGCTTCGACGGTCTCGCCGTGGCGTCGGGCTTCGAGACGCTCGCCAACGTCCCGCTGGTCCCGGGCCCGAATGCGATCCGCATCGTCTACCACCGCGACGGGCTCGCCTCCGAGGTGCTACTCGCCTCGCTCAGCTCGACGGCCCCGGCTTCGACGACCGCGACGGTCGAGGGCGTCGTCACCGACTCGAAGACCGGCCTGCCCCTCGGCGGCGCCCTCGTCACGGTCACCGCCGGCGGCGTGGCGCAGGTCGTGGTCACGAACCCGGACGGCTCGTACCAGGCGGTGATCCCGGCCGGCAGCTTCAACGTCTCGGTCACCGACGAGGGCTTCCTCGCGTCGAGCGGGTCCGGCAGCGCGGGGGGTGGGGACACCTTCGACTTTGCGGCCTCGCTGCTGCCTTGGACGACGACGCCGACGACTCCACCTGTGAGCCCTCCGCCGCCCCCGCCCGAGGTCTCGCCGGGTGCCGCGACGAGCCGCGTCGCCGGGACCGCGACCGACGGCGCGACCCAGGCCCCGCTCGGAGGCGTCCTCGTGACCGTGACCGGAACCGCGTCGAGCTTCACGCTGTCGGCGACCTCCGGAGCCGACGGCCAGTACGCAGTCGAGGGCCTGCCGGCCGAGCCCTTCGCGGTGACCTTCGCGCGCGACGGCTACTCGCCCCTCACCTACACCGTCTCGGAGAGTGGGCCGCTCGACGTCGCCATCGATCCCGCCCTCGAGCCGCTCACCGCGACCGCGACGGTTCCGCAGCCTTCGGGCACCACCGCGAGCCAGGCCGCCGGCATCGTGACGGACGCTGCGACGCATACGCCGCTCGGCGGCGTCCTGGTGACGGTGGCCAGCACCGGAACGAGCTTCACGCAGTCGGCGACCACGGGCAGCGACGGCCGCTATACCGTCGCGGGCTTCGCCCCGCAGGCCTTCCAGGTGACTTTCAGCCGGGCCGGCTACTTCCCGCTCACCTACACGGTGGCGCGGACCGACCCGGTGGCGGCGACGATCAGCCCCGCGCTCTCTCCGATCCCGAATACGGTGACGCTCGTCGGTACCGTGACCAGCGGCCTCACCGGCCAGCCCGAGCCGGGGGTCGCGGTGCAGCTCCTCGGGACCTCGATGA
>Ga0335080_10007496_pt1 | contig 11314 bp, 10 predicted proteins | sample Lox_Sample_34_FD_206720 | JGI IMG/M metagenome (GOLD analysis project Ga0335080, IMG submission 206720) | Soil microbial communities from Loxahatchee National Wildlife Refuge, Florida, United States - Lox_Sample_3.4 | ecosystem: Environmental > Terrestrial > Soil > Wetlands | place: USA...
TACAACTCCTTCGCGTTGTGCCGCCACATCAACCTGGTTTTCGACCACCAGCGGCCCTGACGCAATAACAAACGCATCCGCACGAGGCGACGCGGGCTGCGGGTCGGATGGAGTTGCTGGAGCCACGCCGCTGGCGGCCGCAACTGTGGGCCTGCCATCAGAGCACGCAACCTCCAGGCCCGTTACTGCGACAAGAACAGCGAACAGCGCAAGCCTCACAAGCACCTCCCACGAAGGTCACACCGGATTGCCAGCCAATTCGCTACCAGCCCAACCACTCCCAAAGCTTGGAATAGATCCACATTGCCGGACGGCGAAGAAGCACGTATCCTGCTGGACGCCATCCCGCCGCCACCTTGCCCCGCCCCTGCATGCCGGCGCGGATCAATCCCTGCGGATTCGGTACCAGCACTCTGGCAAAAAATACTTTCTCGTCATTCTCCACGCCACCCACAGGGCTGACCACCTGCACCTGACCGCGGAAGGTCTCCAGTGGAAAACTGTTGAGTTTGACTGTGGCTGGCTGGCGCGGAGAGAGAAGGCCAACGTCCCGCTCCTCGATAGCCACGTCGATGAGAGACTTCTCTGCGTCGATTACCTCCGCGAAGGTATCAGCCGGTGACAAATGGCGACCGACCATGTTTTCAACGTCCCGCGTCCCGACTACTCCCGCGATCGGAGCCCGCAGGTGCGTCTTGTCGAGCTGCTCCTCCAGCCTCTTCAACTCCGCCATCCAATAGTCCGCTTGAACCCGCTGCACCCCCGCTTCGCTGCCATCGTTTTTGACTAAGGCACGGTTCACGTCGGCGAGGGCACTTTCGTACTTCGCACGGGCCGCAGCCACCGCTGAGCGTGCGTTCCAGTCCTCCAGATCAGCCAGCACTGCACCGGCGGGCACGTTGTCACCTTCGCGGACATACACAGTTTTGACGACACCATCCGCCGCAGCCATGACCTGCGCACGATGAACGGGCGCCACAACAGCACTGCCGGAGAGCCGCATGGGGACCGGGAATGCAACGAGAAACAGCGTTACCGCCGCTGCTGCTCCAAGCAGTAGGGCCCGGCGGCGTTTCTCCATGGCAAGAAACTTTCGTTTCTTCTCCAGAACCGGCTGAAGAACATCGATAAAAGGTACCTCGCGATACAGGGAGGCATTGCGCAGCGCGACCGTGGTCTGCGCGGCTAACACGCGGATCACCTCCATGTGCGCCTGCGAAAGGAATTCCGGATCGCGGCTCTCTAACGACAGCAATCCCAGGCGCCCTTGGTCATCATCCAGCGGCAGCACAAAAAAAGTGCGCGCTCCGGTGATTTCGAAGTACTCGCGGAATTTGGCACGGCTGGCTTCCCGCTCTACGTCAATTTCGCTGCCGCGCTGTCTCACGTGAATCTCCTCTTTGGACAGCGAGGCCCACTCGAGCATCTCTTTCAGCAGCTTGACCGTCGGATCACTGAAATTTATCGCGGTCATCCCGGAAACAACTTTCAGGACCAGATTCCCGCGCTGTTCCAGCGCCATCGCTGCACGGTCATAGGCGACGACCGACCTTGCTCCCTTGATGACAGCTTGCAGGACGCGGTCAACATCCAGGGTCGAGGTAATCTCGTGGCTTACTTTGACGAGTGTTTCCAGAACTTCCAGCTTGCGTTCCGATTGCAACAAACTTGCGTTGTGTAGAGCGTTGTTTGCCGTCTGGCAGATGCTGGTCAGCAGAAAAAGGTCGTCGTCGTCGAATGGGGCGCCGTCCTCGCGATTGATGACTTCAACAACGCCGACCAGGGAATCGCGGTCCATTAGCGCACACCCCAGTAAAGAGAAGATTGGAGTCCCGGACTGTCCCTTGTTTCTGCGGCTGAGGCGCCCGTCTTGCGGGTCTGGGATCAAGACTGGCTCGCCATTGTCCGATAGGTCACCGGCAATGCCATCTCCCGGGACCTGAATGGAATCGAGGTCGGAGGTTGGATCGTCCCCCGACCGATTTACGAGCCTGACCGCATCGCCATCCACCATCCACACATTGACCGCTTGCACGCGCATGACTTCCTGGAACTTGTTGGCAATCAACTGGAGCAGTGGATGAATTTCCAAAGTTGAGTTAAAGACCTTCTCCAGGTCGTACATCTGGGTCACACGGCTCACGGATTGGAGGAGGTTGTTCTGCTCCTGCTCATAGGAGATCGCGGCGGCGATTGCCGTCGAGGCAATTTGGCCCAGTTCTTCCATCGGAGCCAACTCCGCCTTATCCAGAGCTCGGTCAAAGGAAATTATTTCGATGATCCCAATCATGCCTTCTTCGAACATCAACGGAACGTAGGTCAGGGACTCTACTGTGCGTCTGACGTCCAGATGCGCATAAGTTTCACGTCGCAGTGCCTGTCCTTCCAGGATCGTAACTCGGCTCATCGTGGAGAACTGCAGTTGCGCAGCTACCTTCACATCGCCGGACATAGCCACCGCAATAAAGGCTGCGTCTGGAGTTTCTTTCACGTGCACGACTGCGGCAGAAGCGGGCAGTTGGTCGGTAACCCTGCGGGCAACAACATGGGCCCGTGCGCGAACGCCTGGTCTTGCTAACAGCGCCACCGCGAAGTCCGCCGAGGATAGGACGAGATCCGACCTTGGGATTGCCACCGACTGCTGCTCCTGGTCCACATCTACAACTGCGTTTGAGCAAGGAGGGGGAAGTTATGTCAGCTCAAGCAGATTGCTGAGGGTACGGATGATATGACGGCAGTCGAAATAGGTCAACTCCACCAAGCAGAAGGAGGAGCTAACGGAAATGCATAGTCGTCTAACGAGGCCCGTGACAGGGAAACCATTCAGACGGCTGCCGCATACGGAAAGGCGGACGCGATTAGGGGCTCTACCCAGTTCTGTCTCCTGAGGTGATGAAAACGTGATGGTTTCTTTGCTAAGAACGCACCCCCTCCGATCAGTGCAGATGATCGGAATTTGGCGGTCAGTTGGGGTCGCGGTCTGAAGTCGACGGGGGAGTTGTGAAGTAAAATCAGTGCGAAGAAGACGGTCCGCAACATGCTGACAATGTGGACAGATCGGACAGGCAACCTGGCGGAGTGCGCAGTCTGGCGCTAACCATTCTCTGCCCAAATTCCCTACTAACAGGGAAAATAACAGGGAATTTCGAGAATTTGCCCTCCAAAATCGCACTCCTCTACTCTAAGTCGCACATTCTGCGAAGAAGCAGCCGATTCGACAGGAATCGTAACGGGGAATTAACAGGGACGTATCAGGGAAGTTTCCCCGCCTGATCAAGGGCCTGCGACCGCTGCGCGTTGTCGCCGCTCTATCTCCCCCATGTGAGCGCCATCCACAAGTCCTGCATATTGTTGTGATCGAAGTAGAGCGTCAGCGGGGGATGCGTTGAATCGGAGACCGCTGCAGGCTTGGCAATCTTATTCAGGCTGCCTGCCAGGAGATTGCCCATGGCGGGATTCTTCGCCATCGTGTCGTTGTTTCCAGTCAAGTCCGATTTGTCATTGATGTTGATCGTGGGCGTGGAGTCGTTCGGAGGCAATTCTGCGAAGAATTCAACTCCAGTAAGCTTCACGGCACCGGGAGCCTTTCCAGCCACCGGAGCCTGGGACCAGTAAGGGTACAACTCCGGTACGAGCGTTAACTGGAGTTCGGCGCCCGGCGCGGGGCAAAGCTTCCACCTTCTGAACCGCTTCTCTTGCTCCCGCTGGAAGCGAGTGAATATACGTTCCTCGCGTGATCTCTGAGGAAGAGTGCCCCAAGTAAAAAACCCGCTACAGCAGCGGCCCTAACAATTTGGTTTGGGTCGTCTAACAGCTGCACAAATCGAGGATCCCGCGCCATTTGTTCGGCGAGATACCTGGCGATTATTGCGGGTCAGCATCTGGGTTGTGTATGACCTGCTGATTCCTGACTTGTCTAGCGTCGAGCTCGATGACGAAGGAGTCTTGAAAAGCTTTTCAACGAAATGAACGTGAAAGCACGGATTACAACGTTAACGTTGGAGGTATTGAAAATGGCGTTTTTAGCCTGCTTGCTATGCACCGAAAAACTTGAAAAGCGGATGGACAAGAATCGCAAACCGTACTTTGTTTGCAATCCTTGCGGCATTCAGTTGTTCGTTCGTAGACAACACGGCATTCAGCGTCTTGAAAAGCTCTTGCGCGATGTTGCCAAGAATGAGATTCCTTTCCGTCAAAGAGCCGAAGAAGTTCATAAGATTCAAGCGCTGTTAGCGGAAATAAACGGAGTGAAACAACAAATAGAACGTTTAGAAGCGCAAAAAGGCTTCTTCTTTCCCGATCAAGACAAGATTCGGGCTTGCAATTTACTGAGAATAAAGCTCAACAACTTATTTCAAGAACTTGAGCAAATAGCTAAGAGAGCCTATTTTCCCTGTATTCGGGGGACAACTTGTTCAGTTCTTCTGTACTAGGGCCGACGAGTTCTCACCTCGTGTCTAGTCTCCAACTGATTAGCGTTATACTCCCTTATCCAAGACCGGAACTCAAGCCTAACCCCTTAGCCGAGGCTTTGTATTATGAGCTCACCACCGACTCTAGACGAGCGAATCCGAGCTATTGAACAGCTCACGCGTATTTTTCGTGCGGATCGTACGCTATTCCTGGGAGCCACCTTGCTAGCATTGTTGTTCCTGCTGGCAGTTGCGGTTCGTCTTCTCATCGAAGGTAAGGGATCGATGGCAGAATGGGGCACTCTGTTCGGCTCCTCTGGACTCATTACGCTTACTATCAATCGGACCTTGCAAATGTGGACGCAGGCATTGAGATTGCTCGCCTCCGAGCCGATCGACACTGGCGGAACGGAGGTGCAAGGACGTGACTGATATCGTTGCGGCGCAAAAACTTGCAGTCGCTTGGAGACGTTCGGGGATATTAGTACTTATCGGCACAATTGTCGCCCTTTCGGCTCTGGCATTCTCAGCTCGGCAAGCCGCAATGGAGGCTGAACGCGCCAGAGAAAGCGCGCGGGTAGCGCAAATGGAGGCAGAACGAGTAAGCGCTTTACAGGCGGAATCAAAACAACTAAGCGCGACGGTCTCGAGCTTACGTGAGGCCTTAAGCTCTTCACGAATCGCCATACAGGCGTTTAAACGGGGGGATTACGCAAACGCCGTCAAGTTCTACGACGAGGCACTCGAGGCGGACCCGAATAACGCCTATCTTCTAAACTTGAGGGCTTACGCAATGTTTAAGATGCACAAATACGATGACGCACTCCAGGCTCAGCTGCTGACTGTTCGTGCCGATCCGAATTATGCATGGGGATACTTTGATCTGGCAAGATTTCAGTGCGCTACGGGAAAACGAGACGAAGCACGAGAGTCTATCGCGAAAGCCCTCAGCCTCAGACAAGATCTGACCGAGATCATGCGTGGCGACGGAGAGTTTCGGAGAGTCTGCGGCAATATTGTTCCTTAAGTCGGTCGCGAAGGCGCCACAAATGACAAGGACAGCAGAAAAGTTCGAAAATCGTCCTCTAAAGCCGACCAATACTTTCACGATACCGTAAGACGCCGAGAGCAGGAGTTCGAAAATTCGGTCTATCGGGTACGCATCTATCGTCTGAGATTACTGCCGGATTGCCGGTTACTCTGCAAGATTGGACACCCTTAAAATGCAGACCTCAACGTCGTGAACACTGGCGCGTATAGTCGATTCCGGCAGTACGATGTTCTCTGAGAGCCGAGCCAGTCAACGCCGGGGAATTGTGTTGAAAAAGAGGCTGATCGACATGGCGGATCAAGCACAACTCTCGCTGCTGCAGCAAGGAGCAAGAGTCTGGAACGAGTGGAAGGTGGAACGACCAATTGCGGCCGACCTGAAAGGCGCGGACCTCGCGGGCAAGGATTTGTCCGGTGCAGATTTGCGTGGCGCAGATCTTGAAGGCGCAAATTTGCGAGGTGCCAAGCTCGCCAAGGCCGATCTTCACCAGGCGGACCTGAGCGGCGCCGACTTGCAGGACGTCGGCTTCGACGGGACCGACTTGTTTGAGGCCAAATTGCGCGAGGCCAATCTGCAAGGTGCTGATCTCAGCGGCGCCGAGGGAGGATTGCGAACAGAACAACTTGCCGGCGCCAATTTAACCGGAACAAAGCTGCCCGAACAGCTTTCGAAGTTGTACGACGGATTGGAGAACGTCAAAGGCATCTCAGAGAGCGCTCGCAAGCTTTTTCTGGCAGTTCTGGGGGCCTGTCTTTACTCCTGGCTGACGATTGCCACCACGACAGACGTCAACCTCATCACTGATCGCAACTCCTCGCCCCTACCCATCATCCAGACCCCCATTCCCATCGTCGGCTTTTATGTCGTGGCGCCGCTCCTCGTGCTATGCGTCTATTCTTACTTCCACTTCTACCTGCAAAAACTCTGGGAGGAACTCGGCTGTCTACCGGCGGTCTTTCCCGATGGACGGCCTCTGCATGCCAAGGTCGATCCCTGGCTGCTGAACGACTTGGTGCGATCCCACCTCCGCAAGCTGAACGTCAATCGTCCATTCCTGTCGTACCTGCAGCTGTGGATTTCAGTGCTGCTGGCTTGGTGGGTGGTGCCCCTCACCATGCTTCTGTTTTGGGGACGCTGCTTGATGCGCCATGACTGGATTGTTACAACATTTCATTTGATATCTCTCGTTGTTTCACTAGTGGCCGCCTTTTGCCTTTACCGGCTTGCGGTTGCCACGCTACGCGGAACCGAACGGAGGCCGTTCGCATGGAAGAAGGCGCTGACGGGCCGTCGGGGGTACCAGACCGCCGTCTTCGCCGTCGCCACGGGAGTTTTCTTCGGACTGGTCTCGCTTGGAGTGCTGCAGGGCGTTCGTTCGAAAAAGCCTATTCTCGGCTTCAAGCGCCGGTCGGAAGAGGTTTTTCGCTGCACTGAGGGGCCCCGTACTTGGGTACCGCGAGCGATGGCGCTCATCCGGCTACCCCGTCCTTTCGCGGATCTTGTTCGGGCAGAGGTGTCTGAGAAGAAATCAACGTGGAGTGGGAAGAAGGGTAAGGATTCAGATTCGGTGATCGGAGCCCAACTGAGGACGGCTGATCTTCGATATGCATCAGCTGATAATGCGTTTCTTGAGAATGCTGACTTGAGCTATGCTGACTTGAGCGGTGCCGACCTGTCGGAGGCCGACCTGTCGAATGCTGAACTGGGAGATAGCCACCTTAACCGTGCCGAACTGTGGAAAGCCGACCTGAGCGGCGCACGTCTCGGCGGTGCCGACCTCTCTGATGCCGACCTGTCGAATGCTGAACTGAAGGATAGCCACCTAAGCCGTGCCATTCTGTGCAAAGCCGACCTGAGCGGCGCCGACCTGAAGGGTGCCGACCTGAAAGGTACCGACCTTCGCGATTCAGACCTGAGCTATACTGACTTCAGACTAGCTAAGAATCTAGATCCCGTAGCGGTGAAAAGGGCCTACGCGTGGGACAATGCCTTCTACGACGATGAGATGCTCAAAGCTCTAGGGCTTCCACTGGACCACAACAATGAGCTCATATCAGAACGAGGAAAGGAAGCTTCAGTAGAAACAGACTGAGCGTGAGTCACAGCTCGACCTTTCTCTTCGAAGTAATCGTTAATCTGGCACCGCCATCCCGAGCCTGTCCTCACAGGTTTCGACGAGTCGTCTCGGCAGACCTGAATGTATGCACATGCCTTAGTTCGAAAATCGTGCCCCAGAGCTCGACGATTTGAGCTAAGTCGCCCTAAATCGCTGAAAGCGCTAGTTCAAAAGTGTGCGTATTCAAAAGAAAAGTTCGAAAATCGTCCTCTAGGGCCGTCTAACTATGCCGAGCTCGGCTTCGATTTCAATTCTCCTTCCGCAAGGGCAATCCAGAAAATTTTGTGGCGGTCAGATGGTCGATGAGGTCGTTTGATTGAGGAGAATTGCAGAAAGGCAGAGAATTGCAGAAAGGCTTGACACTCGGTAACCGCGAGTGCACACTTCTAACGTGTTCCTACGGTGCACCATCATTACACAGGTCGGCTGGACCCGTTCGTTCTGGATAAGCCAGCTTCGGTAGTAGATAGAAAGCACGAACTCGGACGTCAATGGTCCCGGATCTGAACTACTGACCAATTCAAGATCTCTCTGAATCCTGCACTTGATGCCGTCTTCGATTTTTGCTCTGCCGATAACGGATAAGACGTTGACGGCGAAGTCGCTTTGGTGAGATTAGTCTCCTTGTCCATCACTTGTTCAGAAACTGGCTGCCGCACTCACTTTGCTCCGGTTGGTTCTTGTTGAAATGGAGGGCACATTGCGCTATGGTGAGTTGCCTTTCGTGTGCCCGGAACTTCCTGTGACATCCAGTTCAACAGTTTCCCCGCGTCGAGACGGGCCCCTCAAGCGATTGCTTAAGCAGAATGGGCGCGACCTCCTGGTGATTTTGGTTGCGCCTCTGATCGTTTTCGGTGCCTACAGCTTTCAACTTCTGAATGTGGGCGGCATTTCTGATTGGATTTCTCGACACTATTTTTCTCTCGTCAGCCATACCTCGAAGCGGATGATGCGCGATGATATTCGCTTGGTCTATATCTCAGAAAAAGATTCGGAGCTTGGCGACTTTAAAGACGATCTGGTACGGCAGCGCGCGCGAAAGAAACATGCGGCTTTAGTCCGAAGCCTGGAGAACGCCGGCGCCTCTATTATCGCGTTCGATCTATATTTCAAGACCCCATTGCAGGACCAAGTCGCTCAAGCAGGTTCGACCGACTTTGTAAATGCTGTCAAAGAGACCAACGTGCGCGGAAAAACGCATGTGATCCTCGGCTACTCCTCCGATGTGGGGGAGCCCTTTGTAAGCTCTCTCCCGCAGGATACCTGGGGAGATGTAGAAACCGTTGATGAGCAAACGCGCGATGACCAGCCGCTGGTCGAGAACGCAATTCTGGTTCTTCAGCAGGGGCTTAAAGCGGGAGACGGAATACAAGAAGTGCCTTCGGTACCCTTTCCGATGGCTCTTAAGGTTGCCATCACCCAGATCGCCGCTGGGTCCAAAGCAATCACCGTGGGAACAGATGCCAGGCGCGGAGAAGTAGTTATCTACAAGAACGGACTCGTACTGCGGCGATTCCGAAGCAGGATGGAGGTCTGTACTCAGAGCGACTCAGACTGCAAATTCGATAAAAACAAATTTCAGTGGCAAAGCAAAGCACTGATGCCCTTTGCTATGTCGTACTTCGATGAGGCAACTCGGATACCCTATGAGACTGCCCTGAAAACCTCTCCGCAAAGTAATGACTTTCGCGGCAAGATCGTCTTTGTCGGAGCAGAGACCAAAGAAGAGCAGAGGGCTGCGCGCGGAAGCATTCCAGGCAGTGGACTTTATGGATACGAGGTCCAGGCAGCCATCACCAGCGACCTGCTCGGCGAATCCTGGTTGTCCCGGATGACTCCCGTTGGAGAATTGTTCGCCCTCTACATCTTGGCCGTTGTCACTGTCATGGCACGGCAATTCCTCCCGAAAACGGACGTTGAAGTTGATACGCATTTCGTTGGAACTCGAAAATTACCGGCTGGTCTCCTGATTCTTGTAGCCGTTTACGCAGTCGCTGCTGTAATTGCATATAGCAAGGGCAATCTTCTCTTCGAACCGGGTTACGAGGTTGCGCTAATTACCGTGGTCTATTTCTGGGTTTCGCGTCCAAAAAAAAAGCCAGAAATGCAAGAGTGGCTCTGACGCTCAGATCTTCATCTGGCTGGAAAAGTGTATTCGAGATGAAAACCACATGTCTCTTTCTCAGCGCTTTCTTGCTATGGCTGAGTGCTGTGCTTTGCCATGCCGATTGTGATTCAGCTGGCAGATTGGACGGCATCAAAGTGGAGGACTTGAGCCGGATTACGGTAACTCGTGGACAAAACAAGGTCGATGTAACCAATGGTATGCCACTATGTTCCGGAGATCTGATTTCAGTGAGCGCCGGCGGTTCGGCTATTCTGAGCTTGGGCAAAGCGGCCGAAACACAGAACAAACTCATCCTATATGGTGATACAACAACTGAAGTTTCAGCTCCCGACTCGATCTTCCTGCGACTGGGACGGATTTTCGCCTCTCTTCAGGCCCCTTTCTCGGCTGGCACAGTTTTTGGGAGATTGGGGGCACATGGAACTTCCTTCGAGATTGAGGCTTCAGAGCAGGGAACAACCATTTGGCAACTCGAGGGACAAGTGGACTTTGCACCTTCAGGCTCTGTTTCCTTCCAGCAGGGTTCGTTCTTTGGTGGCACGCTCCTCCGTGTCTCTATGCCCCAGGAAAAACGTCCACAAAACCTGTTGCAACCTCTGACCCAATTTTCGCTGAGTCGCAACGGAAAGCCCGACACCAAACCCATCGATCAGCAGACGTGCGGCGGTCTGGTGACGCGGAGCAGTGACGCAGTCAGCACGACTCGCCCTAAACTGCCATCCGTCATTACCGATACAGCCCTTATGCTTAAATGGGGAAGGTTCGGTTCCGATCGTCAGCGCGCAATCTGCGGACGCGACACTCGCGGTTTCCTGGATCTGGCGCGCGTCTACGTGGCGTGGAACCAGCCGGCCGACGCCGTTCAATATATTCGCAAGTCTGGCATAGATCCGGTCCGCGAAGTCAGTGATGCCCCCACACTCAATGATCTCGGCAATGCATTTCGATTATCGGGTGATTTAGATTATGCAACCACGCTTTACCGCACGGCGATGTCGCGTGATGGGTCATTCGCTTTCCCCTACAACGGCCTTGGTGATGTGTACCGGGACCGGGCGCTGATTGCGTACGGTCACAAGCAGATGGATGAGGCCAAATCCCAACTTTCCGAAGCTCTGAAGTTATACAGCCAGGCTCTGGAACGGAGGGGGAAAGAGGAGGGCCCAACCGCTCGATTGGGCTCTATAACCTTGGGGATGCTGACCTTCTCCGCGCCATCATTGAACCGGACTCGGCCGAGCAGAGCATGAGTGACGCTCAGGCACGTTTCCGCGAGGCAATCAGTCAGTCAGGAGGGAGTTTCCCATTCGCGGAAGTCGGCCTCGCACGAATCTTGCTCGTTCGTGCGCAGTTGGTGCAGGTGAAGCAGGAGCCGGGAATCGCGGGTGCGATAGGCTCCGCTTTTGCGGCTGACAACGCTCGTAGGCCAATTCTGAAGGAGGCCGAGAGTCAGTTGCGCCCGGTTATCGAGCGTTACCCTGATTTGGACGAAGCCGCTGGCGCGGCGGACGCTTCCGCGTGTTTGGACTTCAACAGTTGGGGAGGAGGAAAGAGTTGAGATAAGTTGGGTCACAGAAAAAGGAGGTCTCCATGACCCAACTTCGACA
>Ga0335080_10007497_pt1 | contig 11314 bp, 8 predicted proteins | sample Lox_Sample_34_FD_206720 | JGI IMG/M metagenome (GOLD analysis project Ga0335080, IMG submission 206720) | Soil microbial communities from Loxahatchee National Wildlife Refuge, Florida, United States - Lox_Sample_3.4 | ecosystem: Environmental > Terrestrial > Soil > Wetlands | place: USA: Florida...
GCCGCCGATCTGCGGGCGGATCGTCTGCAGCCGTGCCAGCAGATGGCGCTGGCCGCTGCGCCCCTGCGTCTCCGGGAGGGCGACCGGCTCCGGTTGGCGGCCGTTCTCGCAGGCCTCGACCGCGTCCAGGAGCGGCGGGTGACGCAGGAAGGCGAGCAGATTGCGACCGGCGATCGTCCCGCCGAACAGGCGCCCGGCGGCCGCATTCGCCGCCACCACCTGGCGGCTGCGGTCGAGCGCGAACAAGGGCGCCGGCACCGCCTCCATCATGCGGGCCAGCGACTCCGGCTTCAGGGGATCGATGCGCGCGAGCTCGCTCCTTGCCGGGTCGCTTCGCGCCGGGTCCGAAGGCCGGGGATTGACCAAGGGCACCGGTGCCGCCGATATCTCCGATGCGCGGCCGCGGTCTCCCGTCGGAACGCTCCCGGAAGCACCGGCGGGCGCGCCGGTCTGCGCGCCGAAGGAGGACAGAATAAGCTTCGGTAACCGGATCAGATTCCACATAATGCCGCCGCAGGGTCCGGCACGAATCGCACCGCCGTCCAGAGTAGCGGATTCCACGCGGCCCGGGGGAGGATGTCATGAAAACTTCGCAGAATCGCAAGGCGATTCGAATCGCTGCCACGGCCCTGGCCGGCCTGACCCTTGGCCTGGGGCTGCTGGTTGCACCCGGCGCGGGGTCGGCGGACACGACCGGCACCACGACCCAGCAGTATCAGCCCTGGGCGGGGGCGGCCGGACAGCAGCTGAAGAGCCTGATCACCGAATTGAAGGCGAAGATCGCGGCGGCGGAGCAGAGCCAGGCCGCCTCGCCCGACTTCCTCGCCGACTTGAAGGCTCTCGCCGCCAAGTACGAGGCGCTTCAGACCTCCGGTCAGGCATCGGCGACCGGAACGACCGCCGGGACCCCGCTCTTCTCGGATACCTTCGCCGACGGCGACTACACCAACAATCCGACCTGGAAGGTCAGCGCCGGCAGCTGGGGCGTCGATCCCCTGGGCACCAATCGCGGCCTCTGGAGCAAGATCCGGCCGCAGAAGCTCAGCCTCAACAATGTGCTGGGCGCGATGCTGAACCAGCAGGGGACCCAGAGCGGCCAGGCCGAGTTTGCTTCGATCTATACCGCGGCGAAGATTACGAACGCCTTCGCGCTCAAGGTGACGCTGACCTCGAAGGACAATCAGGGCGCGCTCAATCTCGGCGTCTATCAGGGCGCCTCGGGCGCCACGTCCTATCGCATGATCTACCAGCCCGGCGGGGTCCCGGGCCTCGCGATCCAGAAGGTGACGGCGCAGGGCGTGACAACGCTTGGGAGCAGCAGCGGCGCGGTCAGCCTGGAGAACGGCCAGCCGCACGATCTCGTCCTCAGCCGCGATGCCCAGGGCAACATGAGACTCAGCCTCGACGGCAAGCAGATGGCGACCGCCCAGGACACGTCGATCGCCGGAGACATGAGCGGCCTGCTTTTCATCAATTCCGGCGGCGCCTACTGGATCCGCGGCGTCACCGTGACCGCGAACTGAGGGAGACTGATCGACCCCTCACCGCGACCCCTTGAGGGGCAAGGTCGGGTGAGGGGTCGAGCCACGGCCGATCAATTCGCCGCGGTCTGCGCGATCTTCTCCTTCAGCTCCTGATATTCCTCGCAATCGCCGCAGGCCTTCTGCAGGACAGCAAGGCGCTCCTCGGCCTTCGCCGGCTGCTTCATCTCGAGATAGAGCTCGCCCAGGTACTCGTTGGCACCGAGATGGTTCGGCTGCAGCGAGAGCGCGCGGTTGTAATAATCGAGCGCCTCGTCGGCGTGGCCGGTCTTCCGCAGCGAGAAGCCGATCAGGTTCAGGATATCGGGGTTGTTCGGCGACGCCTTGTCGAGCGCCATCAGCTGCGGCATCGCGTCGGCATACTTGCCGGAATCGACCAGCGATTTCACCGAGGAGAAGTCCGGATTGGCCGCATTGTCCGGCGTCACCGTGTCGTCCGCGGCGAAGGCCGCCGTGTTGACGGCGGCGAAGGCCGCCGAGGCGCCGAACACGAAGGCCGCCGCCAGGATGATTCGAATGGTCTGCATGATCTGATCCTTCGTTTCTCCCTCCCCCGATTCGGGGGAGGGAAGGGGAGGGGGTAAGAGGAGATGCAGTGGGCTGCCGTCAGACCGTCGGATGATCGTCGATCTTCGGCATCGGGCTGGTGGTCTCGACCACGCGCCAGCCGATTCCGTGGTCGCTGGCATTGGCATCCCAGGGCAGCGGCGCCTTCTTGCCCTGCACGTTCGGCGCGGGAAGCGGATACATCGCCGAGCGCGCGGAGATGTGCATCACATTGCCCTCCTGCTTGGTGATCTCCTGGTGCACATGGCCGTAGAACACGGTGACGTGCTTGAACGGTTGCAGGAGCGCCACGGCCTGGGCGCCGTCCTTGGTGGCCCAGTCCCATTCCGGCTTCAGGTCGAAGAGCGGCCGGTGGGCGAGGACGACGATCGGCGCCTCGGGATCGCGGCCCTTCAGGTCCGCCGCCAGCCAGGCGAGCTGCGCCTCGCCAAGCTGCGCCTTCGGGTCGGAGGCGTTGTCGAGGGCGATGAAGTGCAGGCCCTTGTGGTCGAAGGTGTAGTTGAGCTTGCCGAAGATCTCCTGGAATGCCTTGCCGGCATCGCCGCCGGCATCGTGCTCGCCGGCGAGATAGATGTGGTTCTGGTTCGTCAGGCGGCCCAGCATGGCCTTCACCTCGGTCATGCGCTTGCGGCGCTCCATCGGGTCCTTGGTCATGTGGGTCAAGTCGCCGGTGAAGACGATGAAGTCCGGCTGCGGGCTCACCGAATTCACCGCGGCGATCGCCTTCTCCAGGCTCGCCTTGGTGTCGGGATTGACCTTGGGATCGGCAAAGCCCCAATGGAGGTCGCTGAGCTGGACGAAATAGAAATCGTTCATGGCGTCGGCTTGGGCGATACCGGCGGCCTTGAAGCCGGCCAGGCGCGAGGCGAAGACGACCCCGCCGAAGCCGGCGAGCCGCATCAGGTTCCGGCGGTTGAGGGCGAAATCCGGGCTCTGCAGCCCGGCGGGGGATCGGGTCTCGTTCGACATGGGTTCAGGTCCTTCCTTCAAGAGATGACGGGGGAAGAGACCGGACCCACGCGGTTGTTATTCCGCAAAATCCGCTTCGGGAATAAGATCGCCCCCGGGGCGGTATAAGGGTGTCTGGAGCGCTTGGCAGGGGCTCCTGGCAGAGCACATCCGGGTCTTTACCGGCGGAGACGAGCATTGTCCCAATCCGAGCAGCGGCGACGGTTCCAGACGGTCGTCCTGCCCCATCTCGACGACGCGGTGAACCTGGCCTGGTGGCTCGCCGGCAATCGTGCCGATGCCGAGGACATCGTCCAGGAGGCGGTCTTGCGCGCCTACAAGTATTTCGATCGCTTCTCCGGCGAGCGCGCCCGGCCCTGGCTGCTCGCCATCGTGCGCAACACCTGCGCCACCTGGATGCAGAAGAACCGGCCGCGGCAGCTGGTGCTGGTCGCCGATGCCAGGAACGAGGCCGATGCCGAGGCCGGGCAGCGCGACCTCACCAGCCCCTCGCCCGAGACCCAGAGCGAGCATCGCGAGCTCGGCCGCGAGATCGACCGCGCGGTCGCCGCTTTGCCGGCCGAGTTTCGCGAAGTCATCCTGCTCCGCGAGGTCGAGGAGCTGTCCTACAAGGAGATTGCCGCCGTGATCGACGTGCCGATCGGCACCGTGATGTCCCGCCTCGCCAGGGCGCGCAAGCTCTTACAGGCGCGATTGAAGGAGGCCGTCGGATGAGCGTCTTCGAACCCACCGGCTTCGTCATGGATTGCGACGCGCTGCACCTCTATTTCGACGGCGAGCTCGACACCATGGCGGCCATCGCCTTCGAGAAGCATCTCGAGATCTGCGCGCAGTGCCGCGCCGACCTCGCCGAGTTCCGCGAGATCCGCCGCCGCATGCAGAGCGACCTCACGCGCCCCGCCGCCAGCGATCTTCTGCGCCAGCGCATCGCGGCCGAAATGCACGATGCGACCGAGGCGGACGCGAGGCCGGTCAGGCCGCGCGGCTGGGACTGGCGGAAGCTGGCGATCGCCGCCGGCATCGTCGCCATGGCTTCGAGCGGCACCACCTATTATCTCGAGCAGCCGAGCGAGGATGCGCTCTGGACCGAGGGCCTGGTCATGGCCCATGAGCGCGCGATGCTGGCGGGCCACGAGATCGACGTCGTCTCCTCGAACCGCCACACCGTCAAGCCCTGGTTCAGCGGCAAGACCACGGTCGCGCCGCTGGTGGTCGATCTCGGCGATGCCGGCTTCCCGCTGATCGGCGGCCGGCTCGACGTGCCGGTCGATCGCGCCATGCCGGCCATCATCTACGGCGCCGGCCCGCATGTGATCAGCCTCTACATGCGCCCCGCCTCCGGGGACTCAGGGCCGAGCCTGAAGAAGATCGACGGCTTCTCGGTCCTCTCCTGGCGCGGCAACGGCTTTGAGTACACCGCCGTCACCGACGCCGACGGCGCCGAAGCCGGTGCCTTCCAGAAGGCCTTCGCGGCGAAGGCCGCGACCATGCCGTAGGGCGGGAGCCTACCGTCGCTGCGCGAGACGGCGCACGGTCGCCTTGAGATCACGCCAGACATAGGCGCTCTCATGGCAGACCCAGCCGTCGGCCTCCTCGCTGCGCTGCCCGGCCATCATGCCGCCGAGATAGTGATAGAACGCCGTGGCGTTGGCATTCGAGGTCAGGACCCAAAGGCACATGGACTTCGAACCCTCGTCGAGCAGCGCCGTTGCCAGGATCCGCATCAGCGCGCGGCCGATGCCGAGGCCCTGGGCGCTCTGCAGTACATAGAGCGCGTAGATCTCGCCGTCGCAGCCGAGCGAGAGGTCGCGTGCCCGCCCGACCGCGCCGAAGCCGACGATTCCATCGGCTTCGTGCTCCGCGACGAAGACCGCATTCGATCGATGGGTCCGCGAAAGCCCTGCCCGCCACTGCGCCGCCCGGCGCTCGGCGGAGAGATTGTCGAGGATCTCGTCCGGCACCAGGTCGCGATAGGTCTCGCGCCAGGCATCCACATGGATGCGGCCGATGGCGTCGCTGTCCTCGACGGTTGCCGGGCGGATATGGAACAGGTCCGGCATCCGCACCGCAGTCATGGCAGGCCTAGCGGCTGAGCGGCGTGGTCGCGAGGGCGGCGAAGGCGGCCGCGGTCACGATCTCGTTGACCGTCGCCCCGGTCTGCACGATCTGCACCGGCTTCTCGAGGCCGACCAGGATCGGGCCGATGGCCGTGCCGCCGAGTTCCTGCATCAGCTTCGCGACGATGTTCGCGGAGTGAAGGGCCGGCATGATCAGCACGTTCGCCGGACCGTTCAGGCGGCAGAACGGATAGAGCTCCTTCAGGAGACCATAGTTCAGCGCGACGTTGGCCTGCATCTCGCCGTCATATTCGAAATCGACCTTGCGGCTGTCGAGCACATGAACCGCCTCGCGGATGCGCTCGGCCTTCTCCCGCGGCGGATGGCCGAAGTTCGAGAAGGAGAGCAGGGCGACCCGCGGCTCGTGGCCGAGATGCCGCGCGATCGAGGCGCATTGCACGGCGAAGTCGGCGAGCTGGTCCGGGCTCGGCAACTCGTGCACCGAGGTGTCGGCGATGAGCACGGTGCGGCCGCGGGCGATCAGGATCGAGACCGCCATCAGGGTCTGTCCCTCACGGGCGTCGAACACCTTCAAGGCGTCGTCGAGGCAGACATAGAAGCTCCGCGTGACGCCGGTCACCATCGCGTCGGCATGGCCCTCGGCGACCATGCAGGCGGCGAAGATGTTGCGGTCCTGGTTCACCATGCGCTGCGCGTCGCGCACCAGCAGGCCCTGGCGCTGCAGGCGCTGATAAAGCCGATCGGAATAGAGCTTGTTGTGCGGCGAGACCCGGGCGTTGACGACCTCGAGGTTCGCGGCGTCGGCGAGGCTCGCCGCGCGGATCGTCTCCTCGATCCGCTCGGTGCGGCCGACCAGCACCGGCGTGCCGTAGCCCGCGGCGCGGAAGGCGATCGCGGCGCGGATCACCTTCTCCTCCTCGCCCTCGGCGAAGACCACGCGCTTCGGATTATGCTGCACCCGGTCGAAGATCATATGCAGCGAGCCGGAGCTGGGGTCGAGGCGACCTTTCAGGCTCGCGACATAGCTCTCCATGTCGATGATCGGCCGGCGCGCGACGCCGCTGTCCATGGCGGCGCGGGCGACCGCCGGCGGCACATGGGAGATCAACCGCGGATCGAACGGCACCGGGATGATGTATTCGGGACCGAAGCGCAGGCGACGACCGGAATAGGCGGCGTCCACCTCGTCCGGCACGTCCTGGCGCGCGAGCTCGGCCAAGGCGCGCGCCGCCGCGATCTTCATCGTCTCGTTGATGGTCGAGGCGCGGACGTCCAAGGCACCGCGGAAGATGTAGGGGAAGCCCAGCACGTTGTTGACCTGGTTCACATAGTCGCTGCGCCCGGTGGCGACGATCGCGTCGTCGCGCACGGCCTTCACCTCCTCGGGGGTGATCTCCGGATCGGGATTGGCCATGGCGAAGATGATCGGTTTCTTCGCCATCGCGCGCACCATCTCCGGCGTGACCGCCCCCTTGACGGAGAGGCCGAAGAAGGCATCGGCGCCGTTGAGGGCCTCCTCGAGGCTCCGCGCCTTGGTCGGGACCGCATGGGCGGCCTTCCACTGGTTCATGCCTTCGGTGCGGCCTTGGAAGATGACGCCCTTGGTGTCGCAGAGCATCACATGGTCGCTCGGCATGCCCATCGCCTTCACCAGCTCGGCGCAGGCGATCGCCGCGGCACCGGCGCCGTTGATGACCAGCCTGGTCGTCTTCATGTCGCGGCCGGTGAGATGCATGGCGTTCATGAGGCCCGCGGCGGCGATGATCGCGGTGCCGTGCTGGTCGTCATGGAAGACCGGGATGTTCATCAGATCGCGCAGCTGCTGCTCGATGATGAAGCATTCCGGCGCCTTGATGTCCTCGAGGTTGATGCCGCCGAAGCTCGGCGCCAGGTAGCGCACGCTGTTCACGAAGGCATCGACGTCGCGGGTATCGACCTCGAGGTCGATCGAATCGATGTCGGCGAAGCGCTTGAAGAGAACCGACTTCCCCTCCATCACCGGCTTCGAGGCGAGCGCGCCCAAGTCGCCGAGGCCGAGCACCGCGGTGCCGTTGGAGATCACCGCCACCAGGTTGCCCTTGGCGGTGTAGTCGTAGGCGGTGTTCGGGTCCTTGGCGATCCGGAGGCAGGGCCAGGCGACGCCGGGGGAGTAGGCGAGCGAGAGGTCCCGCTGGGTGGTCAATGGCTTGGTGGCGATGATCTCGATCTTTCCCGGTCGCCCCTGCATGTGGAAGCCAAGGGCATCTTCCTCGGTGAAGGTCGGCTTGATCGCGGTCATCGGGGGCTGTGTTCCTGACAGTGATGGCGCCGCCGGTCTTCTCGCCGCCGGCTGGCGCGCGTTCGGCAATACTGCATCATCCCCGCCGCCGAACCAAGCGGCGGGGCATAAGCGGCTGTATACAATCGCTAATCAGGCGCTGATCAGGCGATCTTCAGCACCACGCGGCCGACGATCTTGCCCTGGCGCATGCGGTCGAGCACGTCGTTCGCACGTGCAAGAGGCGCCGTCTCGATCTTCGCCGCGACTGTCCCGCGGAGGGCGAAGGCGACGGCCTCCTCGAGGTCGAGCCGGGTCCCGACCGAGGAACCGCGCACCGAGAGCTCGCGGCCGGAGATCGCCGCGATCGAGGTGCGGAGCTCGTCGGCCTTGCCGCCGGGAAGGCCGAGGAAGACCACGGTGCCGCCCGGCCGCAGCATGCCGATCGACTGCTCGAAGGCCTGGGTTGCCACTGCGGCCACGACCGCGCCATGGGCGCCGCCGCCAGTTGCCTTCCGGAGCGCGGAGACGGGCTTCTCTTGCCGAGCATCCACCAGGACCTCGGCGCCGAGCTTCTTCGCGAGCGCGAGTTTCTTCGGATCGATATCGACTGCGGCGACGCGCATGCCCATGGCGACGGCGTATTGCACGGCAATATGCCCGAGCCCGCCGATGCCGAGGACGGCCATCCACTGGCCGGGGCGCGCATTGCTGCGCTTCAGGCCGCGATAGGTGGTGACGCCGGCGCAGAGGATGGGTGCCACGCCGAGCAGGTCGGCATTCTTCGGCAGTCGCGCCACGAAGTCGGCGCGGGCCAGCAGATATTCGGCATAGCCGCCGGGCTTGGAATAGCCGGTCGCTTCGCCGTCGCGGCAGACCGTCTCCATGCCGGCGAGGCAGGATTCGCAGCGGCCGCAGGCGCTCCACATCCAGGGCACGCCGACCGTGTCGCCTTGGGCGAAGCCGGTGACACCGGCCCCGATCCCCGCCACGTGGCCGGTGACCTCATGGCCGGGAATGAGCGGCAGGTTCGGCCCGGGCGTCCAATCGCCATCGACCGCATGGAGATCGCTGTGGCAGACGCCGCAGGCGGCGACCTTGACGAGGATCTCGCCCGGACCCGGTTCCGGAATCGGCAGGCGCTCGATCTTCACTTTGGTCTTCACTTCGCGCAGCACCGCCGCCCGCATGGTCTCGCCCATCCCGCCGCCCTCCCTCGTTTTTCCGGCCTCGGCGCGACTATGGCCCAATCGAAATCCGGCGTCGATCAGGAGCAGTGGCCAAGGGCAGGTTTCGATGCTAATCGGGTCGCCATGAACGACCACGCGCCCACCCCGCCGGCCGCTGCTGCTGCCCCCGCCGAGACCGCGCGGGATGTCGCCGTCACGCCGATGATGGCGCAATACCTCGCGGCGAAGCGCCAGCATCCGGACTGCCTGCTGTTCTACCGGATGGGGGATTTCTACGAGCTCTTCTTCGAGGATGCGGTGAAGGCGGCGGCGGCGCTCGACATCGCGCTCACCAAGCGCGGCCGCCATGACGGCGAAGACATTCCCATGTGCGGCGTGCCGGTCCACGCCCACGACGCCTATCTCTCGAAGCTGGTGCGCCAGGGCTTCAAGGTCGCGGTCTGCGAGCAGATCGAAGACCCGGCCGAGGCGAAGAAGCGCGGCTCCAAGTCGGTGGTGCAGCGTGCCGTCGTCCGCATCGTCACGCCCGGCACCTTGACCGAGGACGAGCTGCTCGAGGCCCGCGCCCACAACTATCTCTGCGCCTTGGCCGATGCCGCGGGCGGGCTCGGCCTCGCCTGGGTCGATATCTCGACCGGCGGATTCTTCGTGCAGGCGATCGAGAAGAACGCGCTGCCGGCGGCCCTCGCCCGGCTCGATCCCAACGAGATCCTGCTGCCGGACCGCCTTTTGGCCGAGCGGGAGCTCTTCGAGCTCTTCGCCGAATGGAAGCGGCATCTCTCTCCTTTGCCCGGCAGCCGCTTCGACAGCGAAAATGCGCGGCTCCGGCTGCAGAAGTTCCTGGGCGCCGCCACCATCGACGCCTTCGGCGAGTTCGGCCGCGCCGAGATCGCCGCCGCGGGCGCCATCCTCGACTATGTCGAGCTGACCCAGCAGGGCAAGATGCCGCGCCTCGCCCATCTGAAGCGCGTCTCCGGCAGCGCCATCCTGGAGATCGACGCGGCGACGCGGCGTAATCTCGAACTGACCCGCGCGCTCTCCGGCGACCGCGCGGGCTCGCTGCTGGCGACCATCGACCGCACAGCAACCGGAGCCGGCGCGCGGCTGCTGAACGAGTTCCTTGCGGCGCCCTTGACCGATCCTGCCGCCATCGCCGCGCGCCAGGACCTGGTGCAGTACCTGGTCGAGGACGATGCCTTGCGCGACCGCCTGCGCGACTCCCTGCGCCATGTGCCCGACATCGAACGCGCGCTCTCGCGCCTCACCGCCGGCCGCGGCGGACCGCGCGACCTCGCCGCCATGCGCGATGGCTTGAGCCAAGCCGCGGCCCTGCGCGCAGTGATCGCCGCGGAGAAGAACGCGCCGGCGCCGGCGCGGCTGAAATCCGCCGAGGCCGGCCTCGGTCATCACGCGGAGCTGGTGGATCGCCTGACCCGCGCGCTCCGCGCCGATCTCCCCTTCCTCACCCGCGACGGCGGCTTCATCGCCGCAGGCTATGCGCCGGAGCTGGACGAGCTTCTGAAGCTCCGCGACGGTTCGCGGCAGTTGGTGCTGGAGCTGGAGGCGCGGCTCAAGAACGAGAGCGGTATCCCCAGCCTCAAGATCCGCCACAACAACGTGATCGGCTATTACATCGAGGCGACTCCCGTCCATGCCGACAAGTTGAAGAGCGATCCACGTTTCGTGCTGCGCCAGAGCATGGCGAATGCCATGCGGTTCTCCACGGGAGAGTTGGCCGAGCTCGAGCAGAAGATCGTCCATGCCGCCGATCGCGCGCTGGCCCTCGAGCTGCGCCTCTTCGCCGATCTCGTCGGCGAGGTGATCGCCCGCAAGGATCCGATCGCCGAAGCCGCCGGCGCATTGGCGCTGATCGACGTCGGCGCCGCGCTGGCGCAGATTGCCCGCGACGAGGATTGGGTGCGGCCGAGATGCGACGCCTCCCGCACCTTCAAGATCGAAGGCGGGCGGCATCCAGTGGTGGAGGCGGCATTGCGCCGCCAGGGCAGCGGTCCCTTCGTCGCCAACGACTGCGACCTCTCGCCCGAGCGGCGGCTCTGGCTGGTGACCGGGCCCAACATGGCCGGCAAGTCGACCTTCCTCCGCCAGAACGCGGTCATTGCGATCCTGGCGCAGATCGGCGCCTTCGTGCCGGCGAGGAGCGCGGAGATCGGCGTGGTTGATCGCCTCTTCTCCCGGGTCGGCGCCGCCGACGATCTCGCACGCGGTCGCTCGACCTTCATGGTCGAGATGGTGGAGACCGCGGCGATCCTGAACCAGGCCGGCGAGCGCGCCCTTGTCATCCTCGACGAGATCGGCCGCGGCACGGCGACCTTCGACGGCCTCTCCATCGCCTGGGCCTGCCTCGAGCATCTCCACGAGGTCAATCGCTGCCGCACCCTCTTCGCGACCCATTACCACGAGCTGACCTCGCTCGCCGCCAGGCTCGCGGCCCTGAAGCCCTACACCATGAAGGTCATGGAGTGGCAGGGCGAGGTGAAGTTCCTGCATGAGATCGCGCCGGGCGCCGCGGATCGCTCCTACGGCATCCATGTGGCGCAATTGGCGGGCCTCCCCGCCGCCGCGATTCATCGCGCCGAGGAGGTGTTGAAGACCCTGGAGCAGGGTGAGCAGGCGAGCGCCTTGACCCGCCTTGCCGACGACCTGCCGCTCTTCGCCGCGACGGTCGTGCCGGAGCGCGGCGGCGGCTTCTCC
>Ga0335080_10007498_pt1 | contig 11312 bp, 6 predicted proteins | sample Lox_Sample_34_FD_206720 | JGI IMG/M metagenome (GOLD analysis project Ga0335080, IMG submission 206720) | Soil microbial communities from Loxahatchee National Wildlife Refuge, Florida, United States - Lox_Sample_3.4 | ecosystem: Environmental > Terrestrial > Soil > Wetlands | place: USA: Florida...
CATCAATCCCAACGTCGAGTACACCGTCGTCGCGTCGAACTCGGCCGGGCTGATCTCCAAGGCCGTCGATCAGTACGTCCCGAACGACTATCCGAGCGACCTGACCTCCTCGTTCGACCTCGACCTGGCGGCCCCGCAGGGAACGCTGTCGATCACCGCGGTCAACGGCTCGGCGGACATCGCCGGCGTCGCGGTCACGGTCACGGGCGGACCGAGCGGGGTCAACCTGACCGGGACCACCGACGAGAACGGCGTCGTCAACTTCCCGTCCGTTCCGGCCGGATCCGCCCCGTACACGATCACCGGCACCTACGGCGCTGCGACGTTCCAGCAGACGGGGATCACAGTGGCCACCAACCAGCCCACCCCCGTCACCCTCGGCGTCGCCGCCGGAACGATCAAGGTGTCCGTCACCGACGGCTCGGCACATCCGGTGCCCGGAGCAACCCTGACCCTGAACGGGCCGAACGGCTTCTCGTCCGTCGGCACGACCGACGGCACGGGCACGTGGAGCTTCACGAACGTCGGAACAGGCTCCGGGTACTCCGTCGTCGCCACCGACGGCGCCGCCACCGGGCAGGCGACCGGGATCAACGTCAACACCGGCGTCACGACGAACGTCCTGCTCTCCCTCAACGTCGGCACCATCAAGGTCACCGTCACCGACGGCACCAACCCGGTGGCCGGCGTGCCGGTGACGTTGACCGGCCCGAACTCGCTCGCGGTGATCGGCACGACCGACAACTCGGGCACGTATTCGTTCACGAACATCGGCGCCGGCGGCGGCTACACGGTGACCGCGAACGACGGCGCCGCCAGCGCGAGTGCCTCCGGCCAGAGCGTGAGCTCCGGCGCGACCACCACCGTCAATCTCACGATCCCCGTCGGATCGATCCAGGCGACGGTGACCGAAGGCGGCAACCCGCTCGCCAACGCGAGCGTGACCGTGACCGGGCCGAACGGGTACTCGGTCAACCAGACCGCGAACGGAAGCGGCGTGGTCACGTTCGCCGGCGTCGGCACCGGCTCCGGCTACACCGTCACGGCGGCCGACGGACCGGCCACCGCCCAGCAGACCGGTGTCGTCGTCAGCAGCGGCACGACGACCAACGTCACGCTCGACATCTCGGTCGGCTCGATCAAGGTGATGGTGAACGCCGGCACCACCGGCCTCTCGGGCATCAACGTGGCGCTCACCGGCGCGAACTCCTACTCGGCTTCCGGCTCGACCAATGCGAGCGGCGCCTACACGTTCGCCAAGGTCCCCGTCGGCGGCGGCTACACGGTCACCGCGACTGCCGCGGGAGCGTCGGCAAGCCAGGGCAGCATCAGCGTCGCGGTGGGTGCGACGACCAACGTCACGCTCGCCATGCCGACCGGCCAGATCCGCGCGTCGGTGATGATCGGGGGCAACGGCCTCGCCGGCCAGACCGTCACGCTCACGGGCCCCAACTCCTACTCGGCCAGCGGAACGACCACCTCGTCGGGGCTCTACGTGTTCGCGTACGTCCCGGTCGGAACCGGCTATACGGTCTCGACGACCTACGGCGTGACCGTCACGCAGACGAACCAGGCCGTGACCAAGAACGGCCACACCGACGTGCTGCTCACGATCCCCTCCGGGTCGCTGAAGGTCACGGTCCAAAACCAGTCCTCCGCCGCGATCGCCGGCGCGGCGCTCACCCTCTCGAGCACGAACGGGGTCACTGCCTCGCCCGGCACGACGGCCTCCAACGGCACCTACACCTTCAGCCTGCCGGCCGCCTCCGGCTACACCGTGACCGCCAAGCTCGGCGCCGGCTCGGCGACGTCCTCGAGCCAGACGATCACCAACGGGAACACGACCAACGTCACGATCACGATCCCGACGGGCTCGGTTCAGGTGAGCGTCAAGAACTCGGGCGGGAGCAACATCTCGGGAGGAAGCGTCACCCTCACCGGCCCGAACTCGTTCTCGGCGACGCCCACGAGCCAGGCAGGCGGCGTCTACACGTTCGCGAACGTCCCCGCCGGAAACGGCTACTCGGCCGCCGCGACCTACGGCGCGGGCAGTGGCAACGCCGCCGGCATCTCGGTCACCTCCGGCAACACGGCCTCGGCCACGATCACGATCCCGACAGGGTCGATCCAGGTCACCGTCAAGAGCACCGGCGGATCGAACCTCTCCGGAGCCGGCCTCACCCTCTCCGGGCCGGGCTCGTACTCCGCTACCGGCACCACCGCTCCCGGCGGCACGTATACGTTCCAGAACGTCCCCGCCGGCAGCGGCTACTCGATCGCGGCGACCTACGGCGCCGGCAGCGCCAGCTCCGGCAGCGTGTCCGTCACCGCCGGCAACACGACCTCGACCACGATCACGATCCCGACCGGGTCGCTCAACGTCACCGTACAGGCAGGGGGCCTGGCGGCACCCGACGCGAGCCTCACGCTCACAGGGCCGGGCTCGTACTCGGCAACCGGCACCGCGAACGGGAGCGGCACCTACACCTTCACCGACGTTCCCGCGGGCAGCCCCTACACGGTTGCCGCCACCTATGGCGCCGGGAGCTCGAGCAATCCGAACGTGACCGTTCCCTCGGGCTCGGCGGCCTCGACCACCGTCACGATCTCAACCGGCTCGATCGCGGTCACGGTGAAGAACCAGAGCAACGGCACGCTCAACGGGGCGAGCCTGACGCTGACCGGGCCGAACTCGTACTCGGCGACGGGCTCGACCGGTAGCGGCAACACCTACACCTTCCCGAACGTGCCGATCGGCGCCAGCGGGTACACGGTGACGGCGAACGTCGGCGCCGGGTCCGGCTCGAAGTCGGGCATCGTGGTCTCCGTTCCAAGCCCGGCGAAGGCAGCAACGGTCAACGTGAACACGGGGCCGCTCACGATCACGCTCAAGAACCAGGGCGGAACGACCTTCGCAGCCAGTGGCAATTACACGCTCACGGGCCCGAACTCCTACTCGCAGACGAGTACGACGGGCAGCTTCACGAACGTGCCGACGAACGGTGCGACCAAGTACACGGTCGTCGCGAACGTGGGCGCCGGCAGCGGAACGAACTCGAACGTGATCGTCTCCTCGACCAGCTCGAACTCGGCCAACGTCACGGTCAACACCGGGAGCATCACGGCGACCGTCAAGGGCGCGAGCCCGAACTGCCTCGCACAGAGCGGAAAGACCGTGACGGTCACGGGCGCGAACAGCTACTCGCAGACGAGCGGCAGCACGAACAGCAGCGGCGTCGTGACGATCAGCAACGTGCCGTCGGGCAGCAGCACCTACACCGCCACGGCCTCGAGCGGGGGGACGAAGCCGAACATAACGGTCTCGACGGGCTCGACCACCTCAGTCACGATCTCGCCCAGCGGGACCTGCCCGTGAGCCCGCTCAGGAAACTCGGGATCGGAGCCGAGGCAGGCTTCACGCTCGTCGAGTTGCTCGTGGTGATGTTCATCGTCGGCGTCGTCTTCACGGCGTTCGGCGTGGTGATCAGCACGACCGTCAGGCACGCCGCGGTGGTCACCAACGAGAGCGTCACCCAGCACGAGGTGCGGTCGGCGCTCGACCAGATGACGCAGGACCTGCGCGAGGCGACCGTCGCGTCGACATCGGCCACGTCGCCGTTCGTGACCTCGTCAGGCGTGATGTCGCCGACCTCGATCACCTTCTACGCCCCCGACGACACGTTCACGACGAGCGATCCGACCGACTATCACCTGCGCGAGATCTCCTACCAGCTCACAGGCGGGAACCTCCAGCGGTCTTCGAACGTCAGCTCCAACCTCGCCGGGCCGCCGTGGACGATCCCGCCGCTCGGTAACTGGGTGACGCTCCTCGATGGGATTAACAACTCGGCCGCGTTCACGTACTACGACGGGAGCAATCCGCCCCAGCTGACGACGAACCCGGCGGCCGTCCGCAGCGTGGTCGTGAGCGTTTCCGCGGCCATCCCGGGCACGACGCTCACCTACAGCTACTCGGACACCGCGACCCTTCGGGAGACACCCCCGTCGTGAGAAGCCTGCTGCGGAAGCTTCGTGACGAGTCGGGTCAGACGATGATGCTCGTCGTCTTCGCGATCGCGCTCACCTCGACGCTCGCGGTAACGCTCACCGACCTGGTGACGAGCGAGGCGCAGTCGAGCGGGCAGGTCGCCTCGAGCGACTCCGCCTATCAGGCGGCCGAGGCGGGCATCGACAGCTACGCCTCGAAGCTCCTCGACGATCACCTCTACTTCCTGCACTACGTCGCCGACGGCGAGTCGACCAGGGTGTCCGGCAGCCTGGTCACGAGCGAGAACCAGGCGTGGACCGGCGGCATCACCTGGTCGTACCCGTTCGGTCAGGACAACTGGAAGCCGCTCGGAAACGGCTACGCCTACAACCTCGAGATCACCGGCCCGAGCGGAGCGGCGACTCAGCAGCAGCAGGCGATCCAGATCGTCTCGACCGGCTGCCGCTGGGATTCGAGCCTGAACCAGTGCGGCTCCGCGGCCAACTCGGCGAGGCGCACCATCCAGACCCTGCTCCTGCCCTCGTCGGTCGCGAACTTCCAGATGATCGCGAACAAGGCGATCGTGTACGGGTCGGCTGCGACGACGAACGGGAAGATCTACTCGACCGGAACGATCCAGCACGACGGAACCGCGAGCGGGAACATCTACTCCGAGGTCAGCGTCTCCGGCAGCGTCAACCTGATTTCGCCCGGCCCGGGGCAACCGACGGCCACGATCTACACGCCCTCGACGAACCCGACGATCCGGAGCGTGCTGCCGGATCCGATCGACTTCAACAGCTTCCTGACCTCGATCTCCGACATCAAGGGCGCATCGCTCGCCGGCGGGGTCAACCTCGATGCGCGAGTCGGGGGCACACCGAGCGCCTACGAGGTGGTGTTCAATCCGGACGGGACCTTCACGGCCGCGGCCTGCACGAAGGTCGGAAGCTCCGACGTCTCCGAGATCGCCCCGACCTGCGGCGCCGCGCAGACGTTCACGGTGCCCTCGAACGGGGCGATCTACGCGGACGAGACGGTCATCGTCGGCGGCACGGGCGCAGCCGCCTCCACCGTGAACGGCCGCGTCACCGTGACGTCGAACAACAACATCGTCATCGGCAACAACATCAGCTATCAGCCGAACACGAACTCGGTGCTCGGACTCGTTGCGCTCAACAACATGATCGTCGCCTACTGGGCGCCGAACACCCTCTCGTGGCAGGCGGCCACGATCGCCACCACGGGCCAATGGACAGACACGTGCGGTGCGTTCTCGTACCAGTGCGGCACGCACGGGACGATGACGTTCACCGGCTCGACCGCAACCAACAACGGCGGCTCGATGTCGATGTTCACAACGCGCGTCTATGACTACGACCCCAATCTGCTGTGGCTTCTCCCACCGTGGTTCCCCACGGTCGACAAGCCCTACACGGTCCTGATGCAGCGGGAGATCGCAGGGCCCTGACGATCGTGGCGAGCCGCCTGCGTTCTAAAGCGCCAGACGCGCACCGCCGATAGGAGAGAGATGGACCTCGACGGCCTCCTCGTTCGCATCACCGACCTCCGGGCAAGCGACGTCCACCTGAAGCTCGGCCAGCCTCCCGTCGTCAGGCGGGACGGCTCGATCGAGCCCGTGGAGGGCGCAGCCCCGCTCACCGAGGAAGACCTCGAGACCGTCGTGGCGATCGTCACGCGTTCGGTCCCCGAGCGCCACCAGCTGTTCGAGTCGAGCGGCGAGCTCGACATCAGCTACCAGTGCACGGGCACGCGGTACCGCGTCAACGCCTTCCGGCAGCGCGGCGCCATCTCCGCCGTGTTCCGGGTGATCCCGACCGAGATCCCGAGCTTCGAGACGCTGCACATGCCGCCGGGCGTGCGCCGTCTCGCCAACGAGCATCGCGGCCTCGTGCTCGTGACCGGTGCGACCGGGTCGGGGAAGTCCACCACCCTCGCGGCGATGATCGACCACATCAACCGCACGCGGAAGCAGCACATCATCACGATCGAGGACCCGATCGAGATGCTGCACCCCGATCGGTCGAGCATCGTCAACCAGCGCGAAGTCGGAATCGACACGGTCTCGTTCGCACAGGCCCTCCGCCGCGCGCTCCGCCAGGACCCCGACGTGATCCTGATCGGCGAGCTGCGCGACTCCGAGACGGCAGAGACCGCGCTCCAGGCGGCCGAGTCCGGCCACCTCGTCTTCTCGACCATGCACACCGTCGACGCGGCCGAGACGATCGGCCGCATGATCGAGTTCTTCCCCGGCGCCAAGCAGCCGATGATCCGCTCGATCCTCGCCGGCGTGCTCAAGGGGGTCGTGAGCCAGCGGCTGCTGCCGATGGCGACGAGCGGCCGGATCGCCGCCGTCGAGGTGATGGTCGTCAACGACCGCATCGCCGAGCTGATCCGCGAGAGCCGAGCCGACGAGATTCCGTCGGCAATCCGCGAAGGCTCCTACTACGACATGCAGACGCTCACCCAGGCGCTGATCGAGCTTACGATCGCAGGGCTCGTTGATCGCGACACGGCGACGGCTGCCGCGCCGAACGCCCACGACTTCCAGATCGCGCTGAGCCATGCGGAGAAGACACTCGCGGCGGAGGCCGAGGAGAAGGCGAGAGCAGAAGCAGAGCGGCTTGCGGCCGACGCAGAGGAGCGGAGGGAGCCCGACGAGCCGGACGGCCGTGAGCTGCTCGGCATCGGGCCCGCACCTTCGGGAGCCGCGTGACGGCGCGGCGCGAGTCGCGCCGCGAATCCAGGGAGCCATGACCGGAGCCGTCGCCGCGCTCGCGTTCGTCCCCGGGCTTGCGATCGGGAGCTTCCTGAACGTGGTCGCAGCGAGGATCCCGGCACACATCTCGATCGTCGCACCGAGGTCGAGCTGCCCCGGCTGCGCCTCCGAGATCGCCTGGTACGACAACATCCCGATCGTCTCGTACCTTGCGTTGCGCGGACGCTGCCGCCAGTGCGGCGGATCGATCTCGGCCAAGTACCCGCTGGTCGAGCTCGTGACTGCGCTCCTCGTCTCGGCCTGCATCCTCGACTTCGGCGTCACCGCGAACGCCGCGATCTCGGCCGCGTTCTGCGGAGCGCTCGTCGTGATCACGGTGACCGATCTCGAGCGGCGGGTCATTCCCAACTGGGTGGTGCTCCCCGCAGCCGTGCTCGTGCTCGCCGGGCGCATGGCCGTCGAGCTTTCGCCGGTCTGGGCGATCGCCGCGCTCGCCGGATCGCTCTTCCTCTTCCTGGCAGCGCTCGCCTACCCGGGCGGCCTGGGCATGGGCGACGTCAAGCTCGCGCTACTGCTCGGCGCCGCGCTCGGCGCTACGCTCGCCGTCGGGCTGATGGTCGGCATGCTCCTGGCACTCATCCCGTCGGTCGTTCTGCTGGCACGTCACGGCAGCGCCGCCCGCAAGATGGCGATCCCGCTCGGTCCCTTCCTCGCCGCAGGCGGAATCGTGGCGCTCTTCGCCGGGCACGCGATCCTCCACGGCTACCTCAGCCTGATGTGAGGGGCGCAGTGACGAACGTCCATCCACTCCATCACTCCGACCCGGAGCTCGAGCTCGACGACGTCTACGCCGCCCCGGCCGATCGGAGCGTCGACGAACCCGCGCCCGAGGCGGACGCCGACCTTGCGAGCCCGCCCGGCGGCTTCCGTCGTCGGGCTTCCGACCAGGTCGAGGACGGGGAGGTGAACGATCTCGATCGCGCACGCCAGCTCGCCGAGAGCCACGGCCTCCCGCTGGTCGATCTCGCCGTGACCGGTGTCTCGCCCGAGGCCACCAAGATGGTTCCGCTCGCGGTGCTGGAGCGCGTCGGCGCGATCCCATACTCGGTCGACGAGAACTCCCTGCGGATCGCCCTCACCGACCCCGACAACGTGCACGGCATCGACGAGCTCCGGCTCACCTCGCGCCTGCCGGTCGAGTTCGCGGTGGCGCCCCTCGAGGACGTCATGGTCGAGGTCAGGCGGCTCAGCCGCGCGAACGTCGCGTTTGCCGCCGTCCTCGAGGACGACGCCTACCAGGCGATCGACGACGAGGACGACGACCTCTCGGCCGACGACGGGATCTCGGAGGGCCCGATCGTCAGACTCGTGAACTCGATCATCTTCCAGGCGGCCGAGGACGGGGCCAGCGACGTGCACTTCGAGCCGCAGGAGGACGCGTTGCTCGTCAGGTTCCGGGTCGACGGAGTGCTCGTGATCTCGCAGCGGATCCCCCGCCAGCTCGCGGTCGGCGTCATCACGCGCATGAAGGTGCTCGCGAAGCTCGACATCGCCGAGCGGCGCAAGCCCCAGGACGGGCGCATCACCCTGGGCGCCGGGGCCGCCGGCCGTCAGCTCGACATCCGCGTGGCGACGCTGCCGACGGTCTACGGGGAATCGGTCGTGATGCGCCTGCTCGACAAGTCGCGTCGCGCGCCCACGCTGGCCGAGCTCGGCCTGTCCGAGGCGATGCACGTCCAGCTGGCGGAGCTCGTGAAGCGGCCGACCGGGGCGATCCTCGTCACGGGCCCGACCGGGTCGGGCAAGTCGACGACGCTCTACGCGGCGCTCGCCGGCATCAACAACCCCGAGATCAACGTGATCACGGTCGAGGATCCGGTCGAGTACCGCCTGGCCGGGATCAACCAGGTCCAGATCAACACCCGCGCCGGCCTCACCTTCGCGACGGTGCTCCGCTCGATCCTCCGCTCCGACCCCGACGTGATCATGGTCGGAGAGATCCGCGACGTCGAGACGGCGAAGATCTCGATCGAGGCTGCCCTCACAGGTCACCTCGTGCTGTCGACGCTGCACACGAACGACGCGCCGGCGGCCGTGACACGCCTTTCGGAGATGGGAGTCGAGCCTTTCCTGACCGCCTCGGCCGTCTCCGCCGTGCTCGCGCAGCGACTGATGCGGAAGCTTTGCTCGACTTGCGCCGAGGGCTATGAGCCGAGCGAGGAGGAGCTGCTCGCCGCCCGCATCCCGCCCGAGCACCTCGACCGTTTCCGCCAGGGAGACTTCAGGCGCAAGATCGGATGCAACCGATGCTCGAACACCGGCTACCGGGGCCGGATCGGTGTCTTCCAGCTGCTCGAGATGTCGGACACGCTCGCAAGCCTGGCCGCCAGAGCAGCGACCAAGGACGAGATCGAGCGCGTTGCCTTCGAGGAGGGCATGCGCACGCTGTGGGCCGACGGCATGGAGAAGGTCGCAGCCGGGCTCACGACGATCGAAGAGCTCGCCCGGGTCGTCTCCTAGCGCGGTTCGCGCCGCATCCCACGCAATGAGGGATCTACCGGAGCGAAATCACTCATTCGGGGCTAAGCCCCGCGCGAAGCCGGGTCGATGGGAGCCCTGAGGTGGACCCTCATCCGAACTTCCAGACCGATACCCAAGGAGCCAATCTCATAATGAACCGTTTGCAGAATCGACTGCGCTCGGAAGAGGGCTTCACCCTCATCGAGCTCCTGGTCGTCATGATCATCATCGGCATCCTGGTTGCGATCGCCGTGCCGTCGTACCTCGCGTTCCGCGGCACCGCCCAGGACACCGCCGGCAAGGCCGACGTCCGCGCTGCGGTGCCGGACGCCGAGGAGTGGTTCTCGAAGAACAACAGCTACAACGGCATGACCGCTGCGCATCTCAAGGCGAGCTACGACACCGGGCTCGCAAGCAAGGTCACTCTGAGCAACGTCACGACCGGCGGGTACTGCCTCTCTGCACCCGGTCAGAACGGTGTGACCTGGTACTACTCCGGACCCGGCGGCGGCACGGCCGGCGGCGTCACCAGCGTCGCTGGCGACAACTGCTAGCAGCCAGACCGGTAACTCCCTCGCTCGATGCGGAGGGGCGGCGCATGTGGCGCGCCGCCCCTCGCCTCGTTAAAGGGACTCTGAGCCGAGCGCCGTTCAGACCTGCTGGGCCGCTGCCGATAGATCGAAGGTGACAGCGCCCTCCGGCCTCGCCGCCTCGCCCCCGCTCGCGACTCTCCACCTCCGGGTTGGCGCCCGCGTCGGGCTCGCCTGCATCGTGATCGGGTCGGCAGCGATCCGCTCGCTCGCCGCGGTCGCGCACTCCTCGCCGGTTTACTTTCCCGACGAGTACATCTATGCCGCGATCTCGCGCTCGCTTGCCTCTACCGGGCACCCGCTCATCCGGGGCGAGCCGGCCCACTTCCCGGCGCTGCTCGAGCCGATCCTCGCCGCGCCGCTCTGGGGGCTCTTTTCGACCGTCACCGCCTATCACCTGGTCCAGGTCGAGAACGCGATCTTCATGTCGCTCGCGGCGATCCCGGTCTACCTGCTGGCGCGCCGCCTTGCCTTCGACGCCCGATACGCGCTCGTCTGCGCCGCCTTCACGGTCGCGGTACCCGGGCTCGCGTTCTCGGGCTTCATCACCGCCGACGCCGTTGCCTACCCGCTCGTGCTCATGGCGCTCTATGCCGGAGTGGCGGCCCTGCAGGCCCCGACCGCCGGCCGCCAGTTCGCGTTCCTCGCCTGGGCGGGACTCGCCACCTTCGCCCGCGTGCAGTACGCGGTAGTCGTACCCGCGTTCCTACTCGGCGCAGTCCTCCTGGAGCGGCGGCGGGTCTGGCGGGCACACAGGCTGCCGCTGCTACTCGTCGGCGTTGCGTCGGCGATCGTGTTCGCAATGGGCCCGAGCAGGGTCGTTGGGTACTACTCGGCGGCGAGTGCGAACCTCCATGTCGGCGGAAGCCTCCTGAGATGGACCGGTCTGACGCTGTTCCTGCTCGTCTTGGCAAGCGGTGTGGCGATCGTGCCGGGCGCGATCGTGGGGCTGTTCTCGGCCAGCGATCGCGCCGCCCGTGCGTTCGCCGCCCTCGCGGTCCCGTTCATGGTGATGGTGCTCGTCGAAGCCATCCTCTACGCCGCGAGCTCGTCCGACCGCTTCAAGGAGCGCTACCTGATCACACTCGTCCCTTTGCTGCCGCTCGCCTTCGGGCTCTACATCAGACGCGAGCGCCCAGCACGGGCGCCCGTGCTTGTCCTCTCCGCCTGCATCGTGCTGCCCGTGTTCCTGCTGCCGCTCTCGACCTACGCCGCTGGCAGCGGCTTCGACGACTCGCCACTCCTCTGGGCAGTTGCCGAACTGGAGCGGCAACTCGGCTCGGACTCCGGGGCATCGCTGGTCTTCGCCGCTTGCGCGGTGGTCGGAGCAGCGGTCGCGGCAATGACAGCGCGCGGCTCGACACGATGGCCGGCACTCGCCACCACCTTCATCCTAATGATCGCGGTATCCGTCGAGGCAACCAAGTGGGACCTTCTCAACGCCAGGGATATCCGACGCGATTTCGTCGCCCCG
>Ga0335080_10007502_pt1 | contig 11309 bp, 7 predicted proteins | sample Lox_Sample_34_FD_206720 | JGI IMG/M metagenome (GOLD analysis project Ga0335080, IMG submission 206720) | Soil microbial communities from Loxahatchee National Wildlife Refuge, Florida, United States - Lox_Sample_3.4 | ecosystem: Environmental > Terrestrial > Soil > Wetlands | place: USA: Florida...
ACTTCGGCCAGGTGGGCGACAAGGATGGAGCCCAGGCCAACTTTATTCCGGGAATCCCCGGCAGCACGGCGGAGTTCATCATGACGGCCGGACACAAGAGCAGTCCGGTGCTCTCCCCGAGCTTCACCCAGGTTTTGGCCACCGACGGCATTCAACTTCTCTACACCGACAAATACGGCACCGGCCTGGGCATCTCGCAGAAAACCAACTTTGCGCCCCGCTTCGGTTTCGCATATTCGGTGACCCCGAAGCTGGTTGTTCGCGGGGGCTATGGCATCTTCTACGGTGCGTTTGAGAACCGCGGAGGATATCCCAGCCTGGGATACAACTATCCATTTGAGTATCAGCTCGGCTACACCGATTCGTCGAATGGCGGCATCGGCGGCGTGAGTCCGGTGATCTTCCCCGACGGCTCTACCGGTACGCTGGAGAACGGTTTGCTGGGTGTGCCGCTCGATCCTGCGGTGGTGCAGGGCAATGGGCTCGTGCTGCGCGGCGTGCAGCTCCACTATCAGACTCCATACACCCAGAGCGAGAATCTGGTGGTGCAGTATGCGCTGAGTTCGAAGGACTCCTTCGAGGTGGGTTACGTCGGCTCGATGGCGCGGCACCTGGAAGCATTTGTGGGCACAAACCATGTAAACCAACTGCTGCCTCCGGGAACGGCCATCACGCCTTACCTTGCCTACCCTGATTTCGCGGCGGATTCTTCCTACGACGCGACGTCCGGAAGCAGCAGTTACAACGCGCTGCAAACGAAATTCGTGCACCGCTTCAGTTACGGACTGGACCTGCTGGCGGGTTTCACCTTCGCGAAGACTCTCTCTGACGCGGGCGACCTGCTGAGCGGCGGCGGCGTATCCGGATATCGCGCCCCGGGGGTTGTTCCCATCAGCTACGATAACGGGCTGGCCTCGTTCAACATCGCACACTCGTTTGTCGCCAGCGGAACTTATGCGCTTCCGATTGGCGCGGGAAAAACGCTGCTGAGCAGCCTGCACGGAGTGGGCCAGGGAATTCTCGGCGGCTGGAGTGTGAACGCCATTCTGACCCTGAACAGCGGGCCGCCGCAGACCATTGGCTGCCAGATCAGCACCGGTTCCGACACTGGGTGCTACGCGGACGTGGTCCCCGGAGTGAGCCGCTACAACGGCTCGGTGAACAACTACTACAATGCGGCCGCGTTCACCGATCCTCCGGTGGTTACGAGCATTGGACAAACGGACCTGGCGCCGCTTGGCGGCCCAAACACCCAGGTCTCCGGGCCGGGCTACCAGGACTTCGATTTCTCGGTGTTCAAGGAGTTCGCAGTCACGGAATCCTCGCACTTGCAGTTCAGAGCTGAATTTTTCAACCTCACCAATACGCCGAGCTTCAACCTGCCGTCGAACACGAACTACAAGGACCCCAACTTCGGGCAGATTACCTCGACGCGAAGCAGTCCTCGTGAGGTTCAATTTGCTTTGAAATATCTGTGGTAGGCCAAAGACGACCTTGCGGGGCAGCCAGGAGAGCTGCCCCTTTTTCCTTTCTTCTTTCAGTGCTCGGATTCTGGCAGGAACGCGGCTTCCGGCCGAAGGCGGCTTTGCCGGCCGGTCAGGATGCGGCTATCTCGGTCTCGTCCAGTCCTGACAGGCGATTGGCAAAGAGAGACAAGTTGCTGCGCAACACGATATGCGGCGCAAGCTTCAGCGTTGATGGTGGTTTGACGCCCTTGGTCAGGAATGAGATCAGGGTTTCGAAGGCGACCTTCCCCTGGGTGGCGGGGCGCTGGTAGAGGGTCGCAAGAATTCTGCCGGCTTCGATGAGGGGGACCAACTCTGGAAACAGGTCGGTGGTAACCACCTGGATTTCGCCCAGCAAGTGCCGCTCTTCCAGGGCGCGCAGAACCGGCAGGCTGTTGGCGGTGCTGATGTAGATGCCCGAAGGACAAGGCTTGCGGGCGAGCAGAGCCAAAGTAGCCTCGTAGGCCTCCTTGGGCCGCTCGTGCCCTTCGATCGCCGGCAGGAGGGCAAGATGCGGCGCAATCGTCGCCAGGGTGGCGGCAAATCCCCGCAGCTTCTCGGAGTGATCCAGGGTGCGCAGGTCGCCGGTGATGGCGACCACGGCGCCGGGCCTCTGGATGCTGCGAGCCAGCAACTCCGCTGCGATGCCTCCGCTGACTGAGGAGTCCACCGAAATGGCGGCGAGGCGATTGCTGCGGGGAGCGTCGCTGGCCACGCAGACCACGGCGGTCCCTCGTTCCGTCAGGCGCTGCAGCAGAGGACCAATTCTGGCGGGATCTCCCGGAGTGACAATCAGGCCATCCAGTTTTCTTGTGGCATCGGCTTCCATCAACTCCGCGTCGCCCTCGCCGAGGCGGGGGTGGGTGCGGAAGTCGAGATCGACGGTCGCCCCGATCGTGGCCTCCGCCGCGGCCTTTACCCCGGCGCGCAAGGGATCGAAAAAGGAGCGGATTTCACGCGGGAGATGGACGGCAATGCGCAAACGGCGATTAAGCTTGAGGCTTCTGGCAGCGATGTTGGGCTTATAGGCGAGTTTCTCCGCCATCTTGAGTACGCGGGCCCGGGTTCTCGGACTTACCCCCGTCCTGGCATGGAGGGCGCGGTCTACTGTGGCGATGGAAATGCCGAGCGCGTCAGCGATTTCCTTGATGCCGGCCGGTTTGGAACCCCCATCTTCCATGTGAGCGCGCTCCCTGGCGAGAAACGTCTGGATTATAACTTCTGTCCTGCCGCTTCTCCGGGATGGAGAGGTGGGAAGGCAGTTTTTTCTGCGATGACAGCATTGACAGCGCTTGTACGGGTACGTTACCGTAAACGGGCGCATTTGGCTACAGGGAATCGGGCCGCGGCGGTTGCCAAAGGATCGGCGGCAACCGTCACCCGCTCCCCGGGCGCGCCGTTTTTTGACACGTGTTCAGGCAGCGGGACCCTGGTTCTGGCGCTTGGGTGCTTTGGGGCTTGCGCGCGAGGAGAATTTCCATGGCTGGCCGATTGAGAAATAAGGTTGCCATCATCACAGGCGCGGGCAGGGGCATCGGCGAAGCGGTTGCGAAAAGCTTCGTCGCCGAGGGGGCCGCGGTGGTCATCGCGGAAATGAACGAAGCCTCTGCCCGCAAAGTGGAATCGGATCTGCGGCAGGAAAACGGCAGCGCTATCTCCGTGGTCACCGATGTGCGCGACGCCGATTCCGTGAAAGAAATGGTGGAGTGCACTCTTGAAGCTTTCGGGCGGGTGGACATCCTGGTGAACAACGCCGGGATCAATGTCTTCCGCAATCCATTGGAGGCTGACCAGTCCAGCTGGCAGCAATGCATGCAGACCAACCTGGAGGGCGCGTGGCTGTGCGCGCAGGCGGTGTTGCCGCACCTGCTGGAGGGCGGTGGCGGAAGCATCGTCAACATGGCGTCGTGCCACTCCCACCGCATTATTCGCGGGTGCTTCCCCTATCCGGTGGCGAAACACGCGCTGGTCGGGCTTACGCGATCTCTTGCGGTGGAGTTTGCCCACGCCAACATTCGCGTGAACGCAATCGCCCCTGGCTACATCGAGACCCAGCTGGCAGTTGACTATTGGAATTCGTTCCCCGATTCGGCCGCCGAACGGCGGCGCATCAGCGATCTTCATCCACCCAAGCGGCTGGGATGGCCCAAAGAAGTAGCGATGACGGCGGTCTTCCTCGCCTCCGATGAGGCCCCGTTCATCAACGGCGCGGTCATTCCCATGGATGGAGGGCGGTCTCTGGTCTATCACGATTGAGAGCAGATCGGCTTTCTGCCCATGAGTCTCTCTCCTGAAGATGAAATCGTCAAAGCTCAGGCACCCGCGATACCCAAGCTGCTGTGCGGTGGGAAAACCACGCTGCTCGACACCGGATCGAGCGGCGATCCGGAATTCCTGAAACTGGCTTATGCTTTCAGCAGGCACCTGGACTCGCGCGAGCGCGTTATCGTACCCATTGCAGGCGCCAGTCTCCGGCTCTTCTGGCTGACGTGATGAGAGTGGCGCTGATCTGGCGCAGATCAGGCTGAGACAGGAAAGCGCCGTTCTGGATGCGGCAGAGATTCGATGAAGATCACTGGAGTAAAGAGCGTCGTGGTGAATGCGCAAATGCGCAACTGGGTCTTCGTCAAAGTCGAAACCGACCAGGCGGGGCTTTGGGGATGGGGCGAAGCGTCGTTGGAATGGAAAACGCGTGCCGTGGTGGGAGCAATCCAGGACTTCACTCCCATGGTGATCGGCGAGGACCCGAGAAATATCGAGCATCTTTATCAAAAGCTCTACCGGCACTCATTTTTTCGCATGGGTGTGATCGGCATGAGCGCGATCAGCGGAATCGAGCAGGCCTGCTGGGACATCTGCGGCAAAACTCTGGGGGTGCCGGTCTATCGCTTGCTGGGAGGGCGGGTGCGCGAGACCGTCCGAATGTACACGCACTTGGGCGGAGGCGAGATGAAGGCGGTGTACGAAACCTCCGACAGCGAACGCCTGATCGATCTTGCCCGGCAGGTTATATCCCGGGGCTATACCGCGTTGAAGGTGGTGTTGGTGCCGTATTCCGAGCCGCTCATGGGCAAACACCACGTTACCCGGTTTGCCCGTCTTTTTGAGCGGCTTCGCGTGGCCGTGGGCGACGGCATCGATCTGATGATCGATTTCCACGGGCGCACCTCGCCCGCCATGGCCGTTCAGTACATTCGGGCGATCGAGGAATTCAGTCCCTTTTTCTGCGAGGAGCCGGTGCCTCCGGAGAATGTGCCGGCGCTCCGCCAGGTGCGCGAAGCGACGCGGGTTCCTATAGCCACGGGCGAGCGCCTGGTGTCGCGATTTCAATTTCGCGAACTCTTCGAGCAACAAGCCTGCCACGTAATTCAGCCGGATTTGTGCCACTGCGGCGGCCTGCTGGAGGCGAAAAAGATCGCCGCGGCAGCGGAGACGTACTACATGGGAGTCGCGCCGCATAATCCTCTGGGGCCGGTCGCCAACGCGGCAGCGCTGCACTTCGCTCTCTCCACGCCGAATTTCCTGATTCAGGAGGATATGCTGACGGACGTCCCCTGGCGCTGGGAGGTGGTGCGCAACGAATTGAAGACGGAAAACGGCCGCTGGCTTCCAGTGGAGACGCCGGGGCTGGGAATTGAGGTCGATGAGGAGCAGGCCGCGAAACACCCGTTTGCGCAGGAACACTTCGCCACGGAGGCGGCGCGTGCCGCGGACGGAGCCATTCTAGATTGGTGACCTTTTGTTGTCAGCATCGCGCGTTTGGCAGCCGCGACGAGCCAGGCATAAGAATCATGGAGCAGAAGGCGAATGTCCGGAGACATGTTGCCGTTTTCGCTCTACTGGGATGGGCGCTACTGTCGTGCGCGGCTCAAGAGACGCCGGCCCGGCAGCCCGGAAATCCCAGTGCCGACCGGTCTGTGCACAGGCTCCCCCCGGCCACCGTCGAACGGATGTTGATCGAAGCGGTGCATCACACTCCAGGAAGTTACGCAGCCAACCACGATCTGGGAGAGTTCTACCTGCACCAGGGGAAGTTGAGGGCGGGAATCTCATATCTCAAGAGAGCGCAGGAGGCCGACCCTCATCACTACGACAACGGCTATGACCTGGCACTTGCTTACCTGGAGACCGGCCAGGCGGAGAGCACCCGCGGCCAGATACAGTCGATGCTCAAGGAGCAGGAGACGGCGGAGCTGCACAATCTGCTGGGCGACGCCGATGACAAGTTGGGGGACTACCTCGCGGCGGCAAACGAATACCATCGCGCTTCCGAGATGGACCCGAGTCAGCAGAATATATTCGATCTCGCAGACTTTCTGCTGCGCCACAAGAACTACGCCGGATTTCTCGACCGGTCCATCGTTTTCTTCCGTTACGGTTTGCAAAAGTATCCGCGCTCGGAGGAGTTAACTGTGGGTCTGGGCGTCGCGCTCTATGCCGATGAAAACTACGACGAAGCGGTGCAAACCCTGTGCGCGGCCGTGGACTTGAATCCGGCGGACAAGAAGCCGTTTCTCTTTCTTGGGCGGGTGGGCAAAGTGTCGCCCCGCCTGCTTCCGGAAGTGCGCAAGAGGCTGGAAGGGTTCGTTCAGCTTTATCCAAGAAACGCGGCCGCGAACTATTTCTATGCCATGAATCTTTGGCAGCGTTCACAAGGCCAACCGGCGGCGGATCTGCCAAAGGTCGAGCAGTTGCTCAAAATTGCCGAATCGCTCGATCCCCGTTTTTACGAAGCCCACTATCAGATGGGCGTGCTTTACCAGGGGGAGCAGCGCTATGCCGAGGCGGTGAAAGAGTTTAAAGAGACGGTGGCTTTGCGTCCGGATTTCCCCAAGGCCCGCTACCGGCTGGCGCTGATGTACAACCGCGTCGGCGAGAAACTGTTGGCCGAGCAGCAACTGGCGGTCGCGCGCAGATTGCGCAAGCAGGAAGAGGATGAAGACGACCTCGACGAGCCGCCATCGGGTAGTGAGAAGCCTTAGCTGTTAAGAATTGCGGCCTCTTGTGGGGCACCTTGGCAGGGCGTCGTCATTGGAGCTCTTGGCGCGAGGCCCGCATTTTCGCGGCTCCAAGCAAAAGCAGATTCCTCGCTTCGCTCGGAATGACAGTTGGGGGTGGGGCCCATGTTTGCTATTGGGGAACACGCTCCAGTCTCAGGGAGATGCTGTCGTAGTCTCCATGAAGTGGAAGGGTGAGGCCCTGATACATGAGGTATGCGCCGCTGAACTTTGGGGCTCCGTCGTATGCCTCGGCCTTGCCTATGACTTGAGTGACCGCGTAGGTGGCGTTCTCGTCCAGGCCGCGCAGCAGAACTGGGGGCAAGCTGCGGCCGAACTGTTGTGAGTGAAGAAAGGCAAAGAGCACGGTCTGGGATTTGTCGGGGGAAACATACTGGCTGGCGCTGAGGTTTCCCGCGGTGGGCAGCGCGAGCCGGTAAAGCTCGCCATTTTGCACAGTTTCGCGAATGGATTTGTAGTATTGAATCATCTGCCTGGCTAGCGCCATATCCTCGTCGGACCAGCGATTCAGATTGGCCCCGATACCCATGGCTCCTTCCATGGCTACCAGAAAGCGGAACTGCAGGGGCACGCCGCGGCCATTGAAGTTGGGCACGTCGGTGACCCAATCCACCATGACGTGGGGGGTGTAGGCGTAGGTGAATCCCTGCTGGATGGTGAGGCGGTCGAAGGCTTCGGTGTCGTCAGAAGGCCAGAACTGTTCTACGTAGCGCATGATTCCAAGATCGACGCGCCCGCCGCCGCCCGAGCAGGACTCAATCTCCAGCTTGGGGTGCTTCTGCCGTAGCCGCGCCAGGATCTGGTACACATTCTGAGTGAAATCCACCCAGATGTTCTTTTGCTGGTCGAGAGGAGCTTCGGGCCATCCAGGCTCGCTGAAGTTGCGGTTGTAGTCCCACTTCAAGAAGGCAATGTCGTTGTTGGTGACCAGGTCGTCGAGCCAATGAAAGACATATTCGCGCACGTCGGCGCGAGCCAGGTTGAGCACCAACTGGTTTCGGGCCTCGGTGCGGGGGCGGCCTTCGAAGTGCATGGCCCAGTCGGGATGCTTGCGATAGAGATCGCTGTCGGGATTCACCATTTCCGGTTCGACCCAAATGCCGAAGTCCATGCCCAGTTGTTTCACGCGGCGGATGAGCGGGCCCAGCCCATTGGGAAATTTCTTGGGATTGACGTACCAGTCGCCGAGTCCGGCGTGGTCGTTGTTGCGCTGGCCAAACCAGCCGTCATCCATGACGAACCGCTCCACGCCCAGCGTAGCAGCCTTTTCTGCCAGAGCGATCTGGCCAGCTTCGTTGACATTGAACTCAGTGGCTTCCCAGGAGTTGTAGAGGATGGGGCGAGTGCGCGATCCGGAACCATTCGGCAGGATTTCGGTGCGCTCGAATTCGTGAAGAATGCGAGAGGCGCCACCGATTCCCTGATCGGTATAGCCGGCGTAAAAGGCGGGAGTCTCCAGGGTCTTGCCCGGAGCAAGAAAATAACCGAAGTCGAACGGGTTGAAACCGCCGGTAACCCGCACCTGTTGATGGGGAGTCTGCTCGATGCTGATGCGCCAACTTCCGCTCCAGCCCAACGCCCCGAACCACACTGAGCCGTGCTCGCTGTCGGTGTTGTGGTCGCGGTCGAGGGCGAACCAGGGATTTGCCTGCACGCTGGTGCTTCCGCGGCGGCTTTCGAGAACCTGTAACCCGGCGTGCACCGGCTCCTCGTTGAGTTGCCACTCACCGGCCCAGCGGCCGGTGAGATAGCGCAGGCGGTAGCCCTCTCCCTGAGGGAGATACCAGGCCGCCGATTGCGCGCTCTCCAGCACCACGGGCTTCTCGGTGCGGTTCTCGATCACAGCCTGACGCTGCACGATGCCGGTGGCCGGATACACGGTGTAGCGCAAATGGACGAACAGGGCGCGCTCGATGTCCTTCAGAGTTACGGTGAGCATGTTGCCATCAATTTGGTGATCGACGTAGTGGAGAACCAGATCGCGATTGCCGTCGGGAAAGGTCGCCTTGAGGCTGGGTTCGACGTAGAGGCCGGCGCCCCATCCGGGATATTCCTGCGGGGTGGTCGTGGTGCTCAAGTCGAATGAGGCCCACTCCGGCAGGCTGTGCGCGGCGGCGAAATCCTGGTCACGCCAGACATGCCCGCCCCAGTAGATGTGTTGCAGCATGTTCTGCTCATTGATGCCGAAGACGTAGGAGACCTTGCCCGCGTCCAGCACGAAAATCTTCTTGGCCTCGAGGAAGCGAATTGGAGGCTGTGCTGCCGCGGCAGCGAAGGAAGAAAGCGTGAGCAGAGCGAGAATGCAGAAAGGCCGGAGCAGCGAAGTTGGTTTCATAATCTTTTGGCGCGGCACGCTGTCCGCGAGTGGGGTCACCCACTAGAACTTGGGCGGAACCACACTTCCTTAAGCCGCTGGCGGCTCACTATCTTCCTGCAGCGTCACACGAAGACTCCATTCGTTCACAGCGTGCGGCAGCAGGCGAGGGCATTCCCCGCGGGCAACGGCCTCGGCCAGCGAATCCGGCCGGCCGCCGCAAGGCTCGAGTGCGACGGTATAGGGCTGCCTGGGATCATCCGCGCCGCTTCCGCCGTGGCAAATCCAAATGCCAACGTAGGGCACGATTTCGACGTCGAAACGAAAGAAAATGGATTCGCCTGTGCTGGGGTAGTAAATTCCACAATAGCCATTCTGGAGGCGCGGCGTGTACAGCTTGTCACTCTGATCTCCGCGGGATTTCATCACGCTCAAATCATCGGTCGCTCCGTTGCTCAGCCTGGCGATGGGCCAGGTACAGCTCTCGCCTTTGCGCCCCAAACGCCCGCCTTGGGAGGAATCGATGAGCATTACACCTGACTCCGGAGGAAGCACGATCCGGTCGCCGGGCTCAACCCTGAGCAGAGGATGCGACGACCATAGATAGTGAAACGCGGAACCACTGCGGTTCTGCAACTGGTATTCAATGGTCAGTTCGTTTCCCTCGAGAGTGAGGCGCTTTCGCAGCGAATATGGAAGAGAACGTCCGGAAACACACAGCGACAGCTGCTCGTTCAGGGTGTCATATTGCCAGGGCAGCGACCAGGCGTCGCCGTGGTCCGGCAGTTGCGCGCCTTGATGTTCGCCTTCAGGGTATCGACACTCGGCGATCGTGGGAATGCACTCGTCGAATCCCACGTTGTTGTAGTCAACGAAAGTTGCGCCATAGTGAGGTCTGCGGGAGGCACGGTTTTCTCCCGGAAGAGAAAGGAGGAATTCACGGCCGCTGGCCAGCCGCACCAGGGAAGTGATCTTCCCGCCCAGTTCCGGCAGCACGACCAGACGAATCACGCCATTATCCATGGTGATATGTGTGAATCCCTCACGGACATCGGCGTTGACTGTGGTCATGTGAATGCCAGAGCCGTCACAAGCGCCCCGCAGGCAGCATAACTCCGCCGGGCGGGGAAGTTTCATCTTCCGAATTCACTTGGCGGCAGGAATCGACTCAAGGCGTTTCAACTCTGTTTGCGCCCACAGGTGATTGCCATCCAGAGCCAGCACATTGCGGAAGTCCAGGCAGGCCTCTTCCACCCGACCCAGGCCAAGTTTCGCGAGCGCCATCAAATAGCAGCATTCAGTGCGATTCCTCTTCTCCAGATCGTCGTCGAAGAGCAGGAAGTTGGGCAAAGACGTGGCGAAGTAATCGATCTTGGGCGCGATCGTCATCTGCCGCGCCGCCGAATCGAGGAGACGTCCGAACTCGGAAGCAGCCTCGGATTCATTGCCCAGGCTTCGCAGCGCCAATGCCTTATAGAAAGCCATATCGGTGTTGCCGCAATTGCTTTGAGCCGCTTTCAGCCACAGATCGATGGACTCCTTCAGCCGGCGCAGATCGCGAAGCGCGACCCCGGAAAAATAATCGAGATGGGTTTCGAGCGTGAGCAGATGCTTCCCTTCGCCAAGGTTTTCCGGATACCGGCGGGCCGCCTCAAAGTGAGCCAGAGCATTTTCGGCCTGGCCGTCGTCGAGCAGCCGCCGCCCTAGAAGAATGTGCGCCGCCACATACTGCCCGGATACCAGCCCTTCCCCGCCCTCCCAGGGGTGGAACCGCCGCGAGAGTAGCGTTGCCAGAGCTTTTGCGTTCTGGCCGGTCTGGTTATAGAGCGTGATCAGCTCGACGACGAGATCGTCGCGCTGGTCAACCAAATCACGGCGTTCCTCGAGTTGCGCCAGACGCTCCTCCGCCGGAACCCCGACGCGCTTGCGCAGCTGGTCGAGTTCGTAAAGCACGCGGGCGTCGGACGGATTGGCCCGGAATGCCGCGTCGTAACACTCCAGGGCACGGTGCCGGTTTCCGCGGACGTTGAACCAGGCAATTCCCAGGTTTCGCCAGGGAGTTGCGAATGTGGGATCCAAGACACAGGAGCATTCCCAAAGCTCAATGGCTTCCTCACGGCGATGCTTGTCATAGAGCAGATTGCCGAGGTAGTAGTGGGCCTTGGCGTCAGACGCATTGACGCGAATGGCTTCCTGCAGGATCTGCATCTCTTCGAGCCGGGCGGGAAAGCAGTAATCGGGGGAGACTTGAGCCGCTTGTGCGTAGTACTCCCCCGCCCGAGTGCTTTCTCCGCGCTTTGCGGAGAAGTAGCCGAGGGCATAGAGGACCAGCGGATACGCGGATTGCTTTTGTGGAAGGGCGGCCAGATGCTTCTGCAGGAGAGAGGCGGCTTCGTCCCACAAACCGGCGTCGGCGTAGTCAAAGGCGACATCGAGACAGGTTTGGCTTTGGGCGAGCATCGAGGCAAAAAC
>Ga0335080_10007504_pt1 | contig 11309 bp, 8 predicted proteins | sample Lox_Sample_34_FD_206720 | JGI IMG/M metagenome (GOLD analysis project Ga0335080, IMG submission 206720) | Soil microbial communities from Loxahatchee National Wildlife Refuge, Florida, United States - Lox_Sample_3.4 | ecosystem: Environmental > Terrestrial > Soil > Wetlands | place: USA: Florida...
AATAATACAATCAAAGGCATGTCTGTTGTAGTGGTTGGGTCCGTCGCCTACGACGGGATCGAGACTCCGCACGGCCGTGTGGATCGGATTTTGGGCGGCGCCTGCACGTACATTTGCTTGTCCGCCAGCTATTTCGCGAAGACCGCGGTAGTCGCGGTAGTCGGCGATGATTTTGCCAAGGAGGACGAGGATCTGCTCGCCAGCCGCGGGATCGATCTGGAAGGACTGGAACGCGTAGCGGGCAAAACGTTTTATTGGGCCGGCGTCTATTCGGCCGACATGAACGACCGGACAACGCTGCGCACGGATCTCAACGTATTCGCCGACTTCAATCCCAAGCTGCCGGACGCATATCGCACTGCACCGTACTTGATCCTGGGCAACATCCAGCCGGCTCTACAGCGGCACGTTCGTGAGCAGATGAACGGGCTCAAGCTCGCGGGGGGCGACACGATGAATTATTGGATCAAGGACTATCGCGACGAGCTGCTGGCGACGATCAAAAGCTGGGATTTTCTGCTGATCAACGATTCGGAAGCGCGCATGCTTTCGGGCGAATACAACCTCAAGCGGGCCGCTTCGAAGATCCTGGGGATGGGTCCGCGGACCCTGGTGATCAAGCGCGGCGAATATGGCGCGATTCTGTTTCATCGCGACTGGCATTTCATGGTGCCCGGCTATTTGCTCGAAGAGGTTTTCGATCCGACCGGCGCAGGCGATTGCTTTGCCGGCGGATTCATCGGCTACCTGGCCGAGCGAGGCTTCGATCTTCGGCACGACAAAGTCGGAAATAAGGACCTGTGCCGCGCCGTGATCTACGGGTCCGTGATGGGCAGCTTTTGTTGCGAGAAGTTCGGGGTCGACCGTTTTCGCGACCTGACTCGTGCTGAAATCGATAGCCGCTTCAACGAATTCAGGGCCTTCACGGAATTTTGAAACGCGCGCGCATCGAGCTGGTTCTGATATTTGCAGCGCTCGTTGTGCTGAGCGCTAGCGTAACGCGACTAGTCAACGACGCCGGCTGGACGTTGTATTACGGCGACGCCGAAGCGCATCTCAATATCGCCAGGCGCATCGTCGATTCGAGGACTCCCAGTTATAGCCAGATTGGTTCGCCGTGGCTGCCGATTCCGGCCGCGCTGACTCTGCTTTTCATCCAGTACGATCCTTGGTGGCGGAATGGACTGGCGGGCGCGGTCCCGTCAGCGGCATGTTTTGTCGTGGCTGGAGTGTTTCTGTTTGCGGCGCTGCGGCGGCTGACGCAATCGAGCGCTGCAGCACTTGCGAGCCTGGGCGTTTTCGCGCTGAATCCGAATCTGCTCTACCTGCAGGCGACCCCTATGACCGAGCCGGTATTTCTGGCCGGATTCATGGCGCTGCTCTACTTCAGCGTGCAGTTCCGGGACACGCAATCGTTAGGAAGCGTGGCGGCGGCCGGTCTCGCGAGTGTCTTCGCATCCCTATCGCGCTACGAAGGCTGGTTCCTAATCCCGTTCGCGACGCTGTATTTTTTGAGCGCGGCACGGCAAAACTGGCGGCTAAAGATGGCCGCCGCATTTGTATTCGGTGCGATCGCGTCTCTCGGCCCGTTGTATTGGATCGGGCATAACATTCTGCTGTACAGCAATCCCTGGGAGTTCTACAACGGTCCGTATTCTGCGAAAGGCATTTACCAGCACGCCCTCGATCAACATATGCAGCGCAGCCCGGGAGATCACGATTGGAAGACAGCCTGGCGATTCTATCGAGCCGCCGCCATCGCATGCGCGGGCTGGGGAGCGGTGGTGGTTGGACTGGCGGGAATCGCAGCGGCGGCGTGGAAGCGGATCTGGTGGCCGATCGTCCTCACGGCGCTGCCGCCGATCTTCTACATGATGAGCATGTACTCGGGCGGATCGCCCATTTTTCTGCCCAAGTTATTTTTCAGCAGCTACTACAACACGCGTTACGGGCTGGCTGCGTTTCCGCTGCTGGCGATCGCGGCAGGATGTTTGGCGCTATTTGTGAATCGGCGCTGGAGGCCGATGTTCGCTGCCGCTGTCGTGGTGATTGCCGTGTCGCCCTGGCTGATCAATCGAAAGCCAGACGGCTGGATCTGCTGGAAGGAATCGCAGGTGAATTCCGAGGGCCGGCGCGCTTGGGTGCCGGTAGTGGCGCGGCTCCTGGCGGCCGAATACAAGCCTGGCACGGGGATCTACACCAGCTTTGGAGACGACTACATCGCGGTCTTTCGGGAGGCTGGAATTCCGCTGAAGGAAGGATTGCGCAGCGCAAACGAACCGGCCTGGATGGCAGCGACCACGCGGCCGGATCTTTTTCTGCATGAGGAATGGGCACTCGCGGTCTCGGGCGATCCGGTGGCGACCGCGGTCCAACGGGCGACCTTTAAGCGCGGGCCACGCTATTATCGGGTACAAACTGTGATCGTGCCGGGACAGCCCGTGATCGAACTGTACAAACGCGATTGACGATGAGAATCCCATTTAGCAAGGCGCACGGGGCGGGGAACGATTTTCTGCTGAGTTGGGCTGAGCAGGTGTCGCATCCCAACCTCCCGGCTTTGGCGCGCGCGATTTGCAATCGACACACCGGGATCGGCGCCGACGGTTGGATCCTGGTGCGCGATTTCTCCATCCGGTTGTTCAATGCCGATGGCAGCGAAGCGGAGATCTCGGGCAATGGAACGCGCTGCGCGGCGGCGCTTTTGATCGATTCCGGGCGTGCACACGGCGAGCTTACGATTCGCACCGGAGCCGGTGCCAAGCGTCTTCGCTTGCTGGAGCATCGCGATCGACAATTTGTCTTCGAGATGGATATGGGGACACCGAAGGTTTCCGAGCACCAGGTGCACTTCCTGCTGCCGCTGCGGCAGGGACCGCGCGAGGTCACGATTCTGGACGTCGGCAATCCGCAATGTGCGGTTTTCGTGGATCAATTCCCGGCGGACTGGGAGGCTGTTTCGGCCGAGATCGAGGCGCATGCGTATTTTCCCAAGCGAACCAATGTGTCGTTCGTCCGGCCCGTAGATGCGCACACCATCGAAGTCAGGTTTTTTGAACGGGGGGTTGGCGTGACGCTCAGCTCAGGTACCGGTTCCACCGGAGCGGCGGTGGCAGCGATCCTTCGGAAAGTGGCGGCGAGTCCGGTGGTGGTGTTAACGCCGGCCGGAGAATCGCTGCGGCTGCGTTGGGACGATTCGGTGTACTTGACTGGACCCGCGGAGATCGTCGGAGCGGGCGAGTTTTATTTTGGCTAGAAGTACGCTTTGATGGCGGAGAACTCGGTCTCGAATTCGGCCAGGACGGCGGGCAAGCGATCGCCCAGGCCAAGTGATTCGATGGCCGCCTTTCCATCTTCGGGAGTGCCCTCAAACAGGCTCAGTGACACGCCGATTCCACGGACATAGCGGTCGGCGACATGCAGCACCTGACTCAGTTTGAGCTCGTTGGAATCCACGATGGTGGGATCCAGAGCGGGGTCATCGGCAAAACGGACGGCCATCTGGATTGGTTCGGGCAGGTTCCAGACATTCAGCGCCTCGGCGGACAATTCAACGTGGCGAAGCCCAAGGACCTGCATTTCGTATTCGGGCATCCACTTCGGCGATTGGCGATGGAGCAGCAGAAGCTGTTTGTACTCTTCCGGCAAGCCGAGCGCGACCAGCAGCAGGCCTAGATCGTGAAACAGCCCGGCGGCGAACGCGCCCTCGGCGTATTTCACGGGCATACGCTGGGCGACCAAATCGGCCAGAATCGCGACGCCAACCGAATGGAGATTGAATTTCGCCATGGACCACTCGGGCGGCGCTTTGACCTGGCTCCACATACGCGCGACCGACATGCTGAGAGTGGCGTTGCGGAGTTTGGAAAGGCCCAGCAGGGAGACAGCGTGCCGAATGGAATTCACCGTTCCACGCAGGCCATAGAGCGCGGAGTTCACCAGCCGCAGGACGTTGCCGGCCAGGACCGTATCTTTTTCAATCAACTCGGCGATTTTTGCGAAGGAGACGTCCTCCTGCGCCAGACTGGCGATCAAACGATTCAGGATCGGTGAAAAAGGCGGAAGCTTCGCGAGAGCCCGCAAAGCTTGGTCTTTTACGTTGGCCGAGGCAGTAGAGCCCGTCACACTCTGTCTTATCGGCCGGAATGAGCAAAAGAATGAGGGGCCGATCTTGTACCATAGGACTGCACCAATGCCGCCCGCCATTTTGGTTCGAAACCTCCGCAAAGTCTATGGTTCTAAGGCAGCATTGGACGGCCTGGATCTTGAAGTCCCGCAGGGTAGTTTCTTCGGATTTCTCGGTCCGAACGGGGCCGGAAAGACGACCACCATCCGAATGCTGATGGGATTGGCCCCCCCTACCTCCGGGACCATCGAGTTATTAGGCCTCCCCATGCCGGAACATGCCCTGGAGGTGAAGGGCAAAATTGGACTGGTTCCGGACGAATCCCTCCTGTTCGATCATTTGACCGGTCTGGAGTTCACCGAATTCGTCGGTCGCATGTACGGGCTGGAGCGGGCGACAGCGCGCGAGCGAACACGTGAACTGCTGACCCTATTCGAACTGGACGCCGAGCCTAGAAAACTCATCAGCGACTATTCGAAGGGCATGAGGAAGCGCGTAGCGATGGCTGCGGCGCTCATCCATCGGCCGCAGTTGTTCCTTATGGATGAGCCGTTCGAGGGCGTGGACGCAGTCGGCGCGCGGCTGATGAAAGATATCCTGCTCGAACAAGTCCGGCACGGCGCGACGATCTTTTTGACGTCGCATGTGCTGGAAGTCGTGGAGCGGCTATGCGACCGGGTGGCGATCCTCCAGGAAGGCAAGCTGGTGCTGGCGGGCACGATGACCGAATTGCGGACCGGAAGCGAAACGCTCGAAGACATCTTTGTTCGTGTGGTCGGCGCCGAGCGCCCAGCCGAGACACTTGACTGGCTCTAACATGTGGAATCACGCGGCGGCGATCATTTGGGCGCAGTGGCGCATCGGACGCAACTTCATTCCGCGCTCCAACAAGATCAGCCTGGTATTCGCCGGAATCCTGAATCTTGCGTGGTACGCGACATTTGTGTTCCTAAGCGTGGTGGTGGCGTTTGTTTTAGCGCGACCCGACGAAAGGGGTTTCGTCGATCGGGTGCTACCCACGGCTTTTTTCATTTGCTTTCTATATTGGCAGGTGATTCCGGTTCTTCTGGCCTCCATGGGGATCGCGCTGGACCTGAAAAAACTGCTGGTATATCCGATTCCGCATCGCGAGCTGTTCACATTGGAAGTTCTGCTTCGAACCTCCACCGGAATCGAAATGCTGATTCTACTGGCAGGCGCCGCTATCGGGCTTGTGCTGAATCCCAAGACTCCGGGCTGGACGCTGCTGAGTTTGCTCTTCTTCGTCGCGTTCAATCTGCTGCTCTCCACCGGCGTCCGGGACCTGCTGGTCCGGTTGCTGGCCCGCAAGCGTGTTCGCGAGATTCTGACGCTGCTATTCGTGCTGGTTGCGGCGCTGCCGCAATTGCTGATTCTCAGCGGTTTTCACAATCCTTTTCACGGCGCGTTTGCCGCCGAGGCGTCGCCTTATCTGCCCTGGACGGCTACCGCGCGTCTGTCCGAGGGATCCTTCACGTGGCTTAGCGCCGGTGTCCTGGCGGGCTGGACACTGGCAGCGTACATCTTCGGGCGGTGGCAATTCGAGCGCACCCTCGTCTTCGATCAGGCCGAGGCGGCGGCCAAGGATGCTCCCCGCGGCCGATCGGCCAGCCGTCTGGATTGGTTCTACAAAATCCCCAACGCATTTTTAAGGGATCCGTTGGCGGGACTGGTGGAGAAAGAGCTGCGCACCCTGACTCGCACGCCGCGTTTTCGCCTGGTGTTCATGATGGGGTTTTCGTTCGGGATATTGATCTGGTTTCCAGTCGCGTTCAGCGGCAAGAACGCAAACTCCTGGATGGGAGACAACTATCTGGCGCTGGTCAGCGTGTATGCGCTGCTGTTGTTAAGCGACACGCTGTTCTGGAACGTCTTGGGATTCGATCGCAGCGCGGCGCAGCTCTATTTTCTTGCGCCGCTGAAGATATCCACGGTGCTGATGGCCAAGAATCTGGCGGCGGCATGTTTCATCCTCCTGGATATCGCAGGTATCGCGCTGGTATGCACGTTGTTGCGGTTGCCGCTTACGCCTGTGCGGATTTTGGAAGCTTTGGCGATCGCAGCTCTGGTTGCCACGGTTCTGGTTGCAATTGGGAATTTGAGCTCGCTCTACAATCCGCGGCGTGTGAATCCGCAGCGGGCGTTTCGCAACACAGCCGGCGCGCGGATTCAGGTGTTCGTGATGTTGCTGTTCCCGATTTCACTTTCGCCGGTTGCGCTGGCGTTCCTGGCTCGATACGCGTTCGATTCCGAGCTGGCGTTCTTCGGAGTGCTGGTGATCGGTATTATTGTCGCGGCCGTCGTCTATCATTTTTCGATGGAGTACGCGGTGCGAATGGCCGAGAACCGCAAGGAACAGATCATTGCGACCTTGAGCCAGGGTGAAAGCCTGGTGGAAGGTTAATGTCCGAGAAGACGGAATGCAAGTTTTGCCGGATCGCGGCTCATGATCTTGCGAGCGCGGTGGTATTTGAGGACAAAATATCGCTGGCGTTCCTGGATCACCGGCCGCTCTTCCCCGGCCACCTGCTTTTGATCCCGAAAGGTCATGTCGAAACGCTGGACGAGCTGCCTCGCGACCAACTGGCCGGCTTCTTCGGTAATGCGCAGCGCCTGGCCAGCGCGGTCGAGCACGGAATGCAGGCGCAAGGCTCATTCGTGGCGATCAACAATCGCGTGAGCCAAAGCGTTCCTCATCTGCATGTCCATATCGTGCCGAGGAGCAAGGGCGACGGACTGCGCGGTTTCTTCTGGCCAAGAGGGAAGTATCGCGACGAACAGCAGATGCAGGATGCGCAGGGCGCGATTGTGATGGCGTTGCGCGAAACGAAATAGCGGCGGGCTTAAATCGGCGGAGCCGGGAAAGGCCCGCGCGCTTCTTCCACGCGGATGGCCAGCTCAAGCAGTAATTCTTCTTCATACGGCCGGCCGACCAATTGGACCCCGATCGGTAAGCCCCGCTCATCAACATCGATGGGAATTTCGACGGCCGGCAGGCCAAGCAGGTTAATCGGCGTGGCGGGCATCATGGCTTCAAACAATCCGATGGTCTTGGTTGGGGTTTTAAAGCGGCGATCGCGATGCCGGAAAGCTGCGACGCCGCAGGCCGGCATAAGAATCACCGGGTAGTGTTCCATTTCTTCCAGCAAAGTCGCGCGCATGCTGTCGCGCGCCGCCAGATTCTCCAGAATCTTCTGTGCGGGAGGCTCGGGTTCGTCCAAGGCCTGCTGTAAGAACTCCGTACCCGTCCAATGCGCATCGCTTTCGCGGCCGGCGATCAGTTTGGCGGTCGCGCGCGCCGGAAGTTGGCCGAAGAAGAACCACCAGAGATTCGGCGCGGCCTCGAGACCACGGGGTTGCCAGACTTCGACCGGGAATCGCAATTGGGCCAGCCAGGCAGCCGCCTTTTCGATCGCGCGCGCGACTTCGGCTTCCACCGGCACGCGATAGAACTGCGGCATCAGTCCAATTTTGATTTTCGCGAGGTCGGGATCCCGGATCGGAACGGGCGTCGAGAAGGGGTCCGCCGGGTCGTATCCGGACAGAACCTGGAACAGGAGGCGGAGGTCGGTCGCATTGCGGGCCATCGGCCCTGCGACGCCCAGCAATCCGGTCGGATGGTTGAACTCGGGCACATGTCCGGCGCCGGAGATCCGTCCGGGCGTCGGTTTGAGCCCCGCGATCCCGGTGAAGTGAGCAGGGACGCGAATCGATCCGCCGCCGTCGGTACCGATGCCGCCGGCCGAAAAGAACGCAGCGATTGCCGCCGCCTCGCCACCGCTCGATCCGCCCGGGGTCCGATCCAAATCCCAGGGGTTGTTGGTTCGGCCGGCAACGTAATTATCGGATTCGTAGTTGGAAAGAAATTCGGGGCAATTGGTCTTGCCGATGGGAATCGCACCGGCTCGTTTCAGAAGGGCGACGGCGGTGGCATCTTGCGCGGGCCGCTGATTGGCGAAAAATCGGCTGCCGCAGGTGGTTGGCAGTCCGGCGACATTGAAGCTGTCCTTAATGCTGACGGGGATTCCGTGCAGCGGAGGCAGCACGGGACCTCCGGCTCTCATCTGCTTCTCTGCCTCGCAAGCCTGCGCACGAGCCTGTTCGCCCAGGATACGGATGAACGCGTTCACGCTCCCGTTGCGCGTCTCAATCTGGTTCAGATGAGCATCCACAAGCTCGACCGGTGACAGCTTGCGGGCGCGGATCGCGTCCGACATCTGGCACAGCGTCATGCGATGAGGCATTCGACTCATTTTAGAAGGTGTCCATCCGGGCTGCCAGGCTAGTACCGAATCCTGAGGGTTCCTAGTTCCAGCCCGCACACCGGTCCATACATCATTACTTGGCTAATGAAACATCGGTCCGATTGTCTTAGAATTGTATAGATAACTCTTCTCAAAATGGCCTCGGGTGATCCTAGAAATCCACTGCTCAACCTCGAATTTCAGATTCCTTTTGATCAAATTCGAGCCGAGCACGTCGAACCGGCAGTCAACGCTCTGCTGGACGATACGCGCCGCGAGCTTGACCGGCTGACTTCTGAACGCGCCGCGCGAACCTTCGAGAACACTATGGAGCGTCTGGATTCGCTTACCGAGCGGCTGGACTATGCGGTGGGGATCGTCCGGCACCTGGAGGCGGTAGCGACCACGCCGGAGCTTCGAGCGGCCTACAACGCGGTCCAGCCGGTGGTGAGCGAGTTTCACTCCTCACTGCCGTTGAACGAGGCCCTGTGGCGCGCGGTGCAGGCGTATGCGAATACCGAAGACGCCAGGGAGCTCAACGGCACGAGGCGCCGCTTTTTGGAAAAGACGATCGACAATTTCCGGCGGCATGGCGCGTTACTCAATGCGGCCGACAAGGCGCGGATCGCCGAGATCGATGTGGAGCTGTCCAAGCTCACCATGCGATTCGCCGAGAACGTACTGGATTCGACCAACGAGTTCGACCTCGTGCTGCGTGACGAAGCGCGACTGGCGGGTCTGCCCGAAAGCGCCGTGGCGATGGCGCGCGCGAGCGCCGCGTCGAAGGGTCTGGCGGAGCCGTCCTGGCGCTTCACGCTGCAAGCGCCCAGCTACATCGCGTTGATGACTTATCTGGACGACGCGAACATCCGCCGGCAAGTGTATGAGGCGTATGTAAATCGCGCGGTTCAGGGCAAGCATGATAACCGCCCGGTGCTGCAACGGATTTTGGAATTGCGCCGCGACAAGGCCAGATTGCTGGGGTATGGCGATTTCGCCGATCTGGTGCTGGAGGATCGCATGGCCCATACCGGTGAGCGCGCGCAGACGTTTTTGGCCGAGCTGAAGGCTAAAACCGGAGATCACTTCAACAAGGAGAACGCTGAACTCCAGGCCTTCGCCGAGCGGGCTGAATTAGCGCCGTGGGACATCGCGTACTACGCCGAGAAACAGCGCGCGGCTCTTTACGATTTCGACGAAGAAGCACTGCGGCCGTATTTCCCACTCGACCGAGTCGTGGCCGGAATGTTCGACATCGTCGAGCGGTTGTATGGAATTCGCGTAGTGGAAAAGCAGGGCGTTGCTGTCTGGGATCCGGAAGTCAAGTATTACGAGATCCACGATCCGACCCGCGCGCCGAACCACCCCTTGATCGGTGCGTTCTATGCCGATTGGTATCCGCGCGAGAACAAACGTGGGGGCGCCTGGATGGACGCCTTCATCACCGGTATCGCTCACGAAAATCGCCTGGAACCACACGCGGGGCTGATTTGCGGCAATCTGACACCGCCGGTGGGTGAGATGCCGTCGCTGCTGACGCATCGAGAAGTGCAAACGATTTTTCACGAGTTTGGGCATTTGCTGCATCATTGCCTGAGCCAGGTGGAGGTACGCAGTCTGGCGGGCGCGAATGTTGCCTGGGATTTTGTCGAGCTGCCGTCCCAAATCATGGAGAACTGGTGCTGGGAGCGTGAGGCGCTGGACCTCTTTGCCCGCCACTACCAGACCGGCCAGCCGATCCCACAGGATTTGTTCGAGAAGATGCGGCGCGCGCGAAATTTCCGAGCCGCGAATGCGCAGATGCGGCAGCTCGGCTTCGGATTCGTGGACCTGGCGCTGCATCGCGCATATTCGCCCGAGCGCAACGGCGACGTGCTGGCGTACGCGCGCAACATCCTGCAGGAGTTTTCGCCGGCTCGGCTGCCGGCCCATTACGGAATGATCGCCAGCTTCACTCACTTGTTTGCGAGCCCGGTAGGATATGGAGCCGGCTACTACTCGTACAAATGGGCCGAGGTGCTGGACGCGGACGCATTCACGATGTTTCAAACCAACGGCATTTTCAGCAGAGAGGTGGGGTCGCGCTTCCGCGAGAACATCCTGGCACGCGGCGACAGCGAGGATCCGGCGGAACTATATCGCAGTTTCATGGGCCGCGATCCGGACCCGAACGCCCTGCTGGAACGCTCCGGTCTCTTAACCGCGGCGAAATAATCCCCGGCCGTTCAATCGTTGTCCGAAAATCTTTCGCAACCTGTGCGACGAGGCGTAATCTAACAATTGAGTAGATTGCCATGAGATCCCACATTCGTCTTGGGCGGCTTTTCGGAATTGAAGTTGGGCTGCATTACAGTTGGTTTCTGATCGCGATGCTGATCACGTTGTCATTGACCAGCCAGTTCCGGGCCACGCATCCGGAATGGGGGGCAGGCGCGATTTGGGCCACCGCGCTAATGACGGCGCTGCTGTTTTTCGCTGCTTTACTGGCACATGAGTTGTCGCATGCGTTAGTGGCTAGAAGCCGCGGATTGACTACCCGCGCAATCACTCTGTTTGCCCTGGGCGGGGTGGCGCAAATCGAGAAGGAACCCGAGGATCCGAAAACCGAATTCTGGGTCGGGATCATTGGTCCGATTACGAGCGCGGTGATCGGCGCGGTCTGTCTGGCGATCGCTTGGGCCGCCGGCTGGCGAGTCGGACAACAGCCGGCAACGCCGGTTTATTCGATGGTGATCTGGCTGGGCTACATCAATCTCATGCTGGCGGCGTTCAACCTGATTCCCGGCTATCCGCTGGACGGCGGCAGGATCCTGCGGGCGATTCTGTGGTGGTGGGGTGGAAGCGGAACGCGCGCCACGCTGCAGGCTGCGCGGGTAGGCCAGTTTGTGGCCCTCTGCTTCATTGCGCTGGGAATCTTCCGG
>Ga0335080_10007505_pt1 | contig 11308 bp, 7 predicted proteins | sample Lox_Sample_34_FD_206720 | JGI IMG/M metagenome (GOLD analysis project Ga0335080, IMG submission 206720) | Soil microbial communities from Loxahatchee National Wildlife Refuge, Florida, United States - Lox_Sample_3.4 | ecosystem: Environmental > Terrestrial > Soil > Wetlands | place: USA: Florida...
GCCGGCCTCACCACCCGCCGTCCGCTACAGGTCGTCGTCTGGCAGAACGAAGAAGGCTACGCCTTCAACAACGGGCTCGCCGGCAGCCGCGCCGCGGCCGGCCACCTGGATCCCGGCGAGCTCGATGGCGTATGGAACGGCATGAAGAAATCCGACGCCATCCGCAAAATCGGCGGCGTCCCCGAACGCATCGCCGAAGCGCGCCTCCCCAAGGACGCATTCGCCTGCTATCTCGAGCTGCACATCGAGCAGGGCGGCACGCTCGAAAAGTCCGGCACCGATATCGGGATCGTCGAAGGTATCGTCGCCATCGACCGCTATGACGTCGAGATCCGCGGCTTCGCCAATCACGCCGGCACCACGCCCATGCCCGAACGCCAGGACGCGCTGGTCGCTGCATCGCACCTCGTGGTCGCGGTCAACGACATCGTACGCCGCGAGCCGGGCCGTCAGGTCGGTACCGTCGGCCAGTTGAACGTCAGCCCCAACGTGCCCAACATCGTCCCTGGCAGCGTCAAGCTGGTCATCGAGCTGCGCGACCTTTCCAGCAACAAGATCGCGGCACTCGCCGATCAGATCCGTATGCGCGCCGCCGAGATCGCCAGGCAAACCGCGACCCGGATCGACATCCGCCCCGCCGCCCACCACGACGCCGCCCTCGCCACTCCGGAGGTCCAGCAGTCGATCGAGGCCGTTTGCGGCCGCCTCGGCCTCAAACACCAGCGCCTTCCCAGCGGCGCCGGCCACGACGCCCAGATGATGGCGCTGATCGGCCCCATGGGTATGATCTTCGTCCCCAGCGTGGGCGGCATCAGCCATTCCCCCAGGGAGCTCACGTCGTGGCAGGACTGCGCACGCGGCGCGCAGGTCCTGCTTCAAACAGTCCTGACGCACGCGGCTTGACTGAGCGCCCGCAGCGCGATGCTCTTCGCCCTATTTCTTCGCTGGGTCCACTGACTTCGGCGGCGATCCCGCGGTCCGCCGGTACACCGTCTCGAAACCCTGCTTCGTCCAGGTCACGCCGTTGGTGGCGGTGGTCGAAGTCTGGTGTATGGTCCCGGGCGGCTGATTCGGCCCCGGAATGTTCGACCGCGGATCGGTAGCCGCGTCCTTCTGGGCGTCCGCCGTATCGGTCACCGTTCGCACCCTGGCAATTGGCCGCGCGTCGATCCGGTCGATCTGATCGCGTGGAATCGCCACCTGTGCGTTCTTGTTGATCACCACGAGATTCTCGTCGGTGAGCTCATCCATCTTCACGTTCAGCGGCTGTGCGGTCCCTCGCTTGTAAACCTGCAGCTCCGTTCCGGTCTTGAGTTCCTTGACCTTGGCCCACGGGTCATCCGCCCCGAAAGCCAGCATCCCGGCGCATAGAAGAACCACGGCTCTCCACATGCCTCTATCCTACTGCCTGGCCGGAGCGCCCGGTTAGTCCGCCACCCGCTTCAACACCGGCTCGTACGCGTCGATTCTCCGGTCCCGCAAAAACGGCCAGTTCCGCCGCACCTGCTCGATCCTTCGCGGATCGCATTCCGCCACCAGGGTCTCGTCCTGGTCCGCTGCCTTCGCCAGGATCTTGCCCTGCGGATCGCTGACGAACGATCCGCCCCAGAACTGCAGCCCGTCTCCCGGCGCGCCTTCCTCGAATCCCACCCGGTTCACCGCCGCCACATACAATCCGTTGGCGATGGCGTGCGCGCGCTGCACCGTCGTCCAGGCATTCTGCTGCACCAACGCTTCCCCGGCGTCGGACTGGTGGTAGCCGATTGCCGTCGGGTAGAACAGCACCTGCGCCCCACCCAGCGCCGCCATGCGCGCCGCTTCGGGATACCACTGGTCCCAGCACACCAGCGGAGCGATCCGCGCATACCGTGTGTCGAAGCAGCGCACTCCCAGATCGCCGGGAGTGAAGTAGTACTTCTCGTAGAATCGCGGGTCGTCCGGGATGTGCATCTTGCGATAGCTCCCCAGCAGCGAGCCGTCGGCATCGATCACCACCGCAGTATTGTGGTACACCCCCGCCATGCGCCGCTCGAAAACCGAGCCCACCACCACGATCTTCAGTTCGCGGGCCAGCTTGCCGAGCGCCTCCGTGCTGGGTCCCGGAATCGGTTCCGCGAGGTCGAAGCTGTCCGTTCGCTCCTCCTGGCAGAAGTACTGCGACCGGAAAAGCTCCTGGAGACAGACAATCTGCGCTCCCCTGCCTGCGGCCTCGCGCGTCCGCCATTCGGCCTTGGCCAGGTTTTCGTTCGGGTCCTTCGAGCACGACATCTGGACCAGGCCCACGCGAAACGGGGTGAGATGCACATGTCTATTGTATCGGCTGGTACTGCCGCGGAAGCTCCTCATTGTTATCATGTTCACTTGTCATGATGCGGGTGCATCGGGCCCTGGTCCTGTTTGATATCGATGGCACGCTGGTGCGGCGCGCGGGGCCTCACCACCGCGAGGCCCTGGTCCAGGGAATCCGGCGCGTCACCGGACTCCCCACTACCACCGACGGCATTCCCGTCCAGGGAATGCTCGATCCCGAAATCGTCACCGTAATGCTGCGCCGCGCAGGCGCCGCTCCGGCGGCCATCCAGCGAGCCATGCCGGAGGTCCTTCGCGCCGCCGAGCGCTACTACCTCCGCGTCTGCCCCGAGCTTCACGGCAAGCACTGCCCCGGCGTCGTGCCCGTGCTCGAACGGCTCTCCCGTCGCGGCAACCTGCTGGGCCTGGTCACCGGCAACCTGACCCGCATCGGCTGGCGCAAGCTGGAGCGCGCCGGCCTGCGCGAATATTTCCGCTTCGGCGCGTTCGGCGAAATGGCCCGGTCGCGCGCCGGGCTCGTCCGCCTCGCCGTGCGGCAGGCGCGCGCCAATGGATGGATCGCGCGCGGCGCTCCGGTCTCGCTCATCGGCGACGCTCCCCAGGACATCCTGGCCGCCCGCGCCAACCGGATCCGTTCCATCTCGGTGCGCACCGGAATCACCCACCCTTCGGAGCTCGAAGACCTCAAGCCGGATGTCTTCCTCTCGAATTTACACGAGCTCCGGCTCTCCATGGTGGAATCCTGAAGGTCATGCGGGCCCTGGTTTTGTTCGGTTTCCTCTGGTTCGGTATCGCCGGCCGGACGCAGTCTTACGTGATCTCCACCCTTGCCGGGTCCGGCGCGCCAACCACGCCCGTGAGCGCCGTCAAGGCCGCGATCGGCGATCCCCCGCGCGTAGCCGTCGACTCCGCGGGCAACGTCTACTTCGGCAGCCTGCATTCCGTCTTCAAGGTGGATCCGTCAGGCAACTTGACGCGCTTTGCCGGCAACGGCCACGCCGGCTATACCGGTGATGGCGGCCCAGCCGTCAACGCTCAGTTGATCAACCCGGTCGGCCTCGCGTTCGACGCGGCAGGCAGTCTCTACGTCGTCGACCACGATGCCGCGCTCGTGCGCCGCATCGTGCCCGACGGCACCATCGCCACCGTGGCCGGCGCCGGCGGCACGCTCAAAGGACCGTTCGGCGTCGCCGTGGACCCCTCCGGCAACATCTACGTATCGGATACCGGCAATCAGCGCGTCGCCCGGTTCGGAGCGGACGGTCACTTCGCCGGCAGCGTCGCCGACGGCCTGCTCAACGGCCCCGAGGGCCTCGCCATGGATGCCGCCGGCAACCTCTACATCGCCGACACCTTCAACGGCTACATCCGCAAGGTCGCCTCGAACGGGTCGCTCAGCATCGTCGCCGGGACCGGCTCGACGGGCGTCTACAGCGGCGACAACAATCCCGCCGTCAATGCCGCGCTCTCGCTGCCGACCGATGTTGCCGTCGATACTTCGGGCAATCTCTACATCGCCGATTTCGGGAACAGCCGCATCCGAATGGTCGCCGGAGGGCTCATCGCGCCGGGCATCATCACCACCGTCGCCGGTTCCACCAACGGTGCGCCCATCACCGATGGCGAGGAGGCGACCAACACCCGCCTCAATGGGCCCACCGGGGTCGCCGTGGACCGCGCGGGCAACTTCTACTTCGTGGAATCGGCCATCGGATCGGGCACGGACCTCGCGCGCGGCGAGTACAAAGTCTACAAGGTCTCCGTCCAGGGCGTACTCACCACCTACGCGGGCACCGGCGTGCCCAGCTTTTCCGGCGATGGCGGTCCCGCCATCAGCGCGCAGTTGGCTGGCCCCACGGGCGTGGCCGTCGATTCCGGCGGCAACGTCTACATCGCCGATACCGACAACCACCGGCTCCGCAAAGTCACCCCCGCCGGCACGATCTCGACCATCGCCGGCACCGGCTCGCCCGGCTTCTCCGGCGATAACGACTCGCCCGCCGCGGCACAACTCAAGAGTCCGGGTGGAGTGGCGGCGGACTCTTCAGGCCACATCTACATCGCCGACTCGGGCAATTCGCGCGTCCGCCGCATCGATCCCGGCGGCAACATCTTCACCTTCGCCGGAAACGGGAACTCCAGCTACTACGGCGACGGCCTCGCGGCCCAAAGTGCCAGCGTGAACCAGCCGCAAGGCGTGGCCGTGGATTCCGCGGGCAGCCTGTATATCGCCGATACGCTCAGCAACGTGGTGCGCAAGGTAGGCCAGGACGGCACCATCACCACCATCGCCGGCTTCGGCACGCCGGGTTTCAGCGGCGATGGCGGACCGGCGGTGCGTGCCGCCCTCAATCATCCTCGCGGGGTGGCGGTCGATTCGGTCAACGGCATCGTTTACATCGCCGATACCGGCAACAATCGCGTGCGCAAGGTCGACTCTCTCGGCAACATCGGCACCATCGCCGGCGGCCTCAGCGCGCCGGCCGGCGTCGCCGTGGATGCCGCGGGCACACTTTACATCGCCGACACCGGCCACAACCAGGTCCTCCGCGGCGCCACCGTGATCGCGGGCACCGGGACGTGCTGCTACTCCGGCGACGGCGGCCTCGCCTTATCCGCGCAACTGAACGCACCCGCGCAGATCGCCGTCGACGCTGCGGGCAACATCTACATAGCGGATTCGGGCAACAGCGCCGTTCGCGTGCTGCGCCCGGTATCCACGCGCACGCAGGTGACCGGGATCGCCAATGCGGCCAGCAACCAGCCGGGCGCCATCGCGCCGGGCGAGACCGTGACCATTTACGGCACGGGACTGAGGAACGCCCAGTTCCTCTTCAATGGCCTTCCTGCCCCCATCCTCTACACCACCGATGGCCAGGCGGGCGCGGTCGTTCCCTACGCCCTTACCGCCAGCAGCGTGCAGGTAGTAGCGCAAAGCGGCGGAGTGTCCTCGACCCCGCTTTCCGTCTCGCTCACCGCGACCGCTCCCGGCATCTTCACCGCCGATGCCTCAGGCGCCGGACAGGCCGCCGCCCTCAATCAGGACGGCTCCGCCAACGGCTCCGCGAATCCCGCGGCCACCGGCAGTGTCATCACCGTTTACGCCACTGGTGAAGGCCAGACATCGCCGCCCGGCGTGGATGGCAAGCCCGGCGCCGTCCCTCCGCCAAAGCCTCTCGCGCTCGTATCGGTCACCATCGGTGGCGCGCCGGCAACCGTGCAGTACGCCGGCGGAGCGCAGGGCATTATCGCCGGGGTGATGCAGGTGAATGCCGTCATTCCCGCGGGGCTCTCAGGCAGTGTCCCCGTGGTCCTGACCGTCGGCGCAGCGTCCAGCCAGCCTGGCGTCACGATCGCGATTCGCTAGAGATCTCAGCGTCTCTGCGGTGAATTCGCCGGTCGCTCCCCCGCAACCACGTACGCCGTCTCGGCATACCGGCTGTTCCCCGTAGCGGCCTTCACCGTGCGCAGCGCATCGTTGCCCGCCACCACCAGCACCATATGGCTCGCATCCAGCGGATTCTTCGCCGCGAAGGTCAGCCCGTCGCGTTCGCCCGCGTGGGTCTTTCCGTCGATCTTGAAGACCGCGCCGTCCCAATCGAGCCCGAGCTGCTTCGCCCACGCCGCCAGCGCCTGGTTCGCTTCCGGGCGCCCCACGAAAACCACGTCCTTGTGCGCCAGTTCCTCCGCGGTAACCTCGAAATCCTTGAAGATCGGCAAGCGCGACTCGAACTGCCCCAGGTATTCGTCCTGAAGCCGCTCCGCCGCGTAGCGATTGGCGCCGGCCTCTTTCATCGTCCCGTACACGATCACCGCGCTCGCCAGCCGCTGCCCGATGTCGCCCACCGCGTAGGCCGGCCCATCCGCGGGCTCGGTGAAATCGAACGGCACTCCGGCCTTGGCCAGAAAGCTTGCGGCGGTCACGGTCTTGGTCGTGTTCTCCCGGAAGAACGACGCCATCAGGTCGAAGAACTTGTCGTCACCCATCTTCCGGCGCAGCCCGTCGAGGAACAGCACCCCCTTCGTGCTTTCGAGCCGCACGCGATTGATCGGGCTGTCCGGCGCCAGCTTCAGCCCGCGATACTGAATGCGCCGCGCTTCGATTGCCTTATCCACGTCCTCCGACTGCAGTACGTGATAATAAGACGCGCTGCCCGCGGCGAACCACGTGTCCTCGTCGCCCGCCGGAAGAATCCAGCCCTTCCAGAGGCGGTCGGCGTAATCGTTGCGGGCGGTATTGGCGCGCCCCGGGCGCGGAGCTTCGGTAGTCTTTGGACCCAAGCGCGCCTGCTCGTTCTCGCGCACGTGCGCCGCGAGCGTCTCGCTCGGATTGGCGTTGAATAGCGCGTAGCCGCTGGGGAAAAGGCCGTCGTTCTTTTCGTATCCGCCGCGCGCCACCCACTCGCGCTGGTTCGGCTTCCCCATCGCGGCCCAGACCATCAGGCGGTTCGCCATGTCGGCGGTGGCCACCTTCGCATCCATGGTGCTGCTGCTCACCAGCGGCGCCGTGCGGAATGCCGCGTAGGCGAATTGCTCGTCGATCTGGCCTTTGTACTTCCGATACATGTCGAGCCACGCCAGGTCGCGGATCGCCGGCACAAACGGCACATACTCCGGCACGCCCTTCGGGTCGGGCAGGTACTCGGTGCGGATAGTTAGGTCCTTCGCGTTGTTGTTGCCCCAGTAGAAACCGGGCGTATTGCCGAACCATTCGTTGCGGCTGCTCCGCCAGAGCTTCGTGTGCAGCGTGCCCAGCTCGTACATGGCGATCTCGTTGTTCTTGCCGTCGCCCATCAGCCATTCGTTGGTATACAGCCCGTTGTTCTTCGTCCCCAGCAGCTTCACCATCTCGTCGATATTGCCCGCGTACTGGATGGCCAGCCGCGCGCGATACGCCACCGGCGTGCCCTGCGCATTGAACGGCGTCTGCCGGATGGTGGTCTCGGTCAACACCAGGCCGGCGTCGTTCTGATACCAGTCCGTCCCGCTCTCGATTCCGCCCGGGTACGACTGCATCAGCACGCGATGCCCGTTCGACGGCTTCACGTCGAGCATCACGTTGGTCTGCTCGGCCAGCGTCAGCGGCCACCACGTCACGTGCCCGATCACCATCTTCCCGTCACGCGTCGCCGGACCCGTCGCCGCGAACGCACTGCAGCGATCGTTGATGGGCAAGCCGTCGCGCTTCTTGTCGAAGTACGCCGGCGGATTGAAATTGAGGTTCTCCAGGCCGGTCGGCGTGACAGTCATCGCCGACCGCAGCTCGCCCAGTTCCACCGCGATGTTGGCCACCACGATGTCCACCAGGTCCAGCCGCCGTCCCTGCCAGCGCGCCCCTGCATCGCTCGCTCCATCGGCGATGCCGCGCATCTCTTCCAGAATCTCCTGGTCGAATCCGCGTAGGAATAGCGCGTTCGCCTGTGTGCGCAAGCTGCCCCAACCGGCGACATTCGTGCCCAGATCGGACGCGCACCGCTCCATGTATTCCGGAATTTCGCGCGCCATCAGGTACCCGTGCTGGTAGCCGCGCTCATACGGCTCGCCTTCGATATGCAGGTAAATCCAGCCCGCCGACGGATACCGGTACGCCGGGCCGAACGTCCTGACCGCTTCGCGGGCGGGCCATTCATCGGTGGTGGAGGCTTCGTCGATGGAGACGCCTTCGAACCACGCCTTACCGTCGAACGCGCCGCCGTTGCCCACCGTCAGCAGAATCTGGTCCTGCGCGCGCGTGGCGGTGAATTTGAGGGAAACATGCGTCCAGGGCCTCGTGCCCGCCAGCGACTCCGAATGCACGTCGAACGGCATCGAGGCCATGGCTAGCATCGCACCCGTCGCAATGGGCGATCGGTCGGTGTCGCGGATGTTCAGGTTTTCCGTGCGTACCCAGCCGCTCAGCTCATATCGCTTGCCGATCGTCAGGTTGACCGGCGCCGAGCGCACCATCGCATCGGAATGCCGTCCCTCGCCTTCGACCCGCAGCGACCTGGGGGCGTTGTGATGGACCGCGGAATCCGGCGTGGCCACGCCGTGAACCACGGTGAGCTGATCCACGGAAGCCTGGTAGACCGTGGTCGCGGCGGCTGCCGCGCCCACGGAAATCAGGGACAGTACAAAAGCGCGCATGAGGAGCCCCTCCCGAGGATTTCAGGATATCAGGCTCGTGGGGCAGGTTTCCGGCCTGCCTGGACCTACTTCGCAAATTCGAGCTTGGTGGTCGAGCCGCCGAGTTCGATCGCGTTGATCTTCTCCGTTTCGCCTTCCTTCGTGGAATCGACCGCGGTGTACTGATACTTCTTGGCGCCAGACTCGACAACCTTCACCGGTGTGCTGACGCTCTTCGCATTCTGCGAGTTCGTGAACACTGCGTTGGAGCCGTCCACCTTCACCGTGTATTGGCCGGGAGCGAGCTTCACGCTGCCCACCGTAGTCGGCCCGGAGAAGATGATGTCATAAGCCTTCTGGCCTGCGAAAACGACGCTGGAAAGAGAAAGGACAACACCGAGAACAAATGTCTTTTTCATGTGATTTTTGGTTCCTTCAGGTTTCGTGGCCGTGCGCCACATTTCCAGCCTACAAAACAGATGTGACAGTATCAAATCGAATCTTTTTATGATTTCCATGGAATCACGCCAGAGCAAACAAAAGGCGCGGCTTGTGAGAATTGTATGTTTATGTAAGGGCTTACGAAATGCGCAGGGGAAGGCGCCCCGTATTGCGATGCGAAACATCCAGCAGCGGCACGCAGATCCCCAGCTCCCGTTCGTCTCCTGCCGCCTGAAAGTTGCTCTCCACGGTAAACTCGAGCCGCATCAGGGCATCCTGCCCCGCAAATCGGCCGCGAAATTCCAGGCCCTCCACCCGGTCGCACGTGATCGCTCCGGCCGCCACCCCGCCAATCGAACACGCCACCCGCACCGGTGCCCCGGCCACAGCCTCCTGTGGCAGGAAAAATCGCAGCGCAAACTCGCGCGCCGGCTCCGGCAGCATCACCTCCAGCGAAAACCGCCGCGCCGTCCACCGGTATGCATCGTTCTCCTCCTCATGCCACCCGTCGAGCGCGCGCACCTGCAGCCCGGGATGCCGCGTCCGGCTCTTCGCCAGCACGAACACCCGCTCGTCGGCGCCGGGCCGCACCGGGTCCGATCCCGCCGTGCATCCCGCGCGCCGATGACCCGCCACGATCCAGCCCGCCCGCTCCATCAGCCGCATCAACCCCGCGAATGAGAAGATCCAGAAGTTCGTCGGATCGTTGTTGGCCTCGCGCGCCCCCAGAAGATAGGCCAGGGGCTCGTCCTCCACCCGCACGCCGCCGGGCGTAACCTGCGCGATCCGTGTGCTCAGCACGACCCAATCGGCCCGCGCGGCGAGATTCTCCAATACGTAGAACGGATTCTTCAGGTGGTACAGCGTTCCCAGGAAGAGCGCGACCCCGTAATCCCGCCGCGGAAGTTCGAACGGACGGTCGAGATCGATGTCGAATGCCTTCACCGGCAGCCGCAGTTCGCGGACCAGCGTCTCGATCCCGCGCAACTGGTTGAAGTTCGTCTCCACGTGGTCGATCGCATCCGCCGCGCATCCGAAACGTGCGAGAAATGCCGCCAGGTCGCCGTCGCCGCACCCGATGTCGGCGATCCCCGTCGCAGCCGCATCCCGCAGCTCGCCGTACCTCGGCTCGATCAGCTCACAGACCAACGGCAGCGCCGTTAGCGTCTCGTAGGGATACCAGCCGTAGTCCGCCACCGCGACACGCGCCTTCAGATCGCGCAGTTCCGCCGCGAATGCCGTCCCCGCGGCACGCAGATCGTCGATCGTGTCCGGAAGCCCCACGGAGGCATAATAAACCTTACGCCCCGGTTGACCAAATACCACGCAGCCGTCGCGCTCCTGCTGTTGGCCATGGGCGCCGCGCAACTCACCAGCGCGCTCCAGGAAACCCAGACTTGGGACGAGGCCGGCCACCTCACCGCGGGCTACATCTACCTCAAAACCGGCCGCATCGAATTCTTCACCGACCATCCGCCTCTCCGCGCCATCTTCGCCGTGCCGCTGCTCTTTCTGAATCTCCACCTCCCCGCGAACCGTCCCGAATGGCAGGACCACAATCAGCCTGGCTACGCCACCTGGTTCCTCTACACCAACCCGTATTATCCCGATACGCTGCTGATCGCCGGCCGCGGCGTCGCAATCGCCCTTACGCTCGCGTTCGGCGCGACTGTCGCTTGGTGGACGCGCCGCCGCTTCGGCCCGCGCACCGCCCTGATCGCTCTGGCGCTCTTCGCCTTCGAGCCCAACCTCATCGCCCACGGCCGCTACATCACCACCGACATGCTGTTCGCCTTTACCTTTTTCCTGGCCTGCATCGCCTGGTCGGAGTACTTGTGGGGCAGGCTGGGCGGCCTGCCCCTGGCCGCTGGCGTAACCCTCGGCCTCGCCCTCACTGCGAAGTTCTCCGCCATTGCGCTCCTGCCCATCTTCGCCCTGATGGCCGCTGCCGCCTGGTGGCAAGGCCGCCTTGGCCTTCGCACTCTGATCCGCTCCCTGTCCGCAGTCACGGCCATCGCCCTCCTGGTCGTCCTCCTCGTGTACGCCCCTGAGTCCTTCCGTTGGCTGACCCTCCGCCAGCCCGCCCATCCCTTCGTCACCGGCCTCGGCGAGGTGCTTCTGAAGAGCCGGCAAGGCCATGAGTGCTACCTGCTGGGCCAGATCTCGCACACCGGCTGGTGGTATTACTTCCCCGTCGTATTCGCGGTGAAGACGCCGCTCGGCCTGTTCCTGCTCGTCGCCATCGGCCTTGCCGGCCTCGTCTGGCAACGCCCCAAAGCTGGCGACCTTTCCCTGGCGTGGTTCGCCATGGCAATCCCCGCGCTGGTCTTTTTCGGACTCAGCATGGCGAACGCCGTCAACATCGGCGTGCGCCACATTCTCCCCATATATCCGATGTTGTGTATTCTCGGCGCGGTTCTCGTCCAGCGTCTTCCGTGGGGCACGGCCATTG
>Ga0335080_10007506_pt1 | contig 11306 bp, 8 predicted proteins | sample Lox_Sample_34_FD_206720 | JGI IMG/M metagenome (GOLD analysis project Ga0335080, IMG submission 206720) | Soil microbial communities from Loxahatchee National Wildlife Refuge, Florida, United States - Lox_Sample_3.4 | ecosystem: Environmental > Terrestrial > Soil > Wetlands | place: USA: Florida...
GGATCCGAAGAGATTGTAGAAGCCGCCATTCGCGCCGGCGGCGTCACTACCTTTCCTGGGTGGGAGTTCTACGCACCGGTCGCTGGATCCGACCGCAGCGTCTTCGATCTTCTCCCGCGCGCTACCGTGATCCTCGACGAACCCGATCTCCTTCGCAGCGAGTTCGATCGCTTCTGGACGCGTGTCGAAGAAGCCCATGAGCGCAGTGGAGTCGGGAATCTTGTCCGTCCGCACGATCTTTATCTGCCGCCCGATGAATGGTGGAAGAAGATCGCCTCTGTCACCGGGGCCAACGTGGAGCATCTCGGCATCACCACCGCCGAGGATGGGAATGAACAGCCGATCAACCTACTCACGCAACCAACGCCGCGTTTCCACGGCGCCGTCCCTGCGATGCTCGAAGAAGTCCAAAAGTTGACCAAAGAGGGCAAGCAGGTGCTGTTCGCCGTCCCCAATACCGGCGAAGTGGAGCGGTTGGCCGACATCTTCACGGAGTACAACGTCAGCTTTCGCCTTGGAAGTCGCACTCGCGGCGGCGAAAGTTATGCCGACGAAACTAGCTACTTTGCCGGCGAAGTCCTGACTACGACTCTGGCTAAAGCGTATGTGCCCGACGGAGTTCTGATTCCCGAAGCGAATCTTGCGGTATTTGGCGCGCGTGATCTCTTTGACGAGTCCGACACCGTCGCGGCGCGACCCGGGCGTCAGAAGTCGAAGGTTTCCGCATTTCTTTCTGATTTCCGAGACCTGCAGGTGGGAGACTATGTCGTCCACGTCGAGCATGGCATCGGCCAGTACCACGGCCTGAAAGAGATCAACCAGGGCGACGGCAACGCCGAATTCATGCTCCTGGAATACGCCGAAGGCGCGCGCCTGTACGTTCCGCTTACGCGCCTCGACCTGGTGCAGAAGTACCGCTCATCCGAAGGCGCGAGGCCCGCGCTCAACCACCTGGGCACGCAAGCCTGGACGAAAACCAAGGCCCGCGTGCGCAAGGCCATGAAAGATATGGCCGACGAACTCCTCAAGCTCTACGCCGAGCGCAAGGCCGCCCAGGGCCACGCCTTCTCCGCCGACAACGAATGGATCCGCGAATTCGAAGACGCCTTCGAGTACAGCGAAACCGAAGATCAGGAACTCGCCATCACCGATGTAAAGCGCGACATGGAATCCACCCAGCCCATGGACCGCCTGCTCTGCGGCGATGTCGGCTACGGCAAGACCGAAGTCGCCATGCGCGCCGCCTTCAAGGCCATCAGCGACAACAAGCAGGTCGCCGTCTTAGCGCCCACAACGGTTCTGGTTTTCCAGCACTTCGAAACTTTCAAGCAGCGCTTCGCCGCTTTCCCCGTGACCATCGAAATGATCAGCCGCTTTCGCTCCGCCAAACAGCAGAAAGAAATTCTGCAGAAGCTGGAAGCCGGCAAAATCGACATCCTCATCGGCACCCACCGGATACTCTCCAAGGACATCAAGTTCACCGACCTCGGCCTGCTCATCGTCGATGAAGAACAGCGCTTCGGCGTCCGCCACAAAGAGCGCATCAAGCAGATGCGCAAGCAGGTGGACGTGCTCACCATGTCGGCCACGCCCATTCCCCGCACTCTGCATATGTCGATGGTCGGCATGCGCGACATGAGCGTGATCGAAACTCCGCCCAAAGACCGCATGGCCATTCAAACGGTGGTGGCAAGCTGGGATGAAAAACTAATCCGCTCCGCGCTCGAACAGGAACTCGACCGCGGCGGCCAGGTGTATTTCGTGCACAACCGCGTGGACACCATCTGGGAGATCGCCGCCAAGCTGCAGGAACTGGCGCCCCGCGCCCGCGTCGCGGTAGGCCACGGGCAAATGTCGGAGGGTGAGCTGGAAAAAGTGATGCTGAAATTCATGCATCACGAAGCTGATATCCTGGTGGCGACCACCATCATCGAGAACGGCCTCGATATCCCGCTCTGCAACACGATTCTGATCAACCGCGCCGAGCGCCTCGGCCTCTCCGAACTCTACCAGCTGCGCGGTCGCGTCGGCCGCTCCAACCGCCGCGCCTATGCCTATCTGCTCGTTCCCGCCGATATCGAACTCACTCCCATCGCCCGCCGCCGCCTGGCCGCGCTCAAGGAGTTCTCCGATCTCGGCGCAGGCTTCAAAATCGCCGCTCTCGATCTGGAACTGCGCGGCGCCGGCAACTTGCTCGGCGGCGAGCAGAGCGGCCACATTGAAGCTGTGGGCTTCGAGTTGTACACCCAGATGCTCGACCGCTCCGTCCGCGAACTGAAGGGCGAAACCGCGCCCGACGAAGCCGAAACCCAGCTCAACCTCGGCCTCAACATCCGCATCCCGCAGGATTACATCGCCGAAGAGAATCAGCGCCTGCGTATGTACAAGACCGTGGCCCGCGTGGAGAGCGAAGCCCAGCTGCGCGACGTCACCGCCGAACTCAAAGACCGCTACGGCGAGCCTCCGGCGGCGGTGCGCAACCTCCTGCAATACGCCATGCTAAAGCTTCAAGCTATACGCGTGGGCGCGACGGCCATCGACCGCAAGCGCGACCTGGTAAGCATCAAGTTCCGCCCCAATGCCCAGATCGACGCCGAAAAGCTCGCCCGCTTCGTCTCCTCCCAGCGCGGCGCGCAGTTCACTCCCGATGGGACCCTCAAGTTCAGCCTGAAAGTGACTCACGCCCAGGGCGTCATGACCATCCTGCAGGACCTGCTGCAGGAACTCGGCGCGCTGGCCACCACCGCTTCCGCCACGTAGCCACAGTAGCACCGGCGTCCCCGCCGGCACCATTCAGTACGTCTTCACGGCCGGCGGCTGAACAGTTCTAGCGCCCTCGGGAGCGTCACTGATCGCGGTGTTGCTTTCCTGTGCCCGAAGCTTATCGAGATCGGCCTGAGTAGTTCGCCAGGCCTTCTTGTCTTTCCTGGTTGCAATCGGCTGGTTCATGCCGGAATAGAAATTCAGGATGTTGGCCCGCAGATCGGGCGGCACCTGGTTGAGATCGCGGTGCGCAACATCGTGCAGCAGCCGGGCATAAGTGTCATCCGCCAGCGCATACTCGCCGGCGCGCGTCTCCCGGCCGGTATCCAGGTCGAGGTTCGTGAGTTCCAGTTGCTTTCGCTCCTCGCGGCGCAATACGGCCTGGTAGTCATCGACCGTGGCGTTGACGCTTTTGATGTACATGTCTTCCGTCTGCGTGGTCGGAATTTTGAAGTCCACCGCCTTGAAGGGGCCGACCTTGGGCACAATCTTGAGGAAGAATGCGAGGATGCGCGCGCCAAATCCAGGCTTCCGATAACCCCTGCCCCATTTTTTCTCGTATTGCGCCCGCGAAAGGTGAAAAAGAAATTCCTTCTGGTTGAAATTCGGCGTATCGCGCACGATCTCCTTGCGCCGCGAAAGCAATGCCACCCGCGTCATCTCGGGAATCACCGAACTCACCGCCCGCCGGAAACTGCCGATCGCCAGGTCCTCGTCGGAGATAACGTCCTGCAGTTGCAGCCCATAAGTCTGAAGAAAAGCCCGTTCCACCAGCGGCTTGGCGAATTCGAAGCCGATGAAATCGTGAAAGCGGTCGGAGGTGTAGTGATTTTTCGCCACCTGCACCATGTCAAACCCGAACTCGGTGCGAATGTGGGCCTTGGGATCGTCGGCATAAGTCACTTCGTTGCCATACTTTCGCCGCAGCTTTGGGAACTCGATCGCCGCCACCTGGTTGATCGTGGGATGCCCCGTCCGGTCGGAAACGTAGTGGGCCAGCGCTCCCAGGGCGAAGGCGTATTCGTCCAGGTTGGAGGACTGCTGCAGCAGCGCAGCTACAAAGTCGCCGCTGCGCACGTAGTGGACTAAATCACTAAAGTATTTACTGCCGAAGGGATAGTACCCCATATCCTGCACCAGGCTGCCGCCATAGGCGTAGGCATGCGCCTCCTTCAGATCGGCCGGGCTGGCCTCGGGAAAGCGCTTCAGCAGCAGTGGCCGAAGCTGGTCTTTCCAGACCAGATCCACGACCTGCTCATGCGTGAGCACCGAGTAGCCGCTGCTTCCCGCCGCGGCAAACAGAATGAACAGTGCGGCAACGGCGCGTGCAAGACGCTGGAAAGGCCCTGGCATGTCGAAACTTAGATGCGCAAGCGGAGCCCGCGTTCTGGTTCCCTCGCTCGAAGCCCGCCGTCGTCCTGCGCGTACATGTCCGGAGGGAATCTTCCTGGCCTGCCATTCCCTCCCTAGACTGAAACTATCCGTCGCGGCGACGGATCTCCCCCAGGGCCGCGCAGTACGCTGCTTCCCGTAAGTAATTGATTTGTCAAATGTTATGCGGCTGGCGCTACCCCTTCCAGCGGTAGGCATCCGATTGAGGAAGCCCAATATGGGACAGCACCCGTTTTCCGAATTCGTGCGCCATAACATCTAAGCTCGCCGGACGGTTATAGAAAGCAGGGATCAGCGGGAAAATGGTCGCTCCGGCATCGGCAGCGCGATACATGTTACGGATGTGGATTTTGTTCAGGGGAGTTTCGCGAACGCATAGCACCAGCGGGCGCTTCTCCTTGAGGCAAACATCGGCGGCGCGCTCGATCAGTTGCGAAGCAATGCCGTTGGCAATGCGCGCCAAGGTGCCCATGCTGCACGGGATAACCACCATGGCGTCAGTAGGATACGAGCCACTGGCGATGTTGGCGCCGATATCGGCGTTGGCCTGCTGCTGAATTTTGCGGGCGGACTTGCCGATAATCTGCCCAAGCAGGTTGCTGCGGCCGCGCAAGCCGAGTTCTTCCGCCATGACGCGCAGGGCGCTGTCGCTGGCGATGAAGTTGACGGTGGTAATCCGCTGGTCACTCTCGACGGCAAGCAGGAAATGCTTCAGAAAGATGGAGCCGCTGGCGCCGGTAGTGGCGACGGTCAGATTCTGGGGCGGTAAGGGCAACTTTGGGCTCCGGGTTTGAAGTCTGGGGTACGGACGGAGGGAAAGTCAACTTCCCGCCACGAGAAGTTGATCGCGCAGCGACCGAGCTAACGACCAACGACCAACGACCGACGACTAACGACTGAAATGGCTTCCGCCACCCACTTACGTTCCCGCCGCAGCGCGGCGCAGCGCCACGCGCTGGCGGGGGTGGAACGCGAAATTCGCTCCAGCGACCGCAACGGGTCGCGCAAGTATCTGAAAGATTTCATCCAGGCATTCCGAAACTACGACTCGGTGCTTGATTCCCGGCAGTTGCAAGCGCTCGTACACGATGCCGACGTTCTCCTCGTCGGCGACTACCACGCCCTGCCTGCTTCGCAGCGTTTTGCTGCCACCTTGTTTGAGCAGCGCGCGCATGCCAGCGGCCGGCCGGTGGTGCTGGCGGTAGAGACCATCTTCGCCCGCGACCAGCACATCCTCGACGAATGGTGGCGGCGCGAGATCGACGAAGAAGAACTGCGGCAACGCATTCGCTTCGATCTTGACTGGAACTACGAATGGGCGCCGTTCTACGAGTTGCTGGTAACGGCGCGGGAGCACGCCTACGCCATCTATGGCCTGGACTGCATGCCGCGCAACGATTTGCGGAAAATCGCCGCGCGCGACCGCCACGCCGCCCACAAAATTGCCGAAATCCGCCAGCGCCATCCCAACGCAGTCATCATGGTGCTGTTCGGCGAGGCGCATCTCGCGCCGGGGCATCTGCCGCAGGCTTTGCGCAAGAAGCTGCCGCAGGAGCGCGTGTTAACCGTTCTGCAGAATGTCGATGCGCTCTACTGGAAAGCTGCCGGTGAGCGCCACGAACACGTCGAGGCGGTGCGGGTGGCCGATGACGTCGCCTGCGTCTTCAACGCCACCCCGCTGGAAAAGTACGAAAGCTATCGTGTGCAACTGGCGCGCTGGGGACAGGCAGAATCGGAAGCCCCTGACCTCGGGCCAACCATATACAACCTTATCGACAGCCTGGTGCGCTTCCTGGGCATCAATCGCTATTCCCCGCAAAACAGCCGCCAGCCCAGGTTCCTCGTCGATCTGCTTCCCGAGGTGTATTGCGGATCGTCCGAGGCGGCGCTGCGGCGGCAACTGCTCCGCCGGGGTGCCTCGGAAGCGGAAATCGCCGTACTGCTCGGGCAGGTGGAAGAGCGCGGCAGTATCTATGTGCCGCAGGTGAATGCCATTTACGTACGCGAATTGCAGATGATGTACGCCGGGGAGGAAGCGGCGCGCTTTCTGCATCACGCCTGCCGCGGCTTGCCCCTGAACGGCAATGGACACGGCCGCGCAGCCGCCGAATTCTCAGACCGCTTTTATTCCCGCGCCCTGGAACATGCGGTCGCCTACTTCGGTTCGCGCGTTCTGTATCCGGCGCGCCCGGCGGTGCGCCACGAGGAAGCCGGCGAGCTTTCTCGCACCGTATGCCGGCAACTGCTGGAAAAGGCCCGCCGCGCCGATGACGCCGAGTTCGACGCCATCGCCCAGCGGCTGGGCTACATGATCGGGAGCGAGTCCTACGATGTGTACCTCACTGGCGGCCTGGTCCCGGCCACGCTGAAGCGCGTCCTGCTCGATCACCTCGACGAACCCGGCGCAGCCAGAAAAGTCTGCCTTCGCCTTGCCGCCCGAGTCCGAAGCAGAAAAAAGACGCCCGCCGCAGTAAAACCCACCCTCCTGAATTCCCGCCTGGGATAACGCCCCTTGTAGGGTGCTACTCTAGGTGCCGGGCGATGAACGCTGAATCCATCCGCAAATTATTCACTGAGGTACGGGCGGGAAAGCTCTCGCCCGACGATGCTGTCGCCCAGCTTCGGCATATGCCCTTCGAAGATCTCGGCTTCGCCAAGGTGGACCACCATCGCGCTCTGCGCACGGGCATGCCGGAGGTGATTTTCGGGCTGAAGAAAACTCCGGCGCAGATGGCGCAGATTTTCTCCCGCCTGGCGAAACATGGCGGCAACATCCTGGCCACGCGCGCGAGCCGGCCGCAGTTTGCCGCAGTCCGCAAGAAAGTCCGCGCATGTGAGTACCGCGAACTAGCGCAGGCCATCGTGCTGCAACGCGACCGCACCCGCTACGGCAAGGGAACCATTGCCATCGTCTCAGCCGGCACCAGTGATATCCCGGTAGCTGAAGAAGCCCTGGTAACCGCCGAGATGATGGGCAACGAAGTCGAGCACTTCTACGACGTTGGCGTAGCCGGAATCCACCGCCTGCTGGCCAACCGCGAGGCGCTCGCCCGCGCCCGAGTCATCGTCGTGTGCGCGGGCATGGAAGGCGCTCTGCCCAGCGTGGTGGGCGGACTGGTAGGCGTTCCGGTGATCGCCGTGCCCACCAGCGTGGGCTACGGCGCAGCCTTCGGCGGACTGGCCGCACTGCTGGGAATGATGAATTCCTGCGCCTCGAACGTGAGCGTGGTGAATATCGATAACGGATTCGGCGCGGGGTATGTGGCCTCGCTGATCAACCGCGGCTAGCCGGAGCGAATTCCGCGCCCTCGGCGGCGTTGCTCGGCGACCTCGGCGTTTTAGGATTTTGCTTTTGGCCGCCAGCAACAAAAACCTTTAACCGCCGAGAGCGCGAAGAAAATCCGCCGAGAGCGCGGAGAAATCGATCCAAAGCACACAAATTAAGAAAGGCACGGCTTGCGCCGTGCCTTCCCTCGGATCACCTGCCTCCGATCACCTGCTCCGATCCAGCGTTAGTTCATGCTTACGACTTATCCACCACCAGGTTGTTCTGCACGCTGAACACGCCGAACACCTGGCTGGCCCGCATGCCGGCGATCTGCTTATCCATGGCGCTTTGCACCGTGCCATAGAGAGTGACGTGGCCGTTCTCGACCACGATGCGGATCGGCCGTGCCGGGTCGGTGCCGTACTTGCCCAGGGTCGCCGAGCCATAAACCGCGCGCGCGGTGCGCAGGCGGATCTGGTCGTCGAAATTGGACACGGGCGCAACCTTAATGTCATCCACCACGTCCTTCACGCCGGGCATGAAGTTCGCAATCGAGAGAGCCGAATCATGGCTCACCGGACCGCGGGTTTCGCCGCTCAGGGTGACCACGCCGTCTTTTACCGACGCAGTGACGTAGTTGAACAGGTTGTCGTAGCCGGTGCGGTCGTAGTACAGCTTGCGGTCAAGCTGGGCCGCGAGCTGTGCATCGGGCGCGGTGGAACTGACCACAATCTGGTTGCGGACGCCCTGTGCCTTGTCGATCTTGCGCACCCGCTTGGCGGCGTCGAGCTTTTGCTGATACAGCTCCACGCTGCCGGTCAGATTGACGATGCCATCTTCCACGGAAGCCTTCACGTTGCGGAATTCCTGCTTCTCCGCCAGCTTCTGCGCAGCTTTGGATTGAATGCCCTGATCGTAGCGTCCGGCGCCGGAGGTCTGTGCGACCAGCGTGGCGCTGAGGAGGCCGACGGTCAGGAGAGAGGTCAAAACTCGGAACCAGGATTTCATTTGCCATCCTCCTAAAGTTGAATTAACCGTTCAGTTAAAAGATGCCTGGCGTACAAGGTGGGATGCACTGCGCGCAGAGATTACACAATCCTTACAAAACGCAACTTTCCTGGGCGACTGGGGTTAGAACGATTGGGATTCTCTCGACCTTCTCCCGATTGGCGATTTTCAATTGCCGATTCGCGTTGGGAGTTGCTCAGCCCGGATCGGGTTCAAAATTGGCAATTGACAATCGAAAATCGCCACCTCAGCTTGACGATAGTCGTTATAACGAATAGACTTGCCTCCATGGACCAGGGCATTCTGGCGGAGATCAAGCAGACCAAGCCCTTCGGCAGCCTGGAGGAGGAAGCCTTCCTCGCCCTGCAGCGCACCGCCGATCAGTTGAACTGGCAGGTCGCCGAGATGCTCAAGCCCTACGGACTCTCCCCCACGCAATACAATGCTCTGCGCATTCTGCGCGGCGCGGCGGAAAACGGCCTGGCCTGCAGTGAGATCGGCGAGCGCATGATCAACCGCGACCCCGACATCACCCGCCTGCTGGACCGCCTGGAACGCCGCGGGCTGGTGCGGCGGACGCGCGGACGCCAGGACCGGCGCGTGATTATCGCGCATATCACCGCCGCGGGCAGCAAGTTGCTCAAAGACCTGGACGGACCGGTGGTGGAATTCCAGCAGCGCCTGCTGGGAGGCATGGGCGAGCAAAAACTCAAGTCCCTGGTGCGGCTGCTATGCGCGGCTCGGCAGGCAAGCGGCTAATTTTCGGCGACGTTCATCGTTGTGACGACATCTGTGATCAGTCATAGCATTCGCAGCGAAGAGGTAAGGAGGAAGCATGAGCAAGCAATGCGGTCCCACGGTTCTGCGGGTGGTGGTGGGCATCGTTTTCCTGATGCATGGCCAGCAGAAACTCTTTGGTTTCGGCATCCACGGCACCATCGGGTTCTTTACCCACGCCGGCATCCCGCTGCCTGCGGTCTCGGCGGTGGTGGTTACGTTTGTCGAGTTTCTGGGCGGCATCGCGCTCATTCTGGGATTAGGCACGCGCTGGGCCGCAGCCCTGCTGGCGATCGATATGCTGGGCGCCATCGGTTTCGTGCACTTTAAGAATGGCTTCTTTCTCATGCCGCCAAAAATGGGATACGAATACGCCCTGACCCTGCTGGCGGCTTGTATTGCGCTGGCGATGATGGGGCCGGGCTCGGCCGCATTGGACCGATTCTTCGGCAAGGCGTAACAGACCCTCAGCGCCTGCTCTTCTTGCTGGCCGCCGGTTTCTCGCCTCCGGGAAAGACACGCTCGAAGATCTTATCGATGTTCCGCAGCTGGCGCCTCAGGTCGAAGGCGCGCTCGATCTGGCGGCGGGGGACGCGGCTGGTAATCTTCTTGTCCTTCAGCACCAGCTGGCGGAAGTTCAGCCCCTGCTTCCAGGCGCGCATGGCGTGGCGCTGTACGATGCGGTAGGCCTGTTCGCGGGCCATGCCTTTTTCCACCAGGTCGAGCAGCAACTGGCCGCTGAACACCAGTCCGCCGGTGCTTTCCAGGTTTGCCTTCATGCGCGCGGGATAGACGAACATGGTCTCAATCAGCGTGGCGGTTTTCTGCAGCAGATAATCCACCAGCGTAGTTGAGTCGGGCAGGATGACGCGTTCCACTGAGGAGTGCGAAATATCGCGCTCGTGCCAGAGGGCGACGTTTTCGAATCCCGCCTGGGCGTTCGAGCGGACCACGCGCGCCAGGCCGCTGATCTGCTCGCTGGTCACGGGATTGCGCTTGTGGGGCATGGCCGAGGAGCCTTTTTGCTTCTCGCTGAAGAATTCCTCGGCTTCGCGGACCTCGGTGCGCTGCAGGTGGCGAATCTCGGTGGCGATTTTATCCAGCGAGCAGGCGATCACGGCGAGCGTGGCCAGGTAATGCGCGTGGCGGTCGCGCTGGATGACCTGCGATGAAATCGCCGCCGCCTTCAAGCCCAGGCGTTCGCACATCTTCTCTTCCAACTCCGGGGTCAAGTGGGCGAAGGTGCCCACGGCGCCGGAAAACTTTCCCACCCGCAGGTCTTCGGCAGCCTGGTCGAAGCGGGCGATATCGCGCTGCATCTCCGAGTACCAGTTGGCCAGTTTGAATCCGAAGGTGATGGGCTCGGCGTGAATGCCATGGGTGCGGCCGATCATGGGCGTGTTCTTGAACTCCCAGGCACGGTCTTTCAGGACATCGCCGAGGCGGCGCAAGTCAGCGGCGATGATGGCGGAGGCTTCGCCGATGAGCAAAGCTTGAGCGGTATCAACCACGTCATTCGAGGTCAGGCCGTAGTGGAACCAGCGGGAGTGCTCGCCGACGATTTCCGCCACCGCGGTGGTGAAGGCGATCACGTCGTGGCGAACTTCGGCTTCGATCTCGTGAATGCGGCGGAGGTTGAAGTCGGCGCGCTCGCGGATGGCGTGGGCGGCCACTTTGGGAACGATGCCAGCTTCAGCGAGGGTTTCGGTGGCGGCGACCTCAACCGCCAGCCAGGTGCGGAAGCGGTTTTCGTCGCTCCAGATGCGGCCCATTTCCGGGCGGGTGTAGCGAGGGATCAAGCGCGCGCCACCTTTGCGTGCTCAGCGAATTTGCAGGACTAGAGATTCTAACGGAGACGGGCCGCGCTGGCCAGAAGGGGTTTTCTTTGCGACCTGTGCGATCTTTGCGGTTAAGAATTCTTACCGCAAACGCAAAGAACGCAAAGAACGGCAAACCCGAACTGGTTCGTATCGTTTTCACTATATCGTGATACGATATATATATTCGGAGCATGAAAGCCGCGCTCGCAACCTCGGACTACATGGCGCTGGCGGAGTTGCGCTATCTATTGCGCCGTTTTCTGCGCTTCAGCGAGGCG
>Ga0335080_10007507_pt1 | contig 11306 bp, 10 predicted proteins | sample Lox_Sample_34_FD_206720 | JGI IMG/M metagenome (GOLD analysis project Ga0335080, IMG submission 206720) | Soil microbial communities from Loxahatchee National Wildlife Refuge, Florida, United States - Lox_Sample_3.4 | ecosystem: Environmental > Terrestrial > Soil > Wetlands | place: USA...
TCCTCACCTCGATCCTCGCCATGATCGCCGTGCATATCGCCCACATCAACGGTCGCACCGACGAGCTCTCGGCATATCTTGAAACCGTCAACCACGGCATCTCGCTCCAAGGAGTCGTGATCGCAGGCATGGTGATCGGCGCGCTCGGCGTGCTCGCCGACACCGCCGTGACGCAAGCGTCCGCCGTGATGGCACTACGCCGCGCCGACCCAACACTCACCCCCAACGGGCTCTACCGCGCCGCCTTCCACGTCGGCCGCGACCACCTCTCCGCGACCATCCACACGCTCGTGCTCGCATACGTCGGAGCGTCGCTACCACTGCTCCTGATCACCCACGCCACCGGGATCGGACTCAGCGACGCACTCAACACCCAAGACATCGCCGAGCCCGTCCTCGCGACCCTGATCGGCTGCATCGGCCTCGTCTGCGCGGTCCCGCTCACCACCGGGCTCGCATCGCTGCTCATCGCCCGCGTCCCAACCGCCGCGCTCGGCCCCGGACACGCACACCACCACTGACGACCGCCCGCCACCCGCCGCCTGCCTAGTCCGCCAAGCGCATAGCGCGTAGTCCTCGCATGTCACACCGGCGTTCCCTCCGTCAAGCGGCGTGCCCTCGTTGTGCTGGTCGAGGCACCCGCTCCGCATGCCGCTGCCCACGTCAGGCCCTACGCATTGTCCCAAACCCCCAAGCAGGAAGCCTGCCCCCGACATCGAGCCGCTAGCGACGCGCGCCTCAGCTACCGGGCCCTCAGAGGCGATCTCACCCACGTGTACCGCAGCGACAAACCTGCCGCCGTGGGGACCGCTACGAATCCTTCCTCATTGTCGCCACCGCAGGCTTGGCGCGCAGCCCGACGATCCCTTTCATCGTCGACGCCGCGGCGACCGCGCCAGCGCTTCGGCGACCAACCGCAACTTCGCCACCAGCCCGTGTTAGCCGTCGACCCGGGAGCCAGCAGGCGGAGGCGCCATGGAATTGGGAGCGCCGAGGCCGGCCGAACTGTGATCTGACGCGGCAACGAGTGGCGCGACGCCGTTGTGAGACAGCTTTGTTCCCAGCCGCGACCGCAGTAGCGTCGCGACACAGGGGAGGCGCACAGCGCGGCGCGGCTAATCTCAGCCAATGACCACGCCTCGCCATGAAAGTCCGGCCGCCGCCCTCGTCGTAGCGCTCGTCGGGCGCACGGTGGTAGACGCCACCTGCGACGGAGAGGGAGCCGACGACGTTCGTCTCCTGCTCGACGACGGCACAGGCATCCTGCTCGATGCAGAGCTCGACGCCGACCCCGAATCAATGGCGCTCGCCGACCAACTCGGCCGCGCGCCCTGGCCGCGCCTGCGCATACTCATCGGTGGCCGCGAGCTCTGGCCACTCGACCAGTACTGAACCCGCGCGACCGACGGGTCCGGATTCAAGACTCGCGTGACAGCGACGCGATCATCAGCCCATCGCCGCTAATCCGCGAGACGGAGCGAACACGCTGCGGCGGAGCCCTGCTTGTTGCCGCCGAAGAGCCCGCCCCGCTTCTCCGGAAGCGCAAACCCGGGAGGCGGCGTCGCCGGAAGATGAACCGGCGGCTTCGGAGCGGGGGGCTTTTCGGGATTAGTCGAGGCCACGTACGTAGCTTAGCCCGCCAGGCTGACCGTCCAGAGGATGACTTCGGCCGTCAGAAGCACGCAGCTGATGCTGAACCAGTCTGAAAGATCGGCGATCGTGTTGCGGTTCGACTCCAGCATCGGCTCGATCCAGATACCCGCGGCGCGGTAGGCCTCGGTGACATCGTCGATGCCCTCGTGATCGCTCGCCGCGAGCAGCGCCTGGCCTCTGAACGCGAACACGAGCTCGTGCGGCAGCAGCACGTAGATGGCGGCGCCCACGCAGAGCACGAATGCGATCAACGCCAGCACCGCCCAAACATCGAGGGAGCCGTGGCTGACCTTCGTGCCCAGAAACGATCCCGAAACCGATGCCGCCGCCAACACGGTTCCCGCGCGGGTCCGCAACGCCGCGACCGCCCGCTCCTGTTCGCGAAGGGCCTCAGCCGTCAGCTGGTAGCTGAACTCCTCAACGGATGCTGCCACGGCCACGTTGTAGCGCTGCCTGTGGACGCGACAAGGTCCGTGGCAACACCCGTGGCAACATCCACCCGGTCCATCCCGTCCAATCCGTCTACGGAACGCCGCAATATGGACGATTCAGACGCCGGCAAACCCATCTACGCGCCGCGTCCAAGGTTGAGGGCCTTGTGGACTTTATGGTCCGTGGAGGTTCGAGTCCTCTCGGGCGCACTGGGAAAGCCCCGGATACGGGGCTGTTGAGGGTCGTGGACGGCTAACTTCCTTCCGTCCGGTAATGGACGTAATTGCGCCGAGGCGAGCTTCTCGCGAGGTCGAGCGCACCTCACGCTAGGACCTCAAGGCTGGCGAGTCGCGCGACCCCCTTTCGGCGCCGCGACATCCACGACATCGGTTACGCGACGGGCCAAGAATGCCCGGCGTCGTGTCCCCTGGTTCCCCTATCAACGAGCCTGAGGGAGGAAGAGCGGGGGCCCAACGTTGGCCGCTTGTCCATGTCGCAGCCGCGCCGTACCGATCAGACTTCCGCTTGGTGGACCCGGTTACGAGGAAAGGCGTGGCGATGGATACCGCGGTTCTGACTCGCCCGAGGCCGCGGCAGTACGGAATGGCGATGCCCCCGGAGTGGGCTCCGCACGAGCTCACGCTGATGGCGTGGCCAACGCGGCTCGAGCTTTGGGGCGACGCGCTGGGGCGGGCGAAGGGCGAGTACGCAGCCGCGGCGCGGGCGATCGGCGGATTCGAGCCGGTGCTGATGGTGGCGGCGCCCGGCGCCGGCGCTGAGGTGCAAGATGCGTGCGGCAAGGCGGTCGACGTGCTCGAGCTCGCGATCGACGACTCGTGGATGCGCGACAGCGGTCCGGTGATCGTGACCGCCGCGGACGGCGGTCGTGCCGGGGTCGACTTCAGGTTCAACGGCTGGGGGGAGAAGTTCGTTCCCTACGATCGCGACGACGCGATGAACCTGGCGCTGCTGGCACACCTGCAGATTGACCGCTTCGAAGCGGACTTCGTGCTCGAAGGCGGGTCGATCGCGGTCGACGGCGAAGGGACGTTGATCGCCACCGAGCAGTGCCTCCTTCATCCGTCGCGAAATCCTGATCTGACCCGCGCTGAGCTCGAGATCCTGTTGGGCGAATACCTGGGGATCGACAAGGTCGTGTGGATCCGGAGCGGGCTAGTCGAGGACTACGACACGGACGGGCATGTCGACAATGTCGCCGTGTTTGTTCGTCCTGGCGTGGTGCTCGCCCAGACGGTCGACGATGCGGGCGACCCCAACCACGAGCCGCTGGCGGAGAACGTCGAGCGCCTACGCGCTGCGACCGACGCGCGCGGGCGCCGGCTCGAGGTGATCGAGCTCCCGATTTTGCCGCGCACTCGGGTGCGCGGGCAGGCCGGTGTCGTGCCGTACACGAACCTCTACATCGTCAACGGGGCCGTTGTCGTGCCCGTGTGCGGCGATGATCCAAGTCGCGATGAGGAGGTGCTGGGGATGCTCGCCTCGGTGTTTGCGCCGCGTGAGATCGTGCCGGTGCCCGGCCGGGTGTTGGCTGAGGGTGGCGGCGGGGTGCACTGCATCACCCAGCAGGTGCCGGCGAGCTCATAGACTCGCGCGCGTGGAGCGGCCCGCGCTCATCACCGCGCTGCAGCCGCCGGAATCCCCGGCGCGCGTGATTCCGCCCGCGCGCGAGCCGTTTCGGATCGGGCTCGTCCAACAGCGGTGGCATCCCGATCCCGAGGAACATCAGTCGGCGCTCGCCGATGGCATTCGCGTGGCAGCGGAGCAGGGCGCCCGCTTGATCTGCCTTCAGGAGCTGACGCTCTCGCCCTACTTCGCAGTCAATCCCGACGCCGGTGATCGGCCGGCAGCGCGTGCCGAGGACATTCCAACAGGTCCGACCACCGCGTTCGCTGCCCGGCTTGCTGCCGAGACCGGAGCGAACGTGCACGCATCGCTCTACGAGCGAGCCAGAGAGGCAGAACTCGGTTTCAACACCGCGATCTGCGTGTCGCCCTCAGGCGAGGTCGTGGCGCGGACGCGCAAGCAGCACATTCCCGTGACCGCGGGCTACTACGAGGATCGCTACTTCCGCCCCGGCGACTCCGGCTACCCGGTAGTAGAAATCGCCGGCGCCCGGTTTGGGTTCCCGACGTGCTGGGACCAATGGTTTCCCGAGCTGGCCCGGGCGTATTCGCTTGGTGGCGCGGAGGTGATCGTCTACCCGACCGCGATCGGCTCTGAGCCCGACCACCCGGAGTTCGACACCGAGCCGCTGTGGGAGCGGGTAATCAGCGCCAATGGGATAACGAACGGCACGTTCATGGTCGCCGTGAACCGGATCGGATCCGAGCCGCCGCTCACGTTCTACGGGTCGTCGTTCATCTCAGACCCATACGGCAGGATGCTCGTCCAGGCCCCGCGCGACCGTCCGGCGATACTGGTCGCCGACCTGGAGCTCGACCAGCGGCGCGACTGGCTCGACCTGTTCCCGTTCCTCGACACCCGCCAGCCAAGCCGGTACGCACCGCTCGTGGCCGAGCCCCCTCGCACCCGGCAAGATTGAGGCGCTCAGCAGGGCGCGCGAGAGTTCGCACGGCGGTCGTTTTGGCCGTGTGGCGAACGACAGATTTAGGCGCCAGTGGAATGATCATTGGCTTGTTCGATGCGAATGAGGAGAGCATCGCCTATCCGGCGGCGGGCCTGCCGGTCCGACGCGCGTCCCGGGAATCCATACCTCCGCATGTTGTCGTGCTGTTCGGGGGGGACCTTGCTCGCCGTAAGCTCCTTCCGGGCCTGTAACTGCTGTCGGAGTCGACGCTGGCGCCGGAGCTGCGGATCGTCGCGACGTCGCTGGACGATCTGGACGATGGAGCGTTTCGCGAGTTCGCCCGTGCCGCTTGCGAGAATTTGGCTCGGGAAAGGTGACCGCCGACCAACTGGAGGCCTTCGTCGAGAAGTTGCGATTCGTGCGGCAGATGGACGGGCCTCAGGCGCTCTCGCAGGCTGTGGCAGACGCCGAGGCGCAACTGGGTGAGCAGGTGCGGCGTCTTCACTACCTGAGCGTGCCGCCCCGCGCCGCTGTATCGGTGATCGAAATGCTATTGGTGGCCGGACTAGTGGATCGGTCCCGGGTGATTATGGAGAAGCCGTTCGGCAACGATCTGGAGAGCGCGATCAGGTTGAACGCCAAGGTGCACGAGACCTTCCGGGAGAGTCAGATCTTCCGAATCGACCATCTCCTCGGAAAGGAGCCGGCGCACAACATCCTGGCGTTTCGCTTCGCGATCGGTCTGTTCGAGCCGATTTGGGGCCGCAACTTCATACATCGCGTACAGATCGACATCCCAGAGACGCTGGGTCTCGAGAGCCGGGTCGATTTCTATGACGCCACCGGCGCGTACCGAGACATGGTCGTCACACACCTGCAGGTGCTCGCGTTCATTGCCATCGAACCACGCACCGCGCTGGAACCGCGCGCGATCGGCGAGGAGAAGAACAAGGTGTTCCGCTCGCTAATGCCGATCGACCCGCGCAACGTAGTTCGGGGCCAGTACGACGGATACCGTGACGAGGACGGTGTCCCCACGCGCTCTGCCACCGAGACGTTCATCGCGTTGCAATGCGCGCTCGACAACTGGCGGTGGGCAGGCGTCCCCCTCTATCTCCGCACGGGCAAGCGCATGGCGGAAGGTCAGCGCATCGTCTCGATCGCATTCCGCGAGGCGCCGAAGAGCATGTTCCCATCCAACTCCGGCATCGGTACGAAGGGTCCGGACCACCTGACCTTCGACCTCGCAGACGCGTCCAGGATATCGCTCTCCGTTTACGGCAAACGCCCCGGTCCGGGAATGCGACTAGAGAAGCTGAGCATGCAGTTCGCGACCAGCGAGACCGAAGAAGCAACCGACATCCTCGAAGCCTACGAGCGCCTGATCCTCGACACCCTCCGAGGAGACCACACGCTCTTCACCACCGCCGAGGGGATCGAGAGCCTGTGGGAACGATCAACACCGCTACTCGAAGATCCGCCTCCGGTCAGGCCCCACGCCCAGGGCTCCTGGGGGCCCCAATGCCATCCACCAGCTCATCGCGCCAAATGCGTGGCGGCTGCCGTTCGAGCGAGTCTGGCGGGAGCGGAGATAGCGTCTTGGCCGGCGTCCGGTCGCTGCGATCAGGAACCTGTACGGAGCATTCGGTTCGCGCGGAACTCTTCGATCGCGTGCTGTTCCTTGATTCGTTCCCGATCGATCTGCTCGATCCACGGGTCGTGTTCGGCGTCGCGGCACCAAAACTTCGGGTGGCGCCGCAACCAGCGCCGCGCGTCGCGCTTGCCTATCTCGATCAGCACGCTTATGAACTGCTTGTCGAACAGCAAGAACGACAGCAGCTCACCGCATGAGCGATGCGCTGAGCCGAGCGCGCGCGCCATTACCCCGAAGTCGACGTTGCGGATGCCCCGGAGGCCGCCGTAACGCTGTTTGAACGTGGTCTCGGCCAACCGTCCGATCTCCCCGCGTCGCCTGGGAGCGACGAGCGCGTAGGAGATCGGCCGGAAGGGAGCCAGTCCGCGCGCGATCCGATAGGTCCTCGGTGACCCGATCGGACCCGTGCTGTGGTTCTCGACGAAGAATGAGTTGATAGCCGCGACGCGGCGCAGGTCATGCCCGACCTGATCGACAAGCAGACCATCGAGCACGTTTGCGGCCACGTCGGCGATGCTTGGCTGTCGGCGTGCGGCGGCGGGCCGCTCCGGAGCAGGGCCGAAAGGCTCAAAGCCGATCACGATCACCTTGTCGGCACCGAGATCGACTGCGGGCTTGATCGGACTGTTGAGACGCGTCCCACCGTCCGTGTAATGACCGCTCGCAGCCCGCGGGACCGTCACTTCTACGGTCGAGAACAGGACCGGAATCGCTGCTGAGGCGCGGACGTGTTCGCTGCGCAGGCGAGTCTTGACATACCGGATCTCGCTCCCCGAATGGCTCGGGACGTCGCGGTCGCCGGCGACGAAGCCGACCGGCTTGCCCGTGGAAAGCAAGGTCGCGACCACACAGACGGCGTCCACGTGGCCCGTCGCGATGTTGTGCTCGAGGCGCTGCCAGTCGATCCAGCGATCGAGGCTTCCCGCCAGCGGCGAGGGATCGAGCAGACTTGCGAGTCCGACGCCGGGCAGCCCAAGCGTATGGCCAACAAGTCGCAGCAGCATGCGCGCGCCACCGGTGCCGACGATGGGCGCCATCACATCTTGTTTGCGCAGCCGTTCCCACAGCGCCACGGCGTGTTGGGCCTGCTCGTCGGCGGCAAGATCGGCAAGCGACGCGAGCGACGCCGCGTTGATCGCGCCGACGCTCGTCCCGCACCACATCGACACGCGCTCGCCGCGCGCCTGCAGCGCCGGAAGCAGCGCCGAGAGCGCCCCGACCTCGTAGGCGCCGCGAGCTCCCCCGCCGGGCAGGACGACGGCGACCGACACCGGCTCAGTTACCGCAGACGCGCTCGAGCGATGCGAGGTACTGGCGGAGCGAAATCTTCTTCGGGGGCTGGCCGGAGGACCCAGCGGCCGGAACGTGAACGGCTAGGAACATCCCCGTGCTGTCGAGCGTCAGCTTTTGTTGACTGGGCAGTGCGCGGTCCTTTCTCCGAACGAGGAGGAACCATCGTGCCCGCTGACGCGGCCGAGCGCTACGGCCATCGGTCCAAACTGACCGTCGCAGCAATGGACGCGTGGAGCCGACTAGGGGACGGGCTCCGCCAAGCGCGTGTTCGCCAGCGCTGGATTGATTCGCTCTCCAAGTGCAGCGGCGCGGGCGCGTCCCATCGGCGTCCGTCCCCAGCGCGCGGCCTCGGCGAAATCGATCATGGTGTCGAAATACTCGCGGAGCGGTGTCGAGCGTATGCCCAGCGGATCGAGCAGCTCGCGCGCGCGGTGATCGTCGAAGCGCAGATCGAGCGAGAAGTAGGGGAAGTAGACCTCGCTGCGCACCAGCCGCCGGCGGGTGTCCACATCCGCGCGATGCAAGATCAGCGGGTGCAGTGCGGATCGGTAGATGCGTGGCGGTACGAGTCGAGGTGGCCGCCGGCCAAATCGCCGCGCCGCCAGACGCGCGAGCTCACCGAGGGTCGTTGCCTGCTCGCCGGCGACGACGTGAAACGTCCTCCCGACTGCCACCGGCGAGGCTGCGAGGGCGAGAATCGAGTCGGCGACGTGATCGACCGTGACGATGTCAAGAATGGCGTCGCGCCGGCCCGGGATCACGGGAAGTGTTCCGCTCGCGAACGCGCGCAACGGACCATAGACCACGTTGAACGAGGCGGTCCACCCCGTCCCGCGCTCGCCGACGACAATACTGGGACGCACGATCGTGACCGGCAGCCGATCGCGGCGGCTCCACACCAGGCGCTCGGCCTCGTGCTTGGACTGCTCATACGCGTTGCGGAACCCCTGCCCGACGTCGAGCTCCGCCTCCCCCGCGCATCCATGCCGATCCCCCGCCACATACGCGGTCGAAACGTAGGTGATTCGCCGCAGACCCTCGCCCCGTGCCGCGCAATCCTCCGCCAGATCGAGAACCCGGCGGGTCCCCTCGACGTTGATCAGCCTCGACTCGGCGAGCGAGAGGTCAAACGCGACCGACGCCGCGGCATGGACGACCTCGCCCACCTCCTCCGCGACCCACTCACGGTCGGTGCCGAGACCAAGACCGGGCGCAGTCAGGTCGCCACAGACGCCCTTAACCCGCCCCCAATGCCGGTCGGGAGCGCCGAATACGGAGCCGAGTACCGCGTTCAGCCGGGCGTCCGCCTCTGACTGCGAGCCGGCACGCACCAACACCACGACGTCGCGATCAGTGTGCTCGAGCAGCCGCGCCAGCACGGCCATGCCAACGAACCCCGTTGCGCCGGTCAGCAGAATCGCCTCGCCCCTGCCCGGCGCGATCATTCCCGCAGCCTTCGACGTGTAGTTCCCTGCCCGAGTCACAGTGACACCGTGCCAGCACCAGCGCCGCCCGCATATGGACACTGGGACCGAAATCGCGACACCCGACTCGACCGGCGGACGGGGTCCAACGATCCGATGGCCAAAGCTTCCGGGGCCGACGCAAGATTTGCTGCGCACCTCGAGGAGCGCCAGCCCACGTTCCGGCGTCGCGGTGCTCCCCCTGCTTTGACGACAACGCGAACAAGTCGAGCCGATCCCCCCCAATTGGGCTATCGACCACCGCGGCCGGCGATCCGGGGCGCAGGATGCGCGACTCCCTGCGAGACACCTATGGCTCGAGGCGCCAAAGCCGAGCCCGCGGTCGCTCTTGGCCGTGGCAACACCCCTGGCAACATCCATTCCGTCCAATGCATCTGATGCGCGCAGGAAACCGACCAATTTGAACGATTTGGACCCCAGTGAAAGCATCTACGGCGCCCGGTACATGGTTGAGGGCCTTGTGGACTCAATGGTCCGTGGAGGTTCGAGTCCTCTCGGGCGCACTGCGAAAGCCCTGCATAGCGGGGCTTTCTTTATGGTCAGACGGAGGAGCTTCGAAGTGGCGCGGTCCCGGCTGGCGCTCGGCCACCTGCGATCGTGACTGTCGTGAATCAGCGCGATGGGGATCGACGACAACAGGACGCTGCCCACAATGAGGCAGCTCGCGTCGAGACGCTCAGGACCGATGCCAGGCGGAGTCTCGGCGAGAACCTCGAGCAGGCGGACGCCTTGATCAAGGCCGCCTTTGAGCTAGCTGAAGGGCTCTCGTCCGCGCAACGATGAACGGATCCCTGGACGTTGGCGCGCTGCTGCGTCAGCTCCATGACGCCGAGATCGAGCACATCCTGATCGGCGGCCTCGCGGTGAACGCATGGGGAGTGATCCGGTCCACCAAGGACATCGATATCTGTCCGGCGACTGATCCGGACAATCTCGGGCGGCTGGCCGCACTATGCGGCGTCTCGGCGTAAAGCAGCTCGGGGTCGGGATCGAGGGGTTCGCCGAGGTTGAGATGCCATTCGATCCGACTCGCCCCGAAGCCCTAGCCGAGGGTGGCAACTTTCGCCTGGCGACAACTCTGGGGGTGCTCTACATCATGCAGTGGGTTCCAGGGATCGAGGACGAGAGCGCATACGCAACTCTGGCCGCCGATGCCGAGGTTGCGAAGGCCTTCGGAATCGAGATCAGAGTCTGCTCGCTTGGTGCGCTGCGGCTGATGAAGCGCGCGGCTGGCCGACCGCAGGACCTTCAGGATCTCGCGGATCTTGACCGCGACCATCCACCGGCGCCTTAAGTTCGCGGTCGGCCGATCGAGGCATCGGCGTGGCAACACTCGTGGCAACATCCATCCCGTCCAGTGCGTCCAACCCGTCCACGGAACCGCGCAATCTCGACGATTCAGACGCCGGCAGACTCATCTACGCGAGCCGTCCAAGGTTGAGGGCCTTGTGGACTTTATGGTCCGTGGAGGTTCGAGTCCTCTCGGGCGCACTTGGAAAGCCCCGCACAGCGGGGCTTTTTGCAGCGGTGGGGATGGTGGGCGAGTGGGCCCGGGGCAGACATTCCCGTCCATCCAGCGACCAGCGACCGCGCCGCGCGCCTCGAGATTGGCGAGGAGGGGCCTGGCGAAGGTCAGGCGCCGCACCTTGTTACCGGACGAAACGTGGTCGGTCGCGCCCCGGGCGGCGTGCGGTCCCCAAGCCGGAAGCTCGTCTTGAGGGCTGGCGTCTAGGAGCAAGCCGGCGGCGCGGATCGTCGGATCCGGAGGCGTCGACCGCCTCGGCACGGTCACCAACTTTAATAATTCCTACTAAAGCTTCCTGGACGAATTGCCGATACGAGGGCTAAGGGGCAAAGGCAGAAGTCGGGGGTGGGCTGGCTGGTGCGTCGACGGGTGGGGCTGCGCCCGTCGACGCATCCCTGGCTCCCGACCGCCGTTTCGGACGAACCGGCGGTCGTTGTCGAGCCCTAGGACGGCCGCGTCCGTATGCGATGCAGAAGCCTCGCGGTGTAGAGCACTGGCGAGACGCACCGCTGACGACCGGGACGGATGCGGCGTAGTCGGGGACGGTAGAGACTGTCGTCGTGGATCTGCGAGGGCCGGCGTTTATCGATCGGAGCGGCGTCCATGAGTGACCCGCTCGAGGTCCAGTCGTGGGTGCCGGTGATCGCAGTCGGGGCGACGATCGGGGCCGTGGCGGTTCTGCGGCGCGTGTCGCAGTGTCATCGAACCGGACTCTGG
>Ga0335080_10007510_pt1 | contig 11304 bp, 10 predicted proteins | sample Lox_Sample_34_FD_206720 | JGI IMG/M metagenome (GOLD analysis project Ga0335080, IMG submission 206720) | Soil microbial communities from Loxahatchee National Wildlife Refuge, Florida, United States - Lox_Sample_3.4 | ecosystem: Environmental > Terrestrial > Soil > Wetlands | place: USA...
GCCAACTATAGACTAAGTCTACGGACTAAGTCAAGGTACCATCTTCCCCTCAAACCTTGGACGCTTCCCCCCAGATTCCTCGCTCAGCTGGAGAACGTCGGGCATCGCCATGACGCTCGATGAGGAGGGGTCGCTCGGGAGTGTCCGACCGCTCGCAGGTCCCATTACTTAGGTCATCTTGGGCTCCATGACTTTTCGGTCCATCATGGGGGACGGTAGTCGGTTCAGGTCCCGAAGCACAGGCCTCTGGCCACCGACCACTGCCTTCTGGGGATGTGTCGAAAATGAATATTGATGATTTACTGCGGATCGCGATGGAGCGGCGGGCCTCCGACTTGCATCTGAAGGTCGGAAATTATCCTCACCTGCGGATTGACGGCGAGCTGGTACCGCTCACCGACCAGCCCCGGGTCAGCGCCGAAGACATGCTGACCATGGCGTTCAGCATGATGTCGGCGCGCCAGAAGCAGAAGTTCAAAGAGACCACGGAAATCGATATGGCCTACGGCGTGGCCGGACTCGGCCGCTTCCGTGTGAACGTTTTCCAGCAGCGCGGCAATGTGGGATTGGTGCTGCGCGTCATTCCCACCAAGATTCGCGCTTTGGACGAGCTTTACTTGCCCAAGGTGGTGGAGCAGATCTGCGACCTGCCGCGCGGCCTGATTCTGGTCACCGGCGTCACCGGTTCCGGTAAATCGACGACTCTGGCGGCCATGGTGGACCGCATCAACTCCACCCGCGCCGAGCACATCATCACCATCGAAGACCCAATCGAATTTCTGCACCGGGACAAAAAGGGATACGTCAACCAGCGCGAAGTCGAGGTCGATACACCTTCCTTCGGCGCGGCGCTGCGCGCTTCTTTGCGTCAGGATCCGGACGTGATCCTGGTCGGCGAAATGCGTGACCTGGAGACCATTGGCACCGCTCTGCACGCTGCGGAAACCGGTCACATGGTGTTCTCCACGTTGCATACCCTGGACGCGGTCGAAACCATCAACCGTATCATCGCGATCTTCCCGCCTCCGGAGCAGAAGCAGATTCGTCTGCAGCTCGCCGCGGTTCTACGCGCAGTCGTCAGCCAACGCCTGGTGAAGCGCTGCGACGGCGAGGGCCGAGTTCCTGCCGTGGAAGTGATGATCAATACGGCTTACATCCGTGAGTGCGTGCTGGTGCCGGAAAAAACCCGCGCCATCCGCGACGCCATCTCAGCCGGCACTTCGCAGTACGGCATGCAGACCTTCGATCAATCTTTGTGGGATCTATTCCAGGCTGGCTTGATCAACTACGAGACCGCTCTGGAGAACGCTTCCAACGCCGACGACTTCAAGCTGCGTATGCAGGGGATTTCGTCGACCAGCGATATTTCACGGAACGCTATGCAGTCGGCGGGATTCGGCGGCCGCTAAAGTTTCCTCCTGAACCTGGGTGGGCGCGCGCATGCGCGCCCTTTTTTCATGGATAAACAGCAGAAGGGATTACCAGCCGGCGGCGTGCTTCAGTTCGTACTCTTCGCCGCAGCCCAAGACCACCAGCGCATCGTGCAGCGAGGAAATATCGAAAACTCCATCCAGCCCAGTGCACTCGAGGACTTCCATCACAAAGCGTGAGGGATTCACCAGCTTAAGCTGGATGCCCCGGCTGCGGGTCCAGTGACGCAGCGATACGAGTGCGCTCAGGCCTCCGCCGTCCATCGCCTCGACCGCTTCAAGATCGAGCACTACAATGCGTGTGCCGGTGCCAGAAACCACCGCGTTTCGCAAGGTCCAGACTTCTTCTCCGCGCACGATGCGTCCCATACACCTGACCACCGCCACGTCCCCGGTTTTTTCCACATCCACGGTAAGCATGACCCACTCCCTTGTGCTTCCTCAGTTAGACGAATTGTTATGGACGAGGTCACCCTGCGGCCTGAGGAAATCGCCGGAAACCATGGAAGTGCCGTGCCCTCAATCCGTTAAACTAAGGTACGTATGAGAGGCGCCTCCAGTTTCAGGAAAATTTACTCGACGGAGGCGGAGCTGTATGAGTATGCCGTGGGGGCGCTTGCGCGCCAGATGCGCACCGTGGCCGACCTGAAGCGTCTGCTGCGGCGCCGGGTGGAGGCCGATACCGAGTTTGGGCAGACCCTGGTCGAGGTGGTGATTCGGCGTCTGAAGGATCAGGGCTACCTCAATGATGCCAGATACGCGGCGGCCTACTCATCGTATCGCCGGGACAATGAAAAGCTGGGGCGCTTGCGCGTCGTTACCGATTTGAAGCGCAAAGGGGTGCATGGCGAGGTCATCGAGAAAGCCATGGCGACGACCTACGGCGAGGTCAACGAGGAGAAGCAGGCGCGGGAATACTTGCGGCGCAAGCGACTGGAGAAGCCGAAAGATCAGAAGCAGGCCGCCCGCGTATTTCGCCAACTGGCGCGCGGCGGATTCTCGCCTCAAATTATCTTCGCAATCCTTCGCAAATGGGATGTCGATGAGGAAACTCTGAATGCCCTGGAAGGCGAGACGCAGGAGTGAGTGCAGGTTTGCCGGAGGAAGAATGATGCGCCCGGTTGGGTGGATGATACTTGCTGTCGCGGTTGTATCTTCGCTGACGTTGCCGTCAGAGGCGCGGGTCGAACCTACACACGGCTTTAACATGTTCTCGACGCAGGAGGAAGTGCAGGCTGGCCAGCAGGCATCGGGCGATGTATCCAAGCAGCTTCCGGTTCTGCCGGATTCCAGTCCGGTAACGCAATATGTGCAGCGCCTGGGAGCACAATTGGCCTCGCATGCTCCGGGTGAAAAGTGGCCTTACAACTTTCATGTTGTGAATCAGAAGGAGATCAACGCTTTCGCGCTTCCCGGCGGACCCATCTACGTGAACCTGGGCACGATTCAGGCTGCCGACAGCGAAGCCCAGTTGGCGGGAGTAATAGCGCACGAGATTTCGCACGTGGTTCAGCGCCACGGAACCCGCGCTGCCAGCAAGCAAATGGCGGCGCAACTGCCACTTGCCATCCTGGGAGGCATGATGGGGGGCAGTGTGCTTGGGAGAATGGCAAGCATGGGGCTGTCGTTCGGGGTGGGATCGTATTTCCTGAAGAATTCCCGTCAGTCCGAAAAGGAAGCCGACCTTCTGGGGACCGACATCATGTACGACAGCGGCTACAATCCACGGGCGATGGCGCAGTTCTTCGCCAAGATTCAGGCGCAGGGCGGTTCCAACACGCTGCAATTCCTGAGCGACCACCCCGATCCCGGTAATCGCGCACAGTATGTTTCGCAGGAGGCGGCGACGCTTCCGGCCAAGAAGTACCGCACTGACAGTCCGGAGTTTGCGGAGATCAAGCAGCAGGTCGGCGGGATGAAACCGCTGACCGCCGAGCAAATCGCCGCTGGACAGAAACAAGCAGCGGCCTCCTCGAGCGAGGGGCCGACGAACGATGTCACTGCGAGCGGCAGCTTGCAGACTCTGGATCACTCCGACTACACAATTTCTTACCCGCAAAACTGGAGAGTGCTCGGGGATCAGAACTCGGCGGTCACCATCGCACCTCTCAACGGAGTGACCCAGAACGCGGTTTCCTACGGGGCAATGATCAGTCCCTACCAGCCGGAGAATCCGAACACGCGGCTGGACCAGGCGACACACGAGTTGCTGGCCTCGATTCGGCAGTCGAATCCCGATCTCCGGCAGATCGGCAATGATGAAAACATTCGCGTGAACGGCGTGGCCGGGAAGTCGGTCGATCTGATCGGAAAGTCACCACTGCAGGATCAGGCGGGGCGAACGTTGGAGGAACGCGACTGGCTGGTGACGGTGGAGCGACGTGACGGCAGCCTGCTGTATTTCGTCTTCATCGCGCCGGACAAGGATTTTGGTTCGCTGCGGCCGGCGTTCGAGCAGATGCTGAAAAGCCTGCGGCTGAAATGAGTGGCGAGTGGCCAGCGGAGATCATCACTGGCCACTAACCGAGCACCGCTTACCAGACTTCACACCGCTTATCTCCCGCGCGCACCATGGGAGCGTCGTCCTTGCAGGAAAATGCCTTTTGAAATTCCGCCAGGTTCGACAGCGGCCCGTTGACCCGGTATTTGGCCACCGGATGCGGATCTGCCTGCATCATCAGGCGCTGCTGCTCGATGCGGATTTCGTCGCCCCGGAACTGCCCCCAGGCGATGAAAAATTGCTGCTCGGGAGTGAAGCCATCGATATTCGCGGGCCGGGGCTTACCTTGGAGCGACTTCTGATAGGCCAGAAAAGCGATCTTTGCGCCCCCCAGGTCGCCGATGCTCTCACCCAGCACCAGTTTGCCATTGTGATGGACGCCGGGCTCGATGAAATAGCCGTCGAACTGGTTGGCGACGCAAGCGCCGCGAGCCTGGAATTGCTTGAGATCGTCCGCAGTCCACCAGTTTTCCAACCGGCCCTGGGCGTCATATTGTGCGCCCTGATCGTCGAAGCCATGGGAAATCTCGTGCCCGATCACCACGCCGATGGCGCCGTAGTTCACGGCATCGACGGCATCCATGTAGAACGCCGGCGGCTGCAGAATTCCTGCGGGGAAGACAATCTCGTTGTGCAGGGGGTTGTAGTAGGCGTCCGAGGTCGGAGGCGTCATGCCCCAGCGGCTGCGATCCACGGTTTTGCCGATCGTGGCCCGGTCATCTTCCACCCCGAACCGGCTGCCAGCCATGACGTCCTCGAAAAATGCATCGCGCCGGATATCAACCTTGCTATAGTCCTTCCACTTGTCGGGGTAGCCGATCTTGGGATCAAAGCTGGCAATCTTTGCCAGGGCCTTCTGCTTGGTTTCGTCGCTCATCCAGGGGCGTGTCATGATGTCGTCCTTCATCGCCGCGAGGAGATTGCGCACCATGTCCTGCATCCGCGCCTTGGCTTCCGGCGGGAAGTACTTTGCGACATATTTCTGTCCCAGCGCTTCGCCCAAAAGCTGGTCCTCGGATTCCACGCAGCGCTTCCAGCGCGGCTTGATCTCAGTGGCTCCGCTCATGTACTTGCCATTGAAAGCAAAGTCTTCGTTGACGAAAGCATCCGATAAGTAGGGCGACGATGCGCTCAGCAGGTGCCACTTGAAGTAAATCTTCCAGTCCGCCAGCGAGGTTTCCTGCATCTGGCGATCGAGTTCCTTCATGTATTTTGGCTCGCCGACGTTCAGATCGACATCGGTGGGTAGATGTCTTTGCTGGAAGTATTGTGCCCAGTCGAAGTGCGGGGCCATGGTCTGTAGATCGGCAAACTTGGTGTTGTGGTCGGTGGCGGTGGGATCACGCAGTTCGGTAGGGCTGAGAGCAGCCTCGGCCATCTTGGTTTCCATGGCCATCACCGTTTTTGCGGCCTGATCGGCGGATGCTTGGTCCGATCCGGCCAGCTTGAAGGTGGCGACAATGTGCTCGGTGTATTTCTGACGGGCCTCGGCAAATCGAGGTTCGGGCCGCAGGTAGTAGTCTCGCTCGGGAAGTCCCAAGCCGTTGGCCTCGATGTCCGCCATGACCCAGGTCGGATTGTGGGGATCGGTATTGCTGGACAACACGAACGGCACCGGTACCGCCAGGTTATGCAAGTGTCCCATGAAGAGTTGCAGTTCGGCGACGCTTTTGGCGTTGTCGATCTCCGCCAGAAGCGGCTTCACCGGCTCCATCCCGCGGGCGTTGATCTTCGAGTCGTCCATGCATGCGCCGTAGTAGTCGCCGATGATTTGATCGACGCTGCCCTTGGGGGCGCTGGTGTTCGCGGCAGCTTCCTCGGCGACGGCCTTCAGCTTGTCCTTCGACGATTCTCCCGCGGCCCAGCGTTTGCTCCAGCGGTTCATCGAAGCCGGGATGGGATTGTTTGCGCGCCAAGTGCCGTTGGCGAACTGGTAAAAGTCAGTGCAAGGATCAGCCTTGCGGTCCAGATCGGCGGGATCAATTCCGTGCAGGGGAGCAGCGGAACCAAGCAACGAACTGCAACTCAGCAGGACGACCAACCTCAAAATACGCATCATGATTCCTCGATTCAATAGCTTGGATTGAAAATCGGCACAAAAATCGGCACAGATGTCCAGGGAGCAAACCGTATTCTAGACGCGGGAAAGCCAATTTCGTTAGGTCAATTTTAGGGGGTTGCCATGTAGGCTGCTGGGGATGCCAGTCTTCCGCTCTGGGAAAACGAGAACGCTACACCTCATCGACACGCCAAAACCAGGCTTGATTCCCGGCAGAAGTGCTGTAGACTTTGGCACGAAACCGACGCCAGGAGAGTTTTATGCAATTCCCGAAACGTGCTCCTGCACAGCTTTCTGAAACGACTGAGCGCAAACTTCTTGCATACGCAACCGCTGCCGCCACTGCGTTAGGGACCGGAGTGATGTTTCTTACTCAACCAGCCGAGGCGAAAGTTGTCTATACGCCTGTCCATAAGACAATCAAGCCTAACCAGGAGTATCTCCTCGACCTCAATCATGACGGCATCATTGATTTCAGATTTGTGAACGTCTCAGTGGTATCAGGGAGTCCTCTCAGCGTTACTGGCTTATTTGTGTCGCCATATCACCCCCCCAACGCCGTGGCGGGTTTTAAGACTTTCATCGGTACAGGCATTGCTTATGCGTTTAAGGCTGGGGCAGGCATTGGTCCAAAGCGGCAATTTTACGGCTCGGTCATGGCGGAGGTCTATTACAGCACCGTTATAGGACGTTGGGTGAACGTCAAGAATCGTTGCCTGGGACTTAAATTTCAAATCAAGGGCAAGTTTCACTATGGCTGGGCTCGCCTGAACGTGAAAGTGGACAAGTCTGTGACTGCGACCCTTACCGGATATGCGTACGAGACGAAACCCGACAGGCGAATTATCGCCGGCGAAACGGAACCGGTCCCAGGCAGAAGGGCCAGCCTGGCTGGATTGGCTCTAGGGAATCCTGGAAAGGAACGAACGCGGAACGATTCAATCGAGCCAGCAAGACCTTAACGCATCCCTATCCGCCCTGCTTTAGCTCCACCAGAACCTGGCGGGCGATTTCTTTGAGGGTGTCAAAAACTCCGACGCCTTGGAAAGCGACCGCCTCGATGACTGGCTCATTCTTCTTTTTCAGCTCTTTGGAGAGCTTGTCCACTGGCAGCACGTTCGGTAGATCGCGCTTGTTGAGCTGCAGGACGTAGGGAATCTTGAAGAAGTCGTAGCCGTGCTCCTTGAGATTGGCCATGAGGTTTTCGAGCGCCTCGACGTTGGCGTCCATGCGCTCTTCTTGAGAGTCAGCCACGAACACAATGCCGTCCACGCCGCGCAGGATCAGCTTACGGCTGGCGTCGTAGAAGACCTGGCCGGGAACCGTATAGAGGTGGATGCGAGTCTTAAAACCGCGCACTGATCCTAGATCCAGCGGCAGGAAGTCGAAGAACAGAGTTCGTTCGGTCTCGGTCGCCAGCGAGATCATCTTGCCCTTTTGTTGCTCGGCGGTTTTTTGATAGATGAACTGCAGATTCGTGGTCTTACCGCCCAGTCCGGCGCCGTAGTAGACGATCTTGCAGTTAATCTCGCGAGCCGCAAAGTTGATGAAACTCAAGGGTTTCCTCGGACCGCCGCGGTCTTCCCCAAGCCTCCGGGATGCCGCGCTGAATTGTCGCCTGATACTGCTTGGTTTTATACCACAAACGGTAGCGTTACCAACAGGTTACTGCGGTTACCAAGTGCGGACCCGGAGGTCAGACCGCGGAAATCCGCCGGCTAGCGCCTCGGCGGCAGGGGATAATAGCCGTCCTTGGCGTAGACATCAACCTTCTGGGCCGCGCGCACGCGGACCTCGATCTGGCGATAGGCCGAGCTGGGAGTGGCGCGCGTGGTGTAGCCGAGGGTGTACTGATTGCGGGTATCGCCGATGGCGCGATGGTAGCTCTCCTCAATGGCGGACCTGGAGAATTCAGGAAATACTTCGCCCCCAGTCGCGGAGGCGTACTTAGGCAGAATGTCGCTGTACCCGAGCCTGGGCAGCCTCAGCTTCTGGATCTTGTTGTAGACCGGAATAGCGGCGCCCTCCACGCCTACCGCATAAACCTGGATCTCATTGGACAAGAGGACCTTCAGCACGTCGCTGTAGCTGGCCTTGCTGCTCTGCTCCCGGCCATCGCTGATGATGAAGATCATTTTGCGCCGGGCGCGGTCCCGTTTGCTCAGGTCAAGGGCGGCGCGAAGCACTGCATCGTTTAGCACCCGGGATTCCTTGGGGGGCGTGTATACGATGGGAGCCGAGGGATCCACCGAGCGCCCGTTAATCACAGGGCCCTGGGGCCCTAGAGGGCCGCTGGTGACGGGAGGACCATTATTGCGACCGCGCGCAGTTTTGAGCTGATTTAACACTGCCTCGAGTCTGCGATTGACGGCACTGAAGTCGCTGGCGGTGGAAACCGTGCTGCTGTAGGTATAGATCGCGACTTCATCGAAGGGGCTGAAAGCGCCTTCCAGGGCGGAAAAGGTTTCGTTTACCTTCTGCACCGCGGCGTCGGACATGCCGAGATCGAAAATCACGGCTACCGACAGAGGAAACGGATCGCTGGTAAAGAAGCTGAGTCTCTGCGGAACACCGTCTTCGAGGACGCTGAAGTCTTTTGCCAGCAGTCCGCCCACCAGGTGGCCGCCATCGTCTTTGACCGTGACCGGGACCAGGACGAAGTTTACGTTGGTTTTCAGGGTATAGACCTGGTCGACCGGGCTGCCGGCCTCCTTGGTCTCTCCGCTGGCGGGAACGGTGGCGATGTCCGGAGGAGGTGGAGGCGGGGGCTGATCGCTTGCAGGCGGATTTTCGGGTGGATTGTCCCTCCCCGGCAACGGCTGGGCAGCGACCGGAGGCGGGGTCGAGGGAAAGGTCTGGCTGGGGCGGGTGGCCGAGGGGGCGTCAGGAATATCCTGTTGTGGCTGTTGCGTTTGTGCCGACGCCACCAACCAGACCAGGCACAACCAGCAACCTAGCCACGAACCTTGTCGCCAACGTCTCCGGGTCATCTGCGACCTCATGTTCAAGATTGAGGAACCCCCACTCCTAATGGATGCGAGGTCACGCCATTTGGTGCATCTAACCTCGTGAGGATAGACTAACAAAAGCTCGCGAGAATTTCCCCAATGCCCAAGAATCTTCTGCTGAGGTTGTCCGCCGTGGTGGTGTTTGCGGCAGTGGTCGCGCTTTCAAGTCCAGTTTTTGCACAGGACATGCCCCACCTTTCCACCCCGCACCGGGACGAGGATCAGTCGGTTGACACCTTGAAAGTGAACGTCAACGTGGTGCAGTTGTTCTTCAATGTGAAGGACAAGAAGGGCGGCCTAATCCCGAACCTGACCAAAGATGACTTCGAGATCACAGAGGACAACAAGCCTCAGAACATCAAGTATTTCACGGCAGAGTCGAACCTGCCGCTGACGCTGGGAATTTTGATTGATACCAGTCCGAGCCAAACTCGAGTTCTCGACATGGAAAAGCAGGTGGGCGGTTCCTTTGTTAACGAAATCATAACCGAGAAGGACCTGGCTTTCGTCATAGGCTTCGACGCGGACGTAGATTTGCTGCAGGATTTTACCAGTTCCACCCGGCTTTTGCGCCAGGCGATGGATAGCAGTCATATAGGAGGAGGAAGCAGCGCAGGCGGTGGAATCCCCGGCCTCGGGGGTGGGCCGGTACCAACCGCCAGTCATGGCTGCTGCACCATGCTCTACGATGCCGTTTATTTGGCGGCACACGATGAATTGGCCCAGCAAGTGGGGCGCAAGGCCATGATTTTGCTGACTGATGGCGAGGACGAGGGAAGCAAGCTGAGGATTCGAGATGCTATCGAAGCCGCTCAGAAGTCCGACGCAATCTGCTATGTACTCCTAGTTGCGGATCGTGGGGGCATGTGGCAGGGTTTTGGCGCAGGGGACATGCGGAAGCTTACCCAGGAAACCGGCGGCCGGGTCATCGAAGTCGGCAACAAGTTCGACAAGCTGAAAGAAGCGTTCGACCAGATTGCGCTCGAACTGCGCAGCCAGTACAACGTCGGCTATACACCGACGAATACGGCGCTGGACGGCAGCTTCCGCAAGGTGGACATTCGCAACAAGCAGGGCTACAAGATCCAGGCGCGCACCGGATACTACGCGATCGCCCGCTGACCCCGGTTAATGAGTCTCAAAGTTGCGGGGATCCAGCGTCATGTTATTCAGCACCCGGGTGGTGGTGATATTCCAGTCCACCAGCTTCGAACCGCCCAGACCCTCCGTCTGAAAACGCAGGTCGTAGTGTGAGGGCAGAGTAACCCCATCCACCGTTTTGAAATCGCTGAACCGCTCCTCGATGCGGTACCAGCGCTGTTGCTGGCGGGCGCTGGCGGTCTCAGCTCCCTGACCCAGGCTCGGCTGGTCGGAAATCATGGGAGTATCGGGATTTGCTCCGCGGATTCCCGCGTGCACCAGCGCCTTGTAAAGGGTCATTACATGGCGGAAAGTTTCCGGATCAAAATACAGGGTGACGTCCAGATCGGTATTCGCTTTCGGCCGGTAAGATAGGGCATAAAGCTGGACGCCGTCGACCTTTTTCAGGCCAGCGGAATGAAGGCGGTTCAGCGGAACTTTCGGGTCCAGCAGGATCCAATCCCGGGAAAGCACGCCACCCAGCAAGCCTTCGCGCAAGGGCGTGTCCTCGCCGCGCAGGAACTCGCCGAACTCGGAGCGGCTGCCGTCGTCGTACATGCCCGCGACGAAGGTTTTTTCGGCGTTGCGGATGAACTTCTCCCCGTGATACTGAAGCGCATTTACCTTCAACCGCAACTGCATTTTGTCGGCCTCGGAAACCATGACAGCGGTAGCATCGAGTTCGCCGGAGCCGCCCACCAGGATTTTGTACTGAACGGTTCCCTCGACGACGCGGGATTTGATGGCGTCACGCGCTTCGGGCGTGCCGATCGCCGCCAGGCTCTTCTGCACCACTTCTTCCGGCTTCCAATCAGCGGCCGTGGCGGCGGTCGAGACCAGAACCAGACATGTCAGCAAAATCGCCGGCAATTTACGTTTAGGACTGAGCACGGCCTGACCTCCAATCAATCGCGCTACAGGTCAATCTTGAGCCTATTTCGGGACCGCCACAGTGATCCAAGTCACCCAGGGCAGTGGCGGATTGAATAGTACACCCCTCGAGCGTTTGCGCCAGGAGGAGAGTGGTTCCGGTGGAACTTACGGCTCACGATCTTTGAGTCGAATGACGAACTTCAGTCCCGACCAGGTCTCGCTGACGGCGCATACTTTCACATCTACCAAGCCGGCATCCAGGCCAATCTTACGGACGATGTTCTCGTCCAGATC
>Ga0335080_10007514_pt1 | contig 11300 bp, 9 predicted proteins | sample Lox_Sample_34_FD_206720 | JGI IMG/M metagenome (GOLD analysis project Ga0335080, IMG submission 206720) | Soil microbial communities from Loxahatchee National Wildlife Refuge, Florida, United States - Lox_Sample_3.4 | ecosystem: Environmental > Terrestrial > Soil > Wetlands | place: USA: Florida...
CACGGGCCGCTTGACGACCGTGCCGGTACCCAGGATCGCGACCTGCGGCTGGTTGATGATCGGCGTGTCGAACAGCGCGCCGCGGCTGCCCGTGTTGGTCAGCGTGAACGTCCCGCCGGCCAGCTCGTCCGGCGCGACCTGGCCGGACCTGGTCCGGCTGGCCAGGTCACTGATCTTGCGCGCCAGGCCACCGATGTTGAGGTCACCCGCGCTGTGGATGACCGGCACCATCAGCCCGCGCTCGGTGTCGACCGCGATGCCGAGGTGCTCGGCGTCGTGGTAGGTGACCTGGTCCCCGTCGATCACCGCGTTCAGCTTCGGGTGCACCTTCAGCGCCTCGACGGCGGCGAGCGCGAAGAACGGCAGGAAGCTCAGCTTGACGCCCTCGCGGGCCTCGAAGTCCTTCCTGGCCGCCTCACGCAGCCGCGCGATGGCCGTCACGTCGACTTCCGCCACGGTGGTGAGCTGGGCCGCGACGTGCAGCGATTCGACCATGCGCTGGGCGATGACCTGGCGCGGCCTGGACATCCGCTGGGTCGTGCCACGCAGCGAGGAGGGCACCACGGCCGGGCGGGGGGCCGGGCTCGGCTGCGCCGCGGGGGCCTGCTGCGGTGCCTGAGTCACCTGGGGCTGAGTGGCCTGCGGAGCCTGAGCCTGGGCGGCGGGCTGGGCCGGCTGCGCGGGCTGCGGGGGCTGCGCGGCGCGCTGGGCGCGGGCGGCCTCGATGACGTCCTGCTTGCGGATGCGCCCGCCGACCCCCGTCCCGGTGACGGTCTCCAGGTCCACCGCGTGCTCGGCGGCGAGCTTGCGGACCAGCGGGGTGACGTACGGCGCTTCGCCGGCGCTGGGCAGCGGCGTGGGCGCCGGGTACTCCTCGGCCTGGGCCTGCTGGCCGTAGGGCGCCCCCTGGTCGTACGGCCGGGACGACTGGGGCTGGCCGTACGCGGGCGGCGGGGCGTACGCGGGTGCCGATTCCCCGGATGAGCCCGAGTACCCCGGCGAGGCCGCGGGGGAGGGGGACTGCGCGGGCGGCGCGTAGTTGGGCTGCGAGCCCTGCGAGCTCCAGCCGTCCGAGCTCGCCGCGGCCTGCTCCGCCTGGGCCGCTGCGGGCTGGGCGGCCTCGGGCTGGGCGGGCTCGGGCTGGGCCGCTTCGGGCTGGGCGCCGGCGGAGTCGTCGGCGGCGGGCGCCGCATCGGCGGCCGCCCCGTCGTCGATGATGGCGAGCTGCGCCCCCACCGCGACCGTCTCGTCCTCGTCGACGGCGATGCCGCGCAGGATCCCGGACGCGGGCGAGGGTATCTCGGTGTCCACCTTGTCCGTCGACACCTCGAGCAGCGGCTCATCCACCTCCACGCGCTCGCCTTCCTTCTTCAGCCAGCGCGTGACGGTGCCCTCGGTGACGCTCTCACCGAGCTGCGGCATGGATACGGAGACCGACATGACCCTTGTGACTCCTAGGCGTGTACGTGCAGGGGCTTGCCGGCCAGCGCGAGATGCGCCTCGCCGATCGCCTCCGACTGGGTGGGATGGGGGTGGATGAGCTGGGCCACATCCGAGGGCTCGGCGTCCCAGTTGCAGATCAGCTGGGCCTCGGCGATGAGCTCGCCGACGCGGCTGCCGACGATGTGCACGCCGATCACGCGGCCGGGGCGGTCCTCCTCGGAGAGCGCGATAACCTTGGCCGCGCCCTGGGTCTGCAAGATCACGCTCCGGCCGTTGCCGCCGAGGTTGTAGGTGAACTCGACTGTCTTCAGGCCGCGCTCGGCCGCCTGCGCGGAGGTGAGGCCAACCGAGGCCACCTCCGGGTCGCTGTACGTGATCCGCGGCACGCCGTCATAGTCGATGGGGGTGACGGGGAGTCCGCCGGTCCGTTCGGCGACCAGGATGCCCTCGGCGAAGCCGACGTGCGCGAGCTGCGGCGTGTTGATGAGGTCGCCGACCGCGGAGATCGTGGGGATGTTCGTCCGGCAGAGCGGGTCCACGTCGACGAAACCTCGCTGAACGGCCACTCCGGTGTCCTGATAGCCGAGGTCCGCGGAGACCGGGCCGCGGCCGACCGCGACCAGCAGCAGGTCGGCATCGAGCGTCTTGCCGCCCTCGAGCGTGACCGTGACGCCGGTATCGGTGTGCTTGACCGACTCGAACCTGGCACCGAGCTCGAACTTGATTCCGCGGCGCCGGAACGCTCGCTGCAGCAGCTTCGCGCTCGACTCGTCCTCCAGCGGCAGCAGCTGGGGGAGCATCTCGACGATCGTCACCTCGGCGCCGAAAGACCGCCACACGCTGGCGAACTCCACGCCGATCACGCCGCCGCCCAGGATGATCACCGAGCCGGGCACCCGGTCCAGCACCAGTGCGTGGTCTGAGGTGATGACCCGCTCGCCGTCGATGTCCAGGCCGGGCAGGCTCTTCGGCTCCGAGCCGGTCGCCAGCACCACGTGCCCGGCCTCGTAGACGGTGTCGCCGGCCCGGACCCGGGTCGGCGATTCCAGCCGCCCCTGCCCTTCGATGGTGTCGATCTTCCGGCTCGCGATCGTGGACTGCAGGCCCTTCCAGAGCCGGTCCACCACGCCGTTCTTGTACGAGAGCACGCCGGGTACGTCGATGCCCTCGAAGGTGGTCTTGACGCCGACGGACGCGCTGTCCCTGGCGTGGTCCGCGATCTCGGCCGCGTGCAGCAGCGCCTTGGTGGGGATGCAGCCGCGGTGCAGGCAGGTCCCCCCGACCTTGTCCTTCTCGATCAGCGCCACGCGCTTGCCGAGCTCGGCCGCGCGCAGCGCGCAGGCGTACCCGCCGCTGCCGCCGCCGAGCACCACGAGGTCGTAGCTGCCGATGCCCTCTGCCACCCCTCAAGCCTCCTTCGCGAGCCAGTCAGCCCTACCTGGCCTACCCAGTCTTCATCATTTCACTTGCCGTCATCCGGGCTACCGGCAAGCTCGCCCTCTGCCACATCCGTCGCGATCTGCACCAGCGTCCTGACCGCCGCCCCGGTGCCGCCCTTGGCGACGTAGCCGTACGGGGCGCCGTCGTTGTAGGCCGGGCCGGCGATGTCCAGGTGAGCCCAGCGGACCCCGGCCGGCACGAACTCGCGCAGGAACAGCCCGGCGACGAGCATGCCACCGCTGCGGTCTCCCGACACGTTGGCCAGGTCCGCGACGGTCGAATCGAGCCCCTTGCGGAGATCCTCGGGGAGCGGCATCGGCCACATGGCTTCGCCGGCCCGCCTGGCCGCGTCCGCGATCTCCGCGGCTAGAGAATCATCGCTGGCCATCACCCCGGCTGTGCGGTTACCGAGCGCCACGGTCTGCGCCCCTGTCAGTGTAGCCACGTCGACGAGCAGGCTGGGCCCGTCGGCTTCGGAGCGGGCCAGCGCGTCCGCCAGCACCAGGCGGCCCTCGGCGTCGGTATTCAGCACCTCCACGGTCTTGCCGCCGTAAATGGTGATCACGTCCGACGGGCGCTGCGCCCCGCCGCCGGGCATGTTCTCGGCGAGCGAGAGGTAGCCGACCACGTTCACCGCCGGGCCGAGTTCGGCGACGGCACGCACCGCGGCCAGCACTGCCGCTGCGCCGCTCATGTCGGCCTTCATCGTCTCCATCGCCTTCGGCGGCTTGAGCGACAGCCCGCCGGAGTCGAAGGTGATGCCCTTGCCCGCGAACACCACGGTGCGGACGGCGTCCGGGTGGGTGTATTCGAGGCGGACCAGCCGGGGCGGGTGCGCCGAGCCCATGCCCACCGCGAGGATGCCGCCGAACCCGTCCTTGGCCAGTTCGTTCTCGTCGAGCACCCGCACGCCCAGGCCGTGCGCGGCGGCCGCCTGCTCGGCCACGGCGGCCAGGTCCGCGGGCACCATGTCGGCCGGGGAGGTGTTCACCAGGTCGCGGACGAGCGTCATCGCGCCGGCGAGCACCCTGGCCCGGCGGACGGCGTCGTCATGGGCGGTGTGGACGATCAGTTCGACGTCACCGGGCGCACCGGAGGAGGTCCGGTACCTCCTGAAGGAGTAGCTGCCGAGCAGCGCGCCCAGCGCCACGGCCTCGGCCTCGTCCGGCTCGCCCGCGGGCAGCGCGATGGCGACACGCTCGGCCTTGGCCGGCGCGCCCGCGGTCAGGTCGCGGGCAGCGGCGCCGGCGGCGCGGCGCAGCCGCTCCAGGTAGGCCAGGCGGTCGGCGGGCCCGCCGGGCTCCGGGCCTAGGCCCACGGCCACGATGACCGGAACCGCCAGCCGGCCCGTCGTCGGGATCTTGGTGATTTCCTCTGCCTTGCCCGTGGCGCCGAGCGCGGTGAGCGCGGCTTTCAGGTCTATCTCATCGGTAATCGGCATGAGAACCGGGCCGTCCTGGCCCTGGAACACACCGGTGACGAGGGCATCCGCATTGGTCGCCGCCGGCGCGGACTGGCTGGTAAGCAAAGTGACCGTCATTCTGCTGATCGTAGGGCATCGGCCGGTGTCCGAGCCCTTCGGTGACGGTGACTTACTTTGCCTACCGCAAAAGAGCCCGGCAGCTGCGAACTAATCGCGATGTTAGCCTTTCCGGATTCACCCATTACGTCGATGGCGTGTATTTCGCAACGCCTGGCGGCGGGCCCGCGGTGCAATTGCCTACCGGGTTTTCGCCATGACGTTCCGCGCGACGGCTTACGCCCTCGCCGGCGCCGGGGCGGGAACCTGGGCTCGTTCGGTCCCCTAGGCTTGCTAGTCGGTGAGCATCCACTAGGCCTGGGAGGTGCCCATGACCGCGCTTCCGCTCATCCTGACCGTCTTCGTCGCCTGCGCGGTGGAGGCGGTCGAGGCGCTGACCATCGTGCTCGCCGCCGGCCTGACCCGCGAGTGGCGGTCCACCTTCCAGGGAATGGCGGCGGCCCTGGTCGCGCTGGCCGCGATCGTGGCGGTGCTCGGGCCGACGATCGCGCTGCTTCCGCTGACCGCGCTGCGGCTGGTGGTCGGCGCGCTGCTGGCGATCTTCGGGCTGCAGTGGCTGCGCAAGGCCATCCTGCGCGCCACCGGGTATAAGTCGCTGCACGACGAGGCCAGCGCCTACCTGCGCGAGGTGGAGGCGGCCAAGACCGCGGGCCTTTCGTCCCGCGGCCGCGTCCACGACTGGTACGCGTTTACCCTGTCGTTCAAGGGCGTCCTGCTCGAAGGGCTGGAGGTGGTCTTCATCGTAATCACGTTCGGCGCCAGCCAGCACAACGTGGGCGCCGCGGTGATCGGCGCGGCCGCGGCGGTGCTCGTGGTCGCGGTGACCGGGATCGCGGTGCGCGCCCCGCTGGCCCGGGTGCCGGAGAACGCGATGAAGTTCGCGGTGGGCATCATGCTCACCTCGTTCGGCATCTTCTGGGGCGCGGAGGGCGCCGGTGTCTCCTGGCCCGGCCAGGACGTGGCGCTGCTCGTGCTGGTGCCGGTCGTGGCGCTGGCCTCGCTCGGTTACACGGTGCTGCTGCTGCTGCCGCGCCGCAGCCCGGTCACGCCCGCTCCGGAGAAGGTGGCGAGCTCGTGAGGCGGCTGAGGTCAATCGCCGCGTTCTGGTACGACTTCGTGATCGGCGACGACTGGCGGGTCGCGGTCGTCGTGGTGGCGGCGCTCGCGCTGACCGCGGCCCTGGTCCACGCGGCCGGGGTCAACGCGTGGTGGCTGCTGCCGGTGTGCGTCTTCGCCGCCCTGGGCTGGTCGCTGCGCCGCGCCACCCGTTCCTAGCTCAGCCGGAGCGCCCGGCCGGCTGGGCCGGCGGTCCAGCCGTGGACGGTCCCGGCGGGCTAGCCGAGGAACCGGGTCTCGAGCCGGGTCTCGGTGACGCCCGGTTCCACCAGGTACGCGCTCGAGCCCGGCCGGTCCGCGACCAGCTCGGTTAGCTCGTCGTCGGTGAAATGCGCCGCCACACCGTCGTCGCATGCGATGCCGGCCGCCAGCGTCCCGTCCGCGATCAGCTTGTGGTACAGCGGCCGCCGTCCTGGCTCGGAGTCGTAGTGCGGGCAGTAGCTCCCGGCCAGCAGGCCCAGGCCGTCGGTGAACGCGCGCAGCTCAGGGCCGAACGAATCCGTGGTTCCGCCTTCGAACCAGCAGATTCCCCCGGCGCTCGACCCGGCCAGCACGATGCCCGCCTGCCACGCCTTGCGCAGGATCCGGTCGAGGCCGTGCACCCGCCACACCGCCAGCATGTTCGCCACGCTGCCGCCGCCGACGAAGATGACGTCCTGGGACAGCAGCAGGTCCTCGGGGTCCGCCACGTTGGGCATCGGGAACAGGGCCAGGTGGCTGAGCCGGGCCGAGTACCCGGCGAAGCGGTCGTACATGTGCAGCGTCCAGCGTGGATCGTCGCCGCCTGCCGTGTTCAGCACGCAGATCAGCGGTTCCGGCCGGCCGGTGAGCCGCAGGGCATAGTCCATGTGCACGGGCACCCGGCCATCGGGGACGCGCATGCCGCCACCGATTGCGATTACGTGCCGTCGCCCGTCCGCTGCCATGGTGGCACGCTAGCGTCGTGACAGGCTGCAAGCAAACCGGCGCCCGCCTTACACCCTAAGTAACTAATTAGGCGCACAGTGCTCTCCGGTTGCCTCCAGGACGCCGTCGCAGGCGTGCGCGGAATTCGCAATACTAGATGTATCAGCGGAGGTGAACGCTGCTCCTTCCGGTGAGGCCGGCAAAATCCCGGCATATCGCCACGAGGGGAGTCCGATGACCGTTACCGCCATTCCGGCCGTGATCGCGCGGCCCAGGCTGGCCCCGTACGCCGCGGCCAGCGGGGACATGGTCCTGCCCGGCTGTTATGGCGTCAGCCGCGGCCAGGCCATCACTGGCGACCTGATCAGGCACGCGTCGGGGGCGCGGCCCGGTCACGCCTTCATCTACATCGGCAACGGGCGGATCGTCGAGGTCGCGCCGCCGGCCGTGCGGATCGCCCCGGCGGCGTCACACTCCGGCGCGCTGTGGAATACCCAGCGCTCGCTGAGCGGAGCCCAGCGCGAGCGGATCTGCGCCCGGGCGCTCGCCCTGGTGGGGCGCCCGTATGACTACCCGGCGTATACCGGCTTCGCGCTGAAGGTGCTCCGGCCGCGTGACGGCGCCGAGCTCGACCCGACCTTCAAGGCCGACCACTGGCAGGTGTGCGCGGCGCTGGTCGCCGACTGCTACGCATATGCGGGCATCCGCCTCGAGCCGGGCTTGCGGGATCTCGGCGTGGCCGGCGCGGGCGGCCTGGAGACCTGGGTCGCACAGTCGGCCTGACCCGGCCCGGCACGGGAAACCGGTTCGGTCAGGCGCTTGCCTCAGGGCGGCCAGCCTCCCCGCCGGTGATCCGTCACAGCTGGAAGCTAGAGTTCGTCCTGGCTGGCGGGGGAGTCCGGACCGAAGAACTTGTCGTCTTCCTCCACCGCGGCGACGTCTTCGGCCGCGGCCTGCTCGACCGGCTCGAGGTCGGGGTCCTCGTATCGGTACTTGATCAGGCTGCTCTGCCCGTCCTCGGGAACGTCCGCGGACCTGAGGGAACGGAACCAGGAACGGATGCCCATAAGCGACCCCCGATCATACGGCGTGCGACCGCCGTCACCACGGCTACGCCCGAGCCTACGGCAGGCCGGTCCGGGAGGCGAGCGCCTCGCGCCGCCCATGCCGCCCGGAGTATCGCGGCTTCGCTTGAACCCGTGCCCGGCGGCAGCTCGCCAGATGCCCGGCCGCTGGTGCCGGACGCGGACGGGGGCGTCCCGGCGCCGGAGGTCGCTGCCGTGGTGTCCGCTGGCCCCGGCGGTGAGCTGATCGGGGAGTCGTCCGCTGGAGAGGAATTCGTGCCAGGCCAGGGCAAAGGATGATTGCGTGTCAGAACACCCCCCATCAGGGGTGCGGCGTCACGCAATCATCGAGACGGCACTGACAGGATCGGTAAATTGTCCGGTGCGGGGAATCCGTGCCGCGGAGCCCCGGCTCCCGGGCCACCTGGCAATTATCAAGATCAACAATCTGCTGCGCCGGCTACGGTCGCCGTGCGGCGCGCATTCCTGGTCGCGCTCCGGTCATATGCGCCTCATATGCGCCACGTTCGCGCGGTGTAGCGGAAGCCTCCCGTCGGTCAAACAGGGATGATCGTGACCCGATATCCCGATTGTGCCCCTGCATATTGCCGGCAGTAGGCAGGAGCGATTGCCGGCCGTAGTCGCGAACGGCGCAACGGCCGGGCACGGGCACGCGGAACAAAGCCGGCGCCATTCCGGCCATGACGGCGGGCGGGCGCTGACGCGAGACATACTGGGGCGGTGGCCGCGCTACCCCGCTTCGCCGTCCAGCTGCACGATGCGACGACGCTGCACTTCGACTTCCGTTTGCAGGCAGGCCAGATACTGCGCTCGTGGGCGGTGCCCAAGGGGCCGTCCCTCGATCCGGGCGTCCGGCGGCTGGCCGTGGCGGTCGAGGACCATGCCCTGGCGGCGGCCGAGTTCGAGGGCGTGCACGAGGGCCAGGCGCGCGGCAGCGGCGCGGTGATCATCTGGGACGAGGGGACCGCCGAGATCGTCCGGGACGAGCCCGGGCATGTCTCCTTTGTCTTGCACGGCCGAAAGCTCTCCGGAGGCTTCGCGCTGACCAGGACCGGCAAGCGGCGCTGGGTCCTGGTCAAGGTTCGCGACGAGGCCGCGCGTCCCGGGTCGGACATCGTGACGGAACGGCCGGCCAGCGTGCGGAGCGGCCGGACCTGGCAGGAACTGCTCCGCCAGTAGCGAGCCGGGCCCCGGGGACGTGCATGCCGCGCGGCACAATGAGCCGGGGCTGGAATAACGCCCCGGCTGCGCTGCGGTGGCTGGCGGTATGCACTGCTTTCCAGCCGCTTGAACCGTTGAAACGTTTTCAGGTCGGAAAAACGTGACTGACCGATCCGAGGTGAACACTTGATGAACATGGGCGCCGCGGTTGACGGGGCCGGCCCGGAAATCTCGCGGGATCGGATGACGTCGGAGCGCTAACTCAGGGCTAATGGAGTCATTATCGGCAGAGCCGTGCCTAAACGAGGGAGAGAAGAACGGCTCGCGGGCTTCCCGGTTCTCACGACAGCTACCGGAGATATGCTCTCGGCGCGCGATAAAATCGTTACGCGGCTTGTTCGGCGCCGAACGCATACCGGACCATATAGGTTGCCGAGGCCGCAGCAAGCGGGTTGGGGGTTCCGGGCTCTGTCGTTTGGCCCGGCCAGATGGGAAAGTAGATGAAACTTCAACCATACCGGATCGGTTCGCGCATCTAAAGCAGATCGGAAAACTGCCGGGTGAGGCCTGCCCGGCGTAGCTGAGCCGCCCGTTGGAGGCAGCGAGACGCCGCAACGTGGCCCGCACCTGCGACGGAGAGCGCAGGCTCCGGTCTGGCCTCGCCCGCAGCGCCGTCATGCGGACTCCGCCGCGCGGTGCGCCCGGGCTATGCCCGCGGCCGGCGTCAATGGAGGCGCGTTCCCTTTTCCCGGGCTGTGAGAACTTTTCCGGGGCCGGGGGGATCCCGTGTGTTCGGCTCAGCGAAACGCGTGACCGTGATGCACGTGCATCACGGTTAGAGCCTAATGGGGCACCCGCCCGGGTACAGCCTGCTAACCAGGCTTGTTCCCCGTCTTAAGGCAGGCGGATGGGCAATGCGAACACCGCCGGGTGCGGGGTCGTATCGGCTGCGGCCCGAATCACGGCAAACGATTTCATATCATCATAGCGGAGTGAGACCCGCTTCGGCTCCGTTACCCCTGCATTTGGTGTGCGCGTGTGCACCGTTGGTGACTTCTTCCGTGGCGGTCAGTTCATCGGGAAGGCGGCGGCCGGTGTTCCGGGGAAGACATCCAATGAAATTGAGGGGTTGCTGCGCGCTTATCCGGTGATGATCCACTACGCTTATGCACTATTCAACGAGTGGAACGGAGTACACGTGGCTCAGAAGATACAAACCCTGTTCATCGATGACATCGATGGTAGTGAGGCAGAGGGTACCGTCCGCTTTGCGCTGGATGGTGCCGACTACGAGATCGACCTGAACGCCAAGAACGCCGAGGCGCTCCGCAAGGCGCTGTCGCGTTACGTCGAGGCTGCGCGGCGGAGCAGCGGTACCGCTGCGCGCCGGCCCGCGCGCGCCGGACGCCGGAGTGCGGCCAGCGGACTGAACACCACCGAGGTCCGCGAATGGGCCAAGGCGCAGGGTATCGAGGTCAAGGACCGCGGCCGGGTACCGGCAGAACTGGTGGTCAGGTTCCGGGCGGCAACGGGGAATTAGCGCTGCGGCGCAGTTCGTGCGGCGGCTCATGATCGGATGAGAGGCCCATGTGCGCAGCGGCACTGAACCGGGGGGGTCTCTCCGCAAGTTTGCTTGCTCGTGACTTCGGTACCACAGTTTGACCCGGGTGTCCCCCGGCACGATTTCCGGAAGGCGGGTCCCGGCGGACCCGCCTTCCGCTTTCCCGCGCCAGCCTGCCCGCCGGTCGGCCGGGCCGGTCAGCCGGGCCGGTCAGCCGGGCCGGTCAGGGGGAATCGGTGCCCGCGAGCGCCGCCATGACCGTCGGCCAGGCGCGGCTCTCCGGGTCGATCAGGTCGAAATGGCCGGCCCCGGGTATCTCGACCAGCCTGCCCGCTCCGAACGCCCGGCTCATGCTCACCGGCACCTGATCGTCGGCGGTGCCGTGGACCAGCGTGACGGGCACGGGGGGCGGCGGGAGGGCGGCCGGGTCGGCGACGGCATAGCGCCCGGGGACCTCCTCCGGTCCTCCGCCCATCAAGGTGAGGACCGCGCCCCCGCCCAGGTTCCACTCCGCGCACAGCCGCAGCGAGGAGCAAGCCGCCAGGGCGACCAGATGGGTGGCAGGGCACGCTCCGCGCCATGACGACCCGGCCCCGGAGAGCGGCAGGCCGGGCCGGGCCGCGGCCCACAGCGCGAGATGACCGCCCGCCGAGTGGCCTGCCCAGGTGCACGCGCTCGTATCCGCGCCGTGCGCCGCGGCGATGCCGGCTACCTGGTCCGCGGCCAGCGCGATATCGCCGAACGTGCCCGTCCAGCCCTCTTCGGCCATGCCTGCCCGGCGGTACTCCGGCACCGCGACCATATATCCGGCGGTGGCGAGGGCGTGGCCCATCGGGCCCAGGTGCGTGCGGTCGTAAGCAGGCCGCCAGAACCCGCCGTGGATGAGCACGATCAGCGGGGCCGCGCGGCCCGCGTTCGCCCGGGGGAGCCTGAGGTCCATGACGTGCTCGGCCCGCGGGCCGTAAGGCAGGGTCAGGTCGGGTGGCGGGGCGGGCCGGTCCAGGACGCTGGTCACCCGCTCATCCGGCGAGGCGCGGAGTGGCGCGGC
>Ga0335080_10007518_pt1 | contig 11297 bp, 9 predicted proteins | sample Lox_Sample_34_FD_206720 | JGI IMG/M metagenome (GOLD analysis project Ga0335080, IMG submission 206720) | Soil microbial communities from Loxahatchee National Wildlife Refuge, Florida, United States - Lox_Sample_3.4 | ecosystem: Environmental > Terrestrial > Soil > Wetlands | place: USA: Florida...
TGCCGCGACGGGCACGGTGACGCTCGATGCGACCACGGGCGCGATCACCGATCCCGGCAACACCGACGGCAGCCGCACCGACGTCACTGCCGCGAGCGTCACGCTCCTCGCGGGCACGGGGATCGGCATTCCCTCCGGAACGAGCACGGCGGGAACGCCGCTCGTCCTCCGCTCCCCCGCGATCGCGGCGGTGACGGATGCGGGCGGCATCGATCTCGTCAACAATACCGGCACCGCAGCTGCGGCCGTCAGCACGCTCGGTGTCACGAGCGGTCCCGGCGACATCCTCTTCCGCCAGATCGGCAGCGGCAGCCTCTCGATTGGAAGCGCGACCGACGCCAACGGCAGCATCGCCGTCGACGTACAAGGCGCGGATCTCACCCTCACCGACGCGAGCGCGGGGGCTGGCGGGAACATCACGCTGGGCCTCGGCGGAATCAGGAACCTCACGCTCAACGGCACGGTGACCGCGGGCGGCGGGCTCCTCGGCAAGGCCGAGGTGAACGTCAATCTCGACGCCGCGATGCTCACCAGCGGCGGCCAGACGACCCTCGTCGTCGACGATGCCTTCCCCGCCTTCGGGATCGGGCCCGGCGCCCTCACCGTCACCGGCGCCACCACGATCAGCACGGCGACCGGCGACAATCTCGCGCTCTTCCTCGCGCGGCGGAGCCAGGTCACGCTCGGGTCCGGCGCCTCGCTTACGCTCAACGGGCAGCCCTTCTTCGACGACCCCGACGCCAAGTTCCCGGACGACCAGACCGTGAGCTTCGTGCATTTCGGCGTCCACTACTCTCCGACGATCACGCCCGACGCGGGCGAGGCCTTCACGCTCTTCTTCAAGGAGCAGCTCCAGATTCCGCCGCCGGACTTCTTCGAGGAAGAGGTTCCGCTGCCGAAGCTCGACGCACGCAGCTATCCGATCGCCTTCGCCATGCTCTATCAGGGAAGCGGCCAGCCGGTCTCGGTTGCGAGCCTCGCCGCGATCAGCCCCGCCGCGGGCGGTCCGCGGCTCGGGAGCAGCTCCGGTGTCGACGGCATCCTCGGCTACGCCCGCATCAGCAGCTACGAGGTGGCGCCCGATACCTTCTCCGCGATCGAGCGCCCGCTCTACATGGACATCCAGAATCCGAAGACGGAGGAGCAGCTCGGCTACGAGCTGCGGCCGACGCTGCAGGCGCCCGCCGATGGCTCCTCGAGCCCCGAGGCGCTTGCGGGCATCCATCCCAGCGGCGGCGTCTTCTCCTGCACGCTGCCGCCGCAGACCCTGGCGCTCCTCTCGGACAATCCCGAGCTCGCTCAGCACCTGCGCGACCTCTGCGGCCAACAAGGCCGGCGCGACCTGTCGGAGCCTCCGGTACGTGCGGTTCGCTACTACCGGCCCGCGCCCTGAGCCCCGGCGCAGGAGCGCGCTGCCGGCCTTGCCCGGCATGCGCTTCGGTAATACCGTCCTGCGCCAGCAGATGCGATCCACTCCTCGCCTGGAAAGGTAATGCATGGCCCAGCAATCGGCGGCGCAAGCGCAGCAGGGCGCCGCACTTCCGCTCTTCTACCGCAAGCCCTTCGCGCTCCAGGCCCAAGTGCACTCGGACATCTCGCTGAAGCGCGGCACGAACTACCGCTTCGCGCAAGCTGCCAATGCGATCCCGCTGACGACGGCGGAGCTCTTCCATGCGCAGCGCGACTACCCAATCGTGTTCACCGACGAGGCGATGCCGATGCCCATGGCTGTTGTGGGAATTCAGGATCGCCAGAACCTGTTCATCGAGGCCGACGGAAGCTGGCGGCGCGGTACCTACATTCCCGCCTATGTCCGGCGCTATCCGTTCCTCTTCGCGGAGCAGCCGATGACGAGGGACTTGACGCTCTGCATCGACGAGGCCTCCGAGCTCATCGAGGCGAGCAAGCAAAATCCCTTTTTCCGGAATGGCCAGCCGACGGAGGTGACGCAGAAGGCGCTCGAGTTCTGCCTTGCCTATCAGCGCCAGCACGAGACGACACGGGAGTTCGGACGCACGCTCGCGCAGGTGGAGCTGCTCTCGAGCCGGGACGCGCGCGTGCAGATCACGCCGCAGGAGAACGTGCTGGTACGCGGATTCAAGATGATCGACGAGGAGAAATTCAATCAGCTCCCGGCGGACACGTTCCTGGAATGGCGGACCAAGGGCTGGGTCGCGCTGATCTTCTCGCATTTGCTCTCGCTGGGGGCCTGGGACAAATTGGTCCAGATCGTCAACGAGCGCCGGGGCGCGGCGCGCTGACATGAGAGATCGGCACTTCCGCGAGGCCCCGCGCGCGGGGCTCGGTGTCCTAGCGCTCGCCGCGGCGCTGACGTTGGCGAGCGGCCTCACCGGCGCGCAGACGGGCGCTGGCACGCCTCCCGCGCAGGCGCCCGCCAATACCGACACGCCCAAGCCTTACGAGGTCGAGGGCTTCCGCAGCGCCAAATTCGGCATGACCGAGGCTGAGGTGAAACGCGCGATCCAAGTCGACTTCAGCACCAAGGAAGCCTCGATCGCGCGCTCGGTCGATCCCGTCGACCGGACGCCCACCCTCACCATCACCACCAACGACATCCTCCCGGACGTGGGGCCGGTGCGCGTGGTCTACTGGTTCGGGTATTCCCAGAAGAAGCTGTTCCAGGTCGGGCTCATGTGGGGCGCCGGCGTCGGCGACACCGCGCCCAATTCGACGAACGTGCTGGGCGGCGCGCAGGTGCTGCTCAACTACTTCGCCAGCCAGACCTTTGCGCCCGAGAATCGCATCGTCAACCCGCAACTCGGCGAGGGCATGAACCTGCTCTTCCAGGGAGTCGACGCGAAGGGGCGGATGGTGCAGCTACAATACGGCACTGTCGTGCGCGATCCTCCGCCGGGCGAGAAGCCCGATCCCGCGAAGCCGCAGCCGCGGATTCCCTTCGCGCGGCTCGTCTATGTGCAGGACCCCAAGAGCCGGGACATCTACCACATCAAACCCGGCCAGTTCTGAGCCGGGCGGCGGCTACTGGGCGCTGCTGACCTTGCTGCGCAATGCGGCGATCAGGTCGGAGACGTGGCCGCCGTTCTTCTCCATGATGGACGCGAACTCCTGACGGTGGGTCAACGACATGCTGATGCCGTCGATCGAAACCTCGGTGATCTTGTAGCCGGTCGTGACCTTGGTCACCCGCCAGTCGACCTTGGCGGGCGCGCCGCCCTTTCGGCTCACATCGGTGCGGACGACGGTGTTGGTATCGCCTTCCGCCCGCTCACCGATAACCCTGAAAGAGGTGTCCGAGAATTCGTTGAAGCGGTTCGCATAGGACTGCACGACGTAGTCTTTGAAGACCGCAGCGAAGTCGCGGCGCTCGGCATCGCTCGCACCCTGCCAATAGCGGCCGAGGACGAAGCGCGAAACGATGTCGAAGTCGAAATCCTCGTCGAGCAGCGCATGGAAGCGCTTGCGGCGCTCGCTGTCGGAGAGGCCGGGGTCGTTGAGCATCTTGAGCGCGCGGTCGCCGAAATCCGTGACGACTCCGGAAGCATCGGTGGCCGCAAGGATGCGCGGCGCGGGGGCGAGCGCCAGCAAGAGCAAACCAAGCGCCGAAAAGGCCAGGCGACGCAACACCATGATCCGTTCTCCGATGCGAGGGTTCGAGCGCTTGACTGAGGCGCCCCGCGGAAAGGCGACACCGCATGCGAATCCGTTGCGGCCGGCGACAAGAAACTCTGGGATTGCGGATAGGTCAAGGCGGGACGGGCAAATTCTTTTGCAGCCCTGGGGCTTGGACCGGGTGAGCAGAGATTGCTATAAGTTCCGGCACCGTGTCCCCGTAGCTCAGCAGGATAGAGCAACAGTTTCCTAAACTGTGGGTCGGGTGTTCGAGTCACCCCGGGGACGCCATAATTTTAATGAGTTAGAGCAAACGCTCACAAGCCTGATTCGAAAAGTCAGCCATGGTGCTCGGAAGGCCTCGGCGGGGCATTTTCGTGGCCCTGGATGGCGTCCGCGTTGGCACCGCCAACACGAAGTCAAGATATGGCGACGTTACCCTCGACTTAGGGCGTGTACTCACTAATTCCGCGGGCACGAACTTCCGTTATGAGGCGCATCTCGGACTCAACTCGGGCTCGGCGCGCTCGTCGCAAAAGTCGGCAAGATCAGCGTAAGCGTCGTGAGCGCAGCCAACACCGCCAACGCGGCGCTTGCGCCGTGGACCTGAAATCCCTGCTCGTAATGGCGCGCACCGCCGCACAGCAGGCACAGGCCGACGACACCATTGCAGACGATCATGACCGCCGAAAAAACCGCGGGGCGAGCCAGCCCCGCATTGTCCGCTGGCGCCGCAATCATCGTGGAGACAACCAGCGCGACTTCAATCACCGTGACTGCGACGGCCAGGACGAGCGTGCCGAAAGGCTCACCGGTACGGTGTGCAACGACCTCGGCGTGCTAGACGGCCGCAAACACCGTTGCGATCAAGATCGCCCCTGCCGCCGCAGCGATGACGCCGCCACCGCCGACGAAGTACGACATGAGCAAAATGACCCAGGCTAGGGCCGGCCACGCCCATGCCCACCAAGGTGTTCGTCTTGCTGTCATGGTGGCGATCGTTCCGAGATCAATGGGCGAACCTATCATGACGTTTGCGCAGCTCGCCACTTGAGCAGCCGCTCTGTCTCACGCGCGGAATCATTCCGAGGCCCGTGCTCCGTGTCATTCCGGTCGTCTGCCTCGGCCACGGTGGGGAGCGCAGCGTGGGGCGTCGAAGTCGAGAATCATGAAATTTAATTTAGCAATGGCAATCGTTTAGGTCCGAACTATGTCGTTGACGAATTCACGAAGGTTTTCCCTCGATGCCAGTGCCTAACTTCGCTCGGGTTGCCGATCCCACTCGGCAGTCGTCCGCGCCGGATGCGATCGAGCGGTATCGCCGCGTGCGGCGGGAAACCGAGAGCCTGGTCGGGGCTTTATCAGCCGAGGACCAATGCGTGCAATCGATGCCGGATGCCAGTCCGGCAAAATGGCATCGCGCACATACGACTTGGTTTTTCGAGGAGTTCCTGCTGAGCCCGTTCATCCGGGAATATACTGTTCATGACCGGGACTTCCGCTATCTCTTCAATTCTTATTACGAGGCCGTTGGGCCGCGACATCCGCGGCCGTTCCGTGGGCTGCTGACACGGCCTAGCGTGGCGGAGATCGGCGCCTATCGCGCGCATGTCGACGCGCATGTGGAGCGCCTATTGCGCGATTTGCCGGCGGCTGCCGGCGAGATCCTCGAGCTTGGGCTGCATCACGAACAACAGCATCAGGAACTGCTGGTCACGGATATCTTGCACGCCTTTGCGCAGAACCCGCTCTACCCCCCGCTGCATCCGGGTTGGCAGGAAAACTCTGGCGAAGCCGACGCCATGAAGTTCCTTCGGTTCGCCGGCGGCCCCGTCGAGATCGGTCATGCCGGCGACGGGTTTGCGTTCGACAATGAAGCACCCCGTCATCAATTGCTTTTGAGACCCTATGAGATGGCGACGCGGTTGGTCTCTAATCAGGATTGGCTCGATTTCATCGCCGACGATGGCTACGAGACCGCAAGCCTGTGGATGTCGGATGGTTGGGCGCGGGTGCGGGAGGAGAATTGGAGCGCGCCGCTCTACTGGCGCCGGATTGACGATCGTTGGTGGCAGATGGGACCGGGCGGACTGGCGCCGCTGCTGCCATCGGCGCCCGTGCGGCATATCAGCTGGTACGAGGCAGATGCCTTCGCGCGTTGGGCTGCGGCGCGACTGCCGACCGAGGCTGAATGGGAAGCCGCGGCCAAACATGACGTGCTCGATGACATGACCGGTGCGGTCTGGCAATGGACGGGCAGCGCTTACGCGCCCTACCCCGGCTACCGGCCCGCGGCGGGCGCGGTCGGCGAATACAACGGCAAGTTCATGGTCAATCAGATGGTGCTGCGCGGCAGCTCGATCGCCACACCGGCCGGCCATGCGAGGCTCAGCTATCGCAATTTCTTCCATCCGGACCGGCGCTGGCAATTCTCCGGAGTGCGGCTGGCCCGCGACGTCTGATAAGGGAGCGGGGCATGCCACACGAGGGACGTCATTCCCTTCACGCGATACGAATACCGACGGCGAACGCGGCCACGGATGCCGCGCTGACGGGGCTGCGGGCGGCGCCCAAGACGCTGCCGCCGAAACTCTTCTATGACGATGAAGGTTGCCGGCTGTTCCAACGGATCACCCAGCTACCCGAATATTATCTCACGCGAACCGAATTCCGCATGTTGGAACGCATCGCGCCCTTGGTCGCGGCGATGTCGGACCCGGACTCCATACTCGTCGAATATGGCGCGTCGGACGAGGCCAAGGCGCTTTACCTGCTGCGCGAACACGACGCCAGGGGGCGGAAGATATTCTCAACCTACATCCCCATCGACCTCGGAAGGTCCGCGTTGTGGCAAGCCTGCGCGCGGCTCGACCAAATGCGGCCCGACCTGAGGCTTTATCCGATCGTCGCTGACTTTACCAAGGCATTGGTGCTGCCCGAATTGAACCGCGCTCCGCGCCTCGGATTCTTCCCGGGCTCGACCATCGGAAATTTTCTTCCGGCCGAAGCGCACGCGTTCCTGACCCACGTGCGATCGACGTTGGGATCCGGCGCACGGCTGCTGGTGGGCGTCGATATGCGCAAGGATGCGACCATCCTGCGCGAGGCCTATGACGACAGACAGGGCGTCACTGCCGCCTTCAATCTCAATCTGCTCAGGCGACTCAATCGGGAGTCCGGGGCGGACTTCGATCTGAATTCATTCCGGCACCATGTGGTGTGGAATGACACCGAGAGCCGGATAGAGATGCATCTGCGCAGCCTCCGGAATCAGACGGTACGCATCGGCGACGATCTGATCCGGTTCAGCGAGGGCGAAACCATCCATACGGAAAACTGCTACAAGTGGACGCTCGCGGGATTTGACGGCCTCGTACGCGGCGCAGGATGGCGGTCCATCGAGGTTTGGGTGGAACCACCCGAGCTCTACTCGATGCATCTCCTCGAAGCAGGAGAGGAATACGCTACCTGACGGCGGCTCGCCCTCAATAGCCAGGAGCGGGAGTAGCGGGATGGACGAGAACGAGATTCGAGAGGCACTCAAACGCCACTGGCTCGCCTCGGACGCAAATGACTTCGAGGCTGAGCACGACATATACCGAGAGGACGCGGTGCTCGAATATCCGCAATCGGGCGAGCGCATCAGGGGTCGCCGCAACATACAGGCCTCTCGCGCGGCGCAGCCGAACTCCAAGCGATTTAAGGTGCGCCGGATCGTCGGCGCGGGCGACCTCTGGGTCTCGGAATTCATTCTCACCTATGATGGCGTGCCTTCCTACTCGGTGAGTGTCATGGAGTTCCTGCGCGGCAAGGTGGCCCGTGAGACCCAATATTTTGGCGATCCCTTCGAACCCGGCCCCTCGCGCGCGCAATGGGTCGAGCGTATGGAATAAGCCCGCGGACAGGCCCCGTACCATCAACGCAGAACTCCGAGCGACACCAATGAAGGTCCTTTCCGTCAATGCGGGACTGCCTCGAACAGTGCAGTGGAAGGGTAAGCCCGTTTCGACCGGCATCTTCAAAACTCCGGTGTCCGGCCGGGTCAAACTGCGCACCCTCAATTTCGACGGCGATCGCCAAGCCGACCTGTCAGCGCATGGCGGGCCAAATAAGGCCGTCTACGCTTATCCGGTAGAGCATTACGCCTATTGGCATCGCGAGCTTCCAGACATGGCGCTGCCATGGGGCATTTTCGGCGAGAACCTCACCACCGAGGGTTTGCTGGAAGACGCCCTGAAGCTTGGGACCCAACTTCGCATCGGCTCGGCCGTCGTGGCCGTGACGCAACCGCGACTGCCCTGCTACAAGCTGGGGCTGCGATTTGGTCGCGACGATATCGTCAAACGACTTCTCGCGAGCGGCCGGCAGGGCGTCTATTTCAAAGTGGTCGCCGAGGGCGAGGTCGCGGCCGGCGACCCGATAACCGTGCTCGATTGGGCCGAGGACTCTGTTCCGCTATCGGAAGTCACGCGTCTTTACGCCCATGACAAGGGCGATTTGGAGGGGCTACGCCGTATCATCGGGATTGCGGCGCTACCCGACGACTGGCGCGAGTATTTCGAGGAGCAGATCAAGCAGGTAACCGCGCGCCCTCGACCCCTCCCGGCCCAGAAACCGATATGGCCGGACTACCGACCCTTCACGCTACGAGAGAAAGTGCGTGAGAGCGCCGATGTCTCCTCGTTTCATTTGGTGCCGGAGGATGCGCAGCCTCTGCCGCCCTATCTCCCCGGGCAGTATCTCACTGTCCGGGTCCGAATTCCGGGCATCGAGCGCCCCCTCGTCCGCTCCTATTCATTGTCCGATGTGGCGAGCAATGATCACTACCGCCTCACGATCAAGCGGATCAGCTCGCACTCGGAGGATGCGAGAACTGCAGGGGGCCTCGTATCCTCCTATTTCCACGATCGACTTGCCGTAGGCGATCGGGTCGAGGCGAAAGCTCCATCCGGCACATTCACGATCGACGTCGCGCAGCACGAGCGCCCCCTGGTCCTGATCGGCGGTGGCATCGGCCTCACGCCGCTCCTGAGCATGCTCAACAGCATCGTGGCGGCCGGCTCGCAGCGAGAGACGTGGCTTCTCTATGGCGTTCGCGATGAGCGAGAGTACATCATGCGGACACACCTGGAGGCGATTGCCGGGACTCACCCGAATATCCACCTCCACGTCTTCTATTCTCAGCCGAGCCGCGAATTTGATCAGACGGGCATCCACAGCGGGCATATCGATCTCGACGCCATGCAGAAGTCGATACCGACGAACAGCTGCGATTTCTACGTATGCGGACCGCCATCGATGATGGGCTCCGTCACTCGCGATCTCGAGGCATGGGGCGTATCCTCTGACAGGATCCACACGGAGGCCTTCGGCCCTGCGGCGATAAAGCAGTCGGTTCACGGGCCGGCGACTCAGCCCGACTGCGGCTTCGATGTGACATTTGCGCGATCGGGCGTCACCGCCCTCTGGAACCGGTGCGAGTCCACATTGCTCGAACTTGCGGAGGAGCATTCGGTAGCGATCGATTTCGGCTGCAGGGCAGGAAGCTGCGGCACGTGCGTTACGCGTCTCCTCTTTGGCTCGGTTCGCTACCTGCATCAGCCGAATGCCCCACTCGAGCGCGGCGAGATCCTGCCCTGCATTGCCGTGCCGAGCGAACCGCTCTCGCTCGATGTTTGAGGCCGGCCCAAGCCCCAGACATGCAGTCAGATAGGAGGACCGATGCCGCGATACGATGCGATCGTAATTGGAACGGGGCAGGCAGGTCCCGCGCTGGTGAGGCGCATGGCAGGGTTAGGCATGCGGGTCGCTGTCGTCGAGCGCAGTCGCTTCGGGGGCACCTGCATCAACACCGGCTGCACACCCACGAAGACGCTCGTCGCCAGTGCCTATGCCGCGCATGTGGCCCGCCGCGGCGCTGACTATGGCTTCAGCGCGGGCGAGATCAAAGTCGACATGAAACGCGTCAAAGCGCGGAAGGACGATGTCGTCGCGCGTTCCAATCGCGCGGTCGAGCGGTCTCTCAAGAATCTGGAGAACTGCCGGGTCTATGAAGCGCATGCGCGGTTCATGTCGCCGCGCGAGGTGCAGGTTGGCGGCGAGATCCTGACATCCGATCGGATTTTCATCAATGTCGGCGGTCGCGCGGCGGTGCCCGACATCCCCGGCCTCGAACAGGTCCATTACCTCACGAACAGCTCGATGATGGATGTGGACTTCGTGCCGCGCCATCTGCTGGTGCTGGGCGGCAGCTACATCGGTCTGGAATTCGGCCAGATGTATCGCCGGTTTGGCAGCGAGGTCACGATCGTCGAGCTCGGGTCGCGCCTGGTTTCGCACGAGGACGAAGACGTATCGGCAGCGATCGCTGAGATCCTCGCGCGAGAGGGCATTGCCGTTCGCCTCAGCGCGGAATGCCTGCGCATCGGGAAGCAGGGCGACGACATCGTCATGACCGTCGATTGCGGCGGCACTTCCGAGCTCCGAGGCTCGCATTTGCTCATCGCGACAGGACGCCGGCCGAACACCGATGATCTCGGCCTCGACCGCGCGGAGGTAGCGCGAGACGAGCGTGGCTATATCGTCGTGGACGATGAGCTCCGCACGTCAGTCCCTGGCATTTGGGCGCTGGGCGACTGCAACGGCAAGGGTGCATTCACCCATACGTCGTGGAACGACTACGAAATCGTCGCCGCCAATCTGTTTGATGGCGAGAAAAGGCGTGTCAGTGACCGCATTTCCGCGCACGCGCTCTACATCGATCCGCCGCTGGGGCGTGTCGGCATGACCGAAGCGGATGCGCGCAAGAGCGGCCGCCCCGCACTGATCGGCAAACTCGCCATGGAGGATGTGTCCCGCGCTTTCGAGAAAGGTGAGACCGAGGGCTTCATGAAGATACTGGTCGATGCTGAGACCAAGGAAATCCTCGGCGCATCGTTCTTGGGCACCAGTGGCGATGAGGCGATCCATTGCGTGCTCGACGCGATGTACGCGAAGGCACCCTATACGCTCCTGAAGCGTGCGATGCACATTCATCCAACGGTCGCAGAATTCATTCCCGTAGCGCTCGAAGAGCTCGTTCCCTTGCCGAGCGCGATTGCGCGATAGATCGCGGATTCGCGGGAGCCCTCTCGATCGTTCGATGCTGGGTCCAGACGTATACGCCCGAGATCGATACCGGATTTAATTGGATCAGCCCTGGGACTTGATGGAAGGCATCTCCAACCGGATTGCGAGGAAGGCCGCCGCCAGCAGGGCGACCCCAACACCTGCGACGCAGACGGGCCAGCCGAGATTGTCGAACACCTGGCCGAGAACGGCACTGCCGATGAGGCCGCCGGAAGTAACTCGCTAGGTAGAGGCCGCTCGCGGAGGCACGGTCGCCGCGCGCGGCGCGACCGACGAAGCCGATTGCGATCGCCGCAGCAGGAAAAGCGTAGCGGCAGCTCCGCGCCAGGCTAGGCCGCACCAGCACGCGGCGGGTCCGGCCCCCATTTGGACCTTCCCGAGGCGTTCGCATTCGGAAGCCGGACGGGGGTTGCGCGCCTTGCTCGCCAAAACCGCCGCGTAAGCCGCCCGGCGGTCCGTCGGATCACGCCGACCGCAGCAGCATCCTCTCGGCGGTGTCCAGGACGCGCATCGCCGGCAGCACCTGGGCGAAGCTCGCGTTCGGCTCGCGTTTCTCGCGGATGGCCGCAATGAACTCG
>Ga0335080_10007519_pt1 | contig 11297 bp, 10 predicted proteins | sample Lox_Sample_34_FD_206720 | JGI IMG/M metagenome (GOLD analysis project Ga0335080, IMG submission 206720) | Soil microbial communities from Loxahatchee National Wildlife Refuge, Florida, United States - Lox_Sample_3.4 | ecosystem: Environmental > Terrestrial > Soil > Wetlands | place: USA...
CAATTGCTCGCCTGATTCGATAGCTTCAAATAATTTCAAATTCTTTTTCGCCTGCGCCGGGTTGACACACACGGAATCGGGATCGGCTAGCTGCGCCTTTGCGGGCAGAGACAAGCTTGCGACTGAGATGACGAGCAACAAGGTAAGGGAGATAATCCGGGCCATATCACCCCCCCAATACATATGCGTGCCGCGACTTCCGCGATACCGGGGAGACAGCCGTATCAAGAAAGCGGGGGGAGAATATTGCCTTCAGAGGCAATATACAGTCAAGCGGATACAACTGGCAGGTCGCCGCCCCGAACCTTCTCCGCCGGGGTTAAATTCGGTACAATGTGTTCACCAACCTCTACCCGCAAACCCAAACGCGGGAGCACCTCATGACAGAAGAACGGAAGCACGCGCTGCTATTGGCGGCGACCATTTTATCGGCGCGCAAACTGGCGGAACTCGAATCCACACGCCCATCCCCGGCAAAGTTCATGATCGTCGACCGCGCCATCGAACTCGCTAAATTTATTCTGCAGAGAATCGATGAGCGCTGGCCGAATAACGAACCTGCGGAAAGTTATGATGGAAAATCAGAAGATTGGTCCCGGAGGAGGGAGTCGAACCCACACGGGGAGTGATCCCCGGCAGATTTTGAGTCTGCTGCGTCTGCCAGTTCCGCCACTCCGGGCTAACAATTCAAAATAGCATGAGCGCGAGTAAGCGTAAAGTTGCGGCGCCATTGCATTCCATTGGGGATCTGGTGTTCAATACGCTCAAAGTTCCCTGACATTGTCGCTCCGTGAGGATTCATGAGCAAATGGTCTCGTCGCGAAGTACTGCGCTCGTCGGCAGCGGCCGGTGGCGCGGCACTGGTCAGCAGTTCCATCCTTTATAGTGCGTTTGAGTCTTCCTTCCTGTTCGGCCAGGCGCAGCCGGCTATGACATTCCCCACCGATCCTCGCGAACGCCTCGCGGTGGCCACCTGGCCATTTCGCGCCGAAATCGAGAGCGGCACGAACGAGTACCGCGACCGCATGAAGCCGGGTATGGATCTTCGCGACTTTGTGGTGACTATTCCCGAAAAATTCGGAGTCAACGGCGTCGAACCCCTCAGCGCGCACTTCTCTTCCACTAGCGCGCGTTATGTCCACGACCTTCGCGATGCCATCGAAAAAGCGCACATGCGCGTGGTGAATGTTCCCGTCGACAATGAATTCAGCTTCTACGATCCGGAACCCGCCAATCGCAACAAAGCTGTCGGAAACAGCACCAAGTGGGTGGACATTGCCGTAGCGCTCGGCTCACCCAGCGTGCGCACTTCCATGGCCGAACCCAAAAATGGCAAGCCGAATGTCGAGCTGGCGGCGGCCAGCTTGAAGCAGGTCGCCGACTACGCCGCAAAGAAAAACATCCAGGTCAATCTGGAAAACGACAATCTCACCAGCGAGGACGCCTTCTTCGTGGTGAAGGTCATCGAAAAGGTGAATCACCCTTTCCTCCACGCGCTACCTGACTTCTGCAATTCCATGGCCAGCGGAAATTCCTCGTTCAACTATGAAGCAGTCAAGGCCATGTTCGCGCACGCCTACAACATCTGCCATGTGAAAGATTCCGAAGTCGGCGACGGCGGCAAGGTCTACCGCATCAGCATGAAGCTCACTTTCGATATCCTCAAAGCCGCCAACTATCGCGGCTATTTCTCCATGGAGTGGGAAGGGCCGGAAGATCCTTACGTCGGCACCAAGCGCCTGATCGACGAATCCTTGAAACAGCTCGGCTCCTGATTTTTCATGGAACCCACGCAACCCGCCCCTGCACCGGCCGCTACCACCGCGGACGACCCGCGCGGACACTTGCTCGGTTTCTGGGCGCTCATCGCCACGCAATTCCAGGGGGCATTCAGCGACAACGCTCTCAAGTGGCTGGTCAGCTTCCTGGTGTTGGAGTCGGGCGTATCGCGCGAACAGCGCGACTTCCTGTTTGTCCTTGTCGTGCCCATGGTGTTCGCGATTCCTTTTGTTGTTTTCTCGATTCCTGGGGGATATTTCGCGGATCGTTTCAGTAAACGCAGCGTAACCGTATGGACCAAGGGCCTGGAACTACTCACCATGACCCTGGTCACCTATGCGCTTTGGGCAAACCGGCTTGATCTCGCCGCCGTCGCGCTTTTCCTGGTGTGCACACAGGAGGCGATCTTTGGTCCGTCCAAATATGGTCTGCTGCCAGAACTTCTTCCTACCTCGAAGCTCAGTTGGGGCAATGGCGTCATCGAGTTATGGACGTTGCTGGCAGCCATCGGTGGCACGTTGGCTGGCGGCTTCCTTGCGCATCATTTCAAAGGACGCCAGCAATGGTCCGGCATGTTCTTCCTGGTTATGGGTATCCTCGGTTTCGCCACCAGCCTGCTGATTTCGCGCGTGCCCGCAGCCGATCAAACGCGCCGGTTCCATTGGAACTGGTTCAAGGAACTTAGCGGAGAGGTGCAGCGCATGCGGCGCGACGCCCTGCTCTGGTGCGCCGTGGTTGCCAACACCTTCTTCTGGTTCCTCGGCGCGATCTTGCTTCTCAACATCGTTCTGTATGCCACGGATATTCTCCAGGTGGATGAGGCGCACAGCAGCTACTTACTGGCCGCCCTCAGTCTCGGCATCGGCGGGGGCAGCTATCTCGCCGGCCTCGCCTCCGGTCGCAGGATTGAAATGGGCATGATTCTCCCGGGCCTTACCGGCATAGTCCTAAACACCGGCGCGCTTTTCATCCCCGGACTAAGTTACGAATTGACCATGGTGCTTTTGTTCTTGCTGGGCATTTCCGCCGGATTTTTTGTCGTGCCAGTAAACGCCGTGATCCAGCATCGCCCCAAGCCCGAAGAAAAAGGACGCATCATTGGCGTCTCAAATCTGCTCTCTTTCGGCGGCATTGCCCTCCAGCCCTTCGCCCAATACGCCATGTTAAAGCTCGGCCACCCGGACCCGAGCCATGTTTTCCTGATCAGTTCCATCGCCTGTATCGGTATGGCCTTCGTCCTGGGCTGGATGCTTCCGGAGCTATGGCCTAGCGCCCTACACTGGACGCGGCTGCGGCAACGCACTACTCTATAGCCGGGTCACAAGGGGGCCGTCCCAACGGCTGTGACCCGGAAAGTCGGAAAATGGCTACAGGAGTTTCGGTATCCGGCTCGCGCGGCGAGAACCGGGGCCTGATGTATTGGATGGAGCGCACCATCAAGGAACTGGAGAAGGTGCGTGTGTCACCCGACCCTGAGACTGTGCATGACCTGCGCGTAGCGATTCGGCGCTGCCGCTCGCTGGCCGCAGTCATGGAAGAGGTCGATCCTTCCCCCTCCTGGCCGGAGATGCGCAAACTCGGCCGTAAGCTGTTCCGCCAACTCGGCGAACTTCGCGACACCCAGGTTCTGGAGGAATGGGTTGAGAAACTGGGAGACCCCGAAGATTCCATCCGCATTGCATTGCTAAGCTCGCTTAAGGCCAGAGAGACCGAGTTGCGACAGGCGGCGGTGTCCGCCGCGGAGAAGTTCAATCAGAAAGCGTGGTCTAAACTCGAGCGTGGCCTGGAGCATCGCGCTCACATGGTTCCCCCCGACCGAATGGCCGCTGAGTGCCTGGCATTAGAGCGCCTGGAAGCGGCCAAAGAGTTGCACGCTCGCGCGATTCGTGCGGAAAAGCCCCGCGCCTGGCACGAACTCCGCATCGGCGTGAAGCGCTTCCGCTACACTGTCGAGTCTTTGTTGCCGGCCCGCTACGAGCTATGGGGCGACGACCTCAAGCAGGTGCAAGACTTGCTCGGCGAAGTACACGACCTGGATGTATTGTCAGAGGCCGTCGCCGAAGCCACCTCAGATGCAACCGAAGAGACTCGCGCCCGCTGGTCCGGCCGAATGGCAACGGAACGCCAACTGCGCATTGACACCTACCGGCAGTTGACCACCGGCAAAGAAAGTTTGTGGCACACCTGGAGGAACGGCTTACCTGAGGGTCGCCGTCTGGACGCCTCGTCTATGGCGCGGCTGCGCGTCACAGCGCGCGCTCTCGACGAAAACCCCGCGCGAACCTCGCTAATTTCGCGCATCAGCCTGCACTTGTTCGACGGGCTGGCCAAAGTGCAAGCCGCGCCGGTGTTTCAGTCTCGCGAAATGCGCAAGATCATGCGCGCTGCCGCACGTTTGCATGGCATCGGACGAGCCTTAGACCGCAAATCTCCCCAAACTGCTGCCCGTGAGTTCTTGCGAGAGATGGCCCTGCCCGCCGGCTGGACGGAGGCGGAGTGGGAGATTGCATCACAGGTGGTGCGTTTTCATCGCGGGCCTCTGCCGGTTAAACAAAAATCCTTTGCCAGGTTGCAAGAGAACGACCGGCAGGCCGTTTGCGCCCTGGCCGGCGTGTTGCGCTTGGCCAGAACGCTCCGGAAATGCGGTGCTCAAAATCCTGTTGGCCTCCGCGTTGAAAAGTCGCCGGAAGCGATTGTAGTTGACGTGCCTGGGCTCGCGCTTTCGGAAGAAACTGCCAGTCGACTCGCCAGCGGGAAGTACTTGCTGGAGACGTTCCTCGCAAAGCCGCTGATCCTGAAAGCAGCTCCGCTTTCCCCTAAGATTGTGCAACTTCCGCGCCCCGAGGAGCAGGCGCCGCCCAGCGCGGTCGCTTCGGACTGATTACTTCCCGATTCTCCGCAGGATCTTTGGAGTGGCCAGCCAGATGAGTTGGGCGCTCGGGGGGCTGAAGCGTTTCAACTCCACCAGCGCCACGCCGGCTTTTTTCAAGGCGGAAATGTGTTGCTTCGATCCCAGCGTGGTAGCCAGGAGATCGTCCAGATTCGGCGCATGGCCAAAGACGAATGCCGAGGAAAGCTCCTTGTCCTTCGCCAGTTCACGAAGCAATTGCTGCGGCTCAGCTCCTGGTAATAGCGCTTCGCTCTTGCGGATCTTCTGCTTCGGGTAATCGAAAGCGTCCGCGAATAACTCGGCCGTTTGCCAGGCGCGGACGTAAGGACTGGTCAGAATCAAATCGGGCGCTTCGCTGACTTTTGCCACACCTTTGGCCACGTCAGACGTCTTCTCCAGTCCTTCTTCCGTCAAGAACCGCTCCGGGTCGGCGGGGCACTTTGGATCCTCACGGTCAATGGCGATGCCGTGGCGAACAATATACAGCTCCATAGAGCAAGCGCCTCCTGAGCTTCATCATACGCAGCCCAATGTGACGATGCGTTGAAAATCGTCGATGTGTGCCTACTTAAGCGCGGTTCGCGTGTTCCGATGGTTCAGTCGGCACGAGATCGGAAGAACAACTGAACATGGAACTCCTTCTCGAACAGGTTCGCGCTGCGCTCCGCATCCCGCAAATCCTCGGTGGCGTCGCCGCGCGCATCCACCTGAAACGTCACCGCGCCACGCTGGAAGGAGGCCTTCATGCTCAGCACACGTTGCCGGTGTGAATGGTCGAGGCCTTCCGCAACGCGCACGATCGCGGCGAGCCGGCGCGCAATTCGCTTATCCGCGGCCGTAAGCCCGGAGTAGGCCACATGATCCCCGTCCGGCTCGGACTTGCGATTGTGATAACGCACGATGGCGGCAACGATGTGGCGGTCGCGGCCTTCCAGCCCTGGGATGTCCCCGTTCAGCGCCAGATATTCGCCGTGCTTGTGATGCCCGCGGTGGCTCACCCGGTGACCGACATCATGCAGCAGCGCGCCCGCCTCTAACTGCACTCGCGCATGAACCGGCAAGTGATGTACCGGTTGCAATTGGTCAAACAGCATCAAACTCAGTTCCCGAACGTGCTCCGCGTGTTGTTGATCGTATTCCAGCCTGCGTCCGAAGCTTCGCGTCGCCAGCAAAATCTGCCGCGCTTCCGCGCTGTATCGATGCGGCTCTTTTCGCGAGAAAACGTCGCGCGCGATCTCGTAAAGCACTCCTTCACGTAAACCCACGCTCGGAATCGTAAACAAACGAATATTCAGATAACGGCCGAGCGTAGCAAGAATGATCGCGGCAACTCCCATCACGTCTGCGCGATCGCGCCGGACGCCATACGCTTTCATGCGTTCGCGAATGTCGCGCTCCAAAATGCTGGGCAGGCGTTCCCGCAACAGGGATAGCTCCAATGTCGGCAGCCCGTGTTGCCGGGGCCCAGGCGCCACAACGGACAGTGTCTCCGCATTTCCGCCCAGCGCCACCGCCACGCTATCGCCCAGATTCGGCCGGTTCGGCAACCGCGACTCCAGTAGAGCGCGGACGTATTTCCGCACCTGCTCCGCTTCGGTCAGGTGAATCACTCCGGGGATGCTCAACGTACTGATGAGTCGCACCGTACCCACAGGAACTTGTGCCGCCTGCGCGACGGTATGGTCGCGCAAAATGCTGATTTCCAGGCTGCCGCCGCCGAGGTCGACGATGCACTGCGGCTGCGCCTCCGGCCCCATCGCCGCAAACACGGCTTCGCGGCCAAGGCGCGATTCTTCCTTCGAGGTGATCACTTCCAGGTGAATCCCGCTGGCTCGTTTGACTCGGTGAATCAAACTGCTGCGATTCTCGGCTTCCCGGCTGGCGCTGGTCGCTACCGCGCGGTACTTGGTGACGCCGTACTCGTCCATGATTTCGCGCAAGTGGCGAAATGCTTTCACACTTTTCTTCAGAATTTCTTCGCTGAAGCGATGACGAACGAACACCCCTTCGCCCAACCGCAACGGATATCGCTCGGTGATGAGCGGCTCGATGTCCAGAGCCGAATAGGCGCGCGCGATCGACAGACGTACCGCGTTGGAGCCCGCATCAATAGCGGCTACGTGGACCGGGTCGGGCATGGGCGAAACTCACCTCCAGAGGTGAGCGAGTGCGGCAGAGGGTGTGTATTTCGAAGCGCGAATACCGAGATGGTCACCGATACGCTGCCGAAGCTGCCGGTTGACGTTAGACACGCTGGCTTCGCCGTCGAGCTCGATGAAGCCGCTTCTCTTGGCCATCACTTCGAACTCGCGCTTGATCATCGTCTGGTAGCGCACGAACGACCAGTACAAGTCGTGCGACAGCGACATGTCTCGCCCGGCCTCCCAGTAACTGATGGCCTGCGCTTTCTTGAACTCGCGCCCGAACGCGGTCTCGGGCCGCACGTTCAGCCAGAACGTCAGGTGCGGCCGCAAGGCCATGGCATACAACCCGGTCAAATAGTCGCGATTGATACCCCGAACCACGCCGCGCGCGATGAGCGTAAAAATGTAGCGGTCCGCGAGCACCACCGCTCCCGAACGCAGCGCGGGAATGATGCGGTGCTCGAGCTGGTCAAAAAAATCCGTGGCGTACATCAATGCGAGCGTCAGGCGCGTGACCGCGTTCTTCGCCAGCAATTCGTCAATGTCCCGCCCGACCAGATTCGACCGGCGCAATCCGCTCGTCTGCACGGAGAATCCTTCAGATTCCAGCCATTCCTGCAACAGCGCAATCTGCGTGGAACGGCCCGACCCATCCATGCCTTCGATGACGATAAGGTTGCCATTGAGTTCGCTGGTATCGAGACCGACCAGCGACTCGCCAAAAAAAGTTTGATTGCCGTCCGAATCGGGACCGGGGGGAAGCTTGCTGCCCGGTACTTCCGGTTGCACGGGAGTTATCGGCTTGTCGCGCTCCTGCTCCATGGTTACTCAGCCTCCAGCGCGCGCGGGGCAAAGCGCTTCAAATCGATCTTCGAGGCCACAATATCGCGCATCTGCTTCTGCAGCTTGTTCACCGGCAGCGTCCCGTCGAGCACGACAAAACTGTCCGTGTCGACCATCTTGTCGTATTCCTCGAGAATGCGCGCCTGAAACAGCTTGAAACTCTCCGCCCTTTCGTAGGACAAGCCCAAGTCCATTCCCGCTTCGTAGTACTTCAGCTTCGGGCGCCCGCTCAGAATGCGGTTCACCGCCACATCGAGCGGCGCGCGAAAATAAAAAGTGATGTCGGGAATCGGCGCGAAACGGTACAGATTGCGCAACCAACGATGTGAGCACCCCCGCGCGGCATCTCGCGCGAATGCGGTGTAGATGTAGCGGTCTGCCAGAACCAGGTAGTCGCCCTGCAGCAAGGGCATGATCTGCCGTTCGCAACGGTCCGCGAAATCCGAAGCGTGCAGCAGGGAGAAGGTCGTCGGCGTGAGCAACCGCTTCTGCTTTCCACGGCGCGTCGCCGATTTCACGAGAGGCGAAGAGTTCCATTCCGTGAAATGCAGACGATAACCGCCGATCTCCAGCCACCGTTTCAAAAGATACAGTTGCGTGCTCTTGCCTGAGCCGTCGGTTCCCTCGACAACGATCAGCGCTCCGGGGTACGCACGGCTCGGAACCGGCCGGCCCGGTTGAGGAAGAGTTGTTTTCGCGGTTTCCGACCGGGGTACTTTTGCGACGGTGTCTTGAATGTCCATGAATAAATTCGCAGAGCCGTTGTGAGTTACAAAGCTAGTGGCTCTCTATTACAGGCTCATTACAACACAACGTTCCCGCCGCAAGCAAAGCGGCCATGGCCGCCCTGTTGAAATCAGAAGAACGAGAGCTTGACGCTCAAATATTTCTTGGGATTCTTGCGAAATTCCGCGATCAATGTGCGCATATCCGCGGTGAGCCCGGTGAGGTTATCGTAGAGTTGCGGGTCCGAGAACAGCTTGCCCGCCGTATTATCGCTGCGGTTCAGCTTGGAAGTGGCTTCGGACAAATTGCTGCTGGTATCGCGCAGTTTGTTGTATAGAGTTTCGTCGGTCGCCAGTTTACCCAGTGTTCCTTTGCCCCCGCGAATGTCGGTGATCATCCCGTTGCCATTATCCAACGCTTTTTTCGCTTGCTCGTAAAGGCTTGGGTCGTAGAGCAATTTGCCCAGCGTGCCTTTCTGCGCGCGCAAATCCGCCAGGATCGTGTTGAGTTGGTCAACCGTGTCCTGAATCTTGTCCGCCATTTCATCCTTCATCAGCAGCCGTCCGATGGTGCCCTGCCCCGACTGTATATTCGTCGCGATCTCGTCGCCTTTTGCGAGGATGTTGTTCAGGTGATTGTACGCGCGGTCGTCGGTGAGCAGTTTTCCGAGCGTTCCCTTCCCTTCCTGCACTCCGGAAATCAAATCCTGGACGTCCGCGCTAAGCGCTTTCAAGTTGGCCAGCACATCCGCGCTGCGTTCGACCACTTCCTTAATCGCTTTTTCCTCGCCGCCGGCAATCGCTTGCCCGTCTTTCAGCGGGATGCCCGTATAACCACGCTGCACATTGACGTAGCGGTTTCCGAGAAGTCCTTCAGTGACCAGCGTCGCAACAGAGTCCGTAAGAATGTCCGGCTGGTAACGTCTGTCCAGCTTCATCACGATCTCAATACTCCGCATGCGGTCTGGCGGCTTGCCATTTTCGCGCGGCACGATGTTGATGCGCTCCACGTTTCCGATTTCCACGCCATCCAGCCGCACGGGCGCACCCGTCGCCAGCCCCGCCACTTCCGGCAAATAAGTTCTTAGCCGATATTTGGGGCCGAATACCCCCGCCCCGGTAACATAAAAAATCGCCACCGCAAGAATCAGCAGGCCGACCAGCACGAACAGCCCTACGCGCAATTCCGACCACGTCAGTTGTTTACTGCGCGCCATTCCGAGGTCCCTCCGCAATTTCCCTGGAGTTGCCTGTGCCTGTGACCACTATACAAGAGTTCAAATCAAAAACCGCCGCAGATATGGATCCTTCGACTGCAACAGCTCTTCCGGATTTCCCTCGAAGTAAATTTTTCCGTCTCGCAGCACCAGAAAACGCGTCGCGGCTTCACTGGGCTTCTCCGCGGGCGTGTCGCGTCGCACGGTGCGCGTCTTTGCGTCGAAGCGAAAATTTGCCAGCCCGAAGCCGTCCTGCAGCCGGTGCGTCGCGAGGAGAGATGTGACGCCGTACACGTCACGCAGCCGCAAAATCAACGTGATGATGGTCTGGGACGTGATGGGGTCGAGCCCCGCGGTGGGCGAGTCGTACAAAACAATCGGGGGATGCGTAATCAGCGCCCGCGCAATCGAAACCCGCCGCCGCATGCCTCCAGAGAGTTCCGACGGCAGGAAATCAGCCGTGTGCTCCAACTCCACGAACCGCAGAACTTCCTGCACCCGCGGCTCGATTTGGTCCTGCGGCACGCCGTCTTCCTGCAATCGGTAGGCGACATTCTCGCCAACGGTCAGCGAATCGAACAACGCGCTTTCCTGGAACACGAAGCCGAGTTGCCGCCGAAACGCCAGCAATTCCGTTTCGCTTTTGCTCGACACGTCCTGCCCCAGCGCCCTTACTTCGCCGAGGTCCGGCGAAAGCAATCCAGCAGCCAGTTTCAATGCGAGCGTCTTCCCAGTACCCGTTTCACCCAGAAGAATCAGCGTCTCGCCACGCTGCACGGCGAAGGAGAGCCCTCGCAGGATCGGCCCTTCCTCAAAGCCAAGCCACACCTTCGAAAACAGAATCGCAGGCTCTTGTGAGTTGGCGGTTTGCGCGGGGTGATTCGCGAGCGAACCCATATTCCTCAAAGTTTGTCCGCCAGAAACAGGGCAAGTTTCGTCAGAAACGTATCCGCCACAATGATCAACACCGACGACACGACCACCGCTTGCGTAGTGGCCCGCCCGACTCCCTGCGTGCCTCCGCGCACATTCAACCCTTGATAACAACCTACCGTGGATAAAATGAACGCGAACACCACCGATTTCGTGAAACCCTGCATCAGGTCCGAAAACTGCAGAATTGCGATAGCGCGCTGCCAAAACGTCGTGGCACTCAGGCGCAGAGAGAACACGCTGGCCACCATGCCGCCGACCAGACCGATGAAACATGAGAACGTCGTCAGCAACGGCAGCATGATCAGTGTCGCCACGACCCGCGGAGAGACGAGCTTCCGGCTAGGGTCCGTCCCCAGCGCACGCATCGCGTCCACCTGCTCGGTCACCAGCATGGACCCTAACTCCGATGCAATTCCCGACGCGCAACGTCCCGCCACCAGCAGTCCTGTAATCGTCGGCCCCAATTCGCGCACCAGCGCCAGCGACACGATATCGCCGGTGAGCGACACCTGGCCGAATCGTTGAAATTGCGAACCCGTCTGCAGCACCATCACCGCGCCAATGAAGAATCCAGACAACAGCACGATGGGCATGGAACCCACGCCGATGTCATCCATTTGCGTCAACGTGTCCTGACCGTAACGCGGAGGCGTGAACAGATTCGTGACCGACTGCGCCGCCATCAGCGAATAGTCCTGGACTTTCAGGACGCTCTCTTTGACGGCATCGGTCAGGATTTCCACAACCGAGGGGGGTTGAGGTG
>Ga0335080_10007520_pt1 | contig 11297 bp, 13 predicted proteins | sample Lox_Sample_34_FD_206720 | JGI IMG/M metagenome (GOLD analysis project Ga0335080, IMG submission 206720) | Soil microbial communities from Loxahatchee National Wildlife Refuge, Florida, United States - Lox_Sample_3.4 | ecosystem: Environmental > Terrestrial > Soil > Wetlands | place: USA...
GCGCTCGGCGGCGATCTCGACCCGAAATGGGTTGAGGTCTGGAGCCATATCTACATGGGGAAGATCTACGACGTGCTCGGCCAACGCGAACGCGCCGTGAACGAATACACGCTCGCCCAGCACACGAAAGACGATACCGCAGGAGCTCAGGGCGAAGCCGTCCGCTACGTGCAGAGACCCTATGGCGCTGATAGTTCCGCTCCGGCCGCCACCGCCACGCCGAGCGGAAATCCAGCTCAGGCGCCCGCCCCGGCCTCGGATCCCACGAAGAAAGAGCCCGAACTGAAGCGCCGCACCGAGAGCAACTGACCCTGCCGTGAAGTTACGCTGAATGGTCCGAGGAAAGCTCGGCGAACACCTGTTCGAAAATGCGTTTTGCCTCTTCGTCGAATAGCACGAAGTAAACTTTCTCGAGCGAGGTCGGCTTCTCGAGATGTTTCGCCGTCTCGCGCAGCATGACTTCGGCGCATTCGCGAAGGGGAAAACCCGCGATGCCCGTGCCGACCGCCGGGAACGCGATCGACTTCAGGCCGCCCTGTGCCGCAATTCGAAGGGAGTGCGCCGTGGAGCTGCGGAGAGCTTGCGCGGTCGTGCGTCCCCCCAGCTGCATACTTGCCGCGTGGATCACGTGGCGGGCCTTCAGGTTCCCGCCCGACGTGATGGCCGCCCCGCCGACCGGAATCGTTCCGATCGCGTCGCACTCTTCCTGAATCTTCGGCCCGCCTTTGCGCCGAATGGCTCCCGCCACGCCGCCGCCGAGCTGCAGGTCGTTGTTCGCCGCGTTCACGATGGCGTCGGAGTCCATCTCCGTCAGGTCTCCCTGCCGGATCTCGATTCGTTCCCGGAGATTCATGGAGGGGAATGTAGTGCCGGCGCGGAGAACAAACTCGCAGCGCGGAGATCACGGCCGGCGACAACTCTAGAGGCGTGCCATCCCGTTTTCGTCGAATCCCACCACGACCCGTCCGCCGGCCACTACCACCGGCCGCCGGATCAGGTTTGGCTCCTTCGCCATCATGCGGACCGCCTCTTTTCGCGAAGGCGGTTTCTCGTCCATTTTCTTCTTGCGGAAGACTTCGTTGCGGCTGTTGAGGAAATCGGTGTAGTCGCGCCGTCCAATCAGTTTTTCGATCTCGGAGGCGCTCAACCGCTCCTTCGCCAGATCGCGGTAGTAAAGCTGGAAGCCGCGCCGTTCCAGAAACTTTCGCGCCTTCCGGCATGTCGTGCAGCTCGGCTTGTGCAGAAACTGCACCACCTTTCCGGACTTTTTCACTCGACTTGCCGCCTTTGAACTCCGAGTGGTCTTTCGCGTCGCCATGTTCGTCGCTCTCTCCTCAGTATCGTGGCACTTGCGGGTCGATTTCCGCCGACCAGCGGTCGATTCCGCCGGACATCGAGCGCACATCCCGGACGCCCTGTTCACGCAGCCATGCCGCCGCATCGAGGCTGCGTATCCCGTGATGGCAAAACAGAATCACGGGCCCCGCGCTCGCCAGCCGCTCGAGGTGCACCGGAATCTCGCGCATCGGAATCAGCACCGCGCTTTCGATCCGCGAGACATCATGCTCCCACTTCTCGCGCACATCCACAAACAAAAAGTTCTCGCGGGTCTCGAGCAGCTTGTGGACTTCGCGCGGGGCGACCTCAATGCCTTCAAACAGATCGTCACTCATATGAAAATCCGAAAGCGTGGCCCGAATGCGCGGCCTAATGCCCGCGGAAGCTCGGCACGCGCTTTTCGAGGAACGCCGTCAGCCCTTCGGCGCAATCCTCGGAGAGAAAGCAGTGAACCTGCAGCCGGTTCTCTTCTTCGATGGCCTGTTCGAGAGCTTGACGCGCGTCGCTGATCATGGTGCGCTTCACGTCGCGATACGCCAGCGGCGGCGCCGCGGCCATCTGCTCGGCGAATTTTCGCACCTCGGCCTCGAACTGGTCGTGTGGATAGACGTCGTAGACGATGCCGATTCGCTTCGCTTCCTCGGCGGAAAGCCGCTCCGATGTATAGAACAGCTCCGACGCGCGCGAAAGACCCACGATGCGCGGGAGAAAGAAAGTCGCGCCGAAATCGGGATAGAGTCCCAGCTGCGCAAACGCTTGTTTGAACATCGCCTGGTCTGACGCGATGCGCAGGTCGCAAGCCAGCGCCAGGCTCATGCCCCCGCCCGCCGCGGGGCCGTTTACCGCCGCGATCACGAGCTTCGGCAGCATCGCGATCGCCATGACCGCTTCCCTGCCGACGGATAGCAGCGCTTGAAAATCGCTCGGCGACTTTCGCATCCGCGCGGCGTGGATGTAGTCGATGTCGCCGCCCGAGCAGAATCCCCGGCCTGCTCCGGTCAGCACCACCGCGCGCACCGATCGGTCCTCTCCAGCTCGCAACAGGGCGTGGACGAGTTCCTGGCACATCTGCGGGTTCAGCGCATTCAGCTTTTCCGGGCGGTTTAGGCGCAATGTCACCACTGCGCCGGATCGTTCCTCGATCACCAGTGGCGCCGCTGCCGTCTGTGTCGCACCCATGGTCTCCGCTGCCTCCGCACGCATCCGCCGAGGCGGTCTAGTCCTTCAGAGTCTTCAAGAGCGTGGCCAGTTGCTTGAAGTACCGCTTCTTGACGCTCAGCGTCGTTCCCGCGTTCTGCGCGCTTGTCGAAGGCAGTACGAAGACGTGCGCTCCGTAAAGCCGCTCTTTCTGGAGACCCAGCTTGCACGGCCGGCCGGTAAACTTCTCATAGACCATCTTCCCATTGAAGGCGATCACCTTCGGCCGCAGGTCTTCCAGTTTCTGCGCCAGCAAGACGCGTCCCTCGGCGAATTCCTGCCGTTCGATTTCCTCGATGCCGCGCGTCGGCCGCTTGACCAGGTCAGTCATGCCGATGCCGAATTCCACCATTCTGCGGTCGTCCTCATAGCCGAGAGGTTCGGGAATCACACCGGATTCGTAGAGGATTGGCCAGAACTGATTGTTGCGGCCTGCGTAGTAGTGGCCCACGCGCGCCGAGCGATCGCCCGGATTCGCGCCCACGAGCACCATCCGCATTCCCTTGCGCAGATAATCAGGCAGCGTCTTCATCGGACCGCTTTTCTCTCCGCAAGATGGCCGGGACCCGCAAGACAAAAGGAGCTGCCGACGGGCCATGGGAATCGCGACGCTCCCCGCGCGACCAACCCCATTGGACGCCCAGGACTCGGCATCGGTCGCTATGATAATACAATCCCGGCAGTGGGGCTGCGAAAGCTGTGCTACCCTTTCCTATGGAAAAATCCCCCATGAATTCTCCGAAGCTCGATCCGGTTCAGCCGCACGCGCTGCCGTCGCAGGTCGTGAAGGCGGATGAGCCCGTTCTGGTGGCTGCCGCGAAAGCCGGAGACGTGGCGGCGTTTGAAACTCTGGTCGGGCGCTACGAACGCAAAATCTTCCGCCTGACGCAAAACATCACCCAGAACCGCGAGGACGCCGAGGATGCCATGCAGGAGGCGTTCCTAAAGGCGTACGAACATCTGGGGGACTTCGAGGGCAATTCCCGCTTCTACACGTGGCTCGTCCGCATCGCCGTGAATCAGGCGCTCATGAAGCTCCGGCGCCGGCGGCCAAACGTCGTTTCACTCGACGAGGAAGTCGATACCGGCGAAGACATGATGCCGCGCGATGTGGAAGATTGGGGACCTTCCCCGATGGAGCGCTACGAGCAGGCCGAACAACGCGAGATTCTTTCCAAGGTAATTGGGGAACTTGACCCATCTTTTCGAGTCGTTTTCCAGTTGCGCGACATCGAACAATTATCGACGGAAGATACGGCTGAGGCGCTGGGGCTGTCCGTTCCCGCGGTGAAATCGCGGCTGCTGCGGGCGCGGCTGAAGTTGCGCCAGAGGTTGAATCAATACTTTCGGCGAGGGGCGAAATCGTGAAGTGCAAAGAAATCATCAGGGAATTGGCTGACTATCTGGACGAGGCTCTCGATCCGCTGCTGCGCGCGTCGATTGAAGAGCACCTCTGCAAATGCAAGGATTGCCGCATCGTCGTCGACACAACAAAGGAGACGATCGACATCTTCTGCAACTCCGAGCCGGCTCCCTTGCCCCAGACCACGCGCCAGAAGCTGCACGAAGCGCTCGCCAAGCGCCTGCGCCGCGTGCGGGCCTGAACCGAGCGTCAAGCCTCAGCCGAAGCTGAGTCCTGCCACATCGGCACTTCCTTCCCGATTCCCCGCTCCCGCGCCAGTTCGTAGATCCGGCCCCCGACCACAACGTCCTCAATCGCGATCCCGTTCGATTTGAAGAGTGTTATCTGGTCACGATTCGTACGCCCAGGCGCTTTGCCCGCCACGATTTCGGCAAGTTCTCGAACGCTGGCCCATCGCGAAGCATCCGGCCCGAATGCCTGGATCAAGTCGCCCGCCTCCATCTTGGATTGCTCCACCAAATCCGCGGCAATCACGTCGCAACGGTTCACTGCATCCGCGTCCAGTTCTTGCTTCTCCGCGAGGTTTGAGCCGATCGCGTTGATGTGCGCGCCCGGACGGAGCCACGACCCGTGCACGACCGGCTTGCTTGCCGTCGTTGAGGTGATCACGATGTCGGCGCCGCGCACTGCCTCCTCGGCCGATTCAACCGCGGCCACCGGCACGTCGAGTCTCGCCGTCATATCCTTGGCGAATTTCTCGCGTCGCTCGCGGTTGCGGCCAAACGCCCGAACAACCTCCAGTTGTCTGCCCAGCGTCACTGCCTCCAGCTGAGTGCGCGATTGCAGTCCGGTGCCGATGATCGCCACGGTTCGGGCGTCGGCTCGCGCCAGCACGCGCGTCGCGACTCCGCTGGCCGCGCCCGTTCTCATTTGTCCAAGATAGTCGGCCTCGATCAGCGCGCACAGCTCGCCCGACTTCGCGTTGAAAAGCGGCACAACGAACCGCACGCCGTTCGGAGACACGGTGTAGATCTTCAGGCCCATGTAGCCGCCGGCGAAGTCGCTCGCCGCCATGTAATTCATCAGCCCTTTCTCCGCCATGCGAAGCCTGCGCCGCGGGTGGCACACGGCGGAACCCTCCGTGAGGCGCCGGAAGGATGTCTCGACCAGCTCCATCGCCAGCGGCATCGTCAGAATTCCCCGCACGTCTGCTTCAGTCAGCAGCAATGGCATCGCAACGAACTCCTCGTGAAATCCAGGCTTGTCAGAGGGGAAGGTATCAGAAGTTCAGCCGATAGCGAAGAACGCGCGCTTCCGGGGAGTCGAGCACCAATAGTTCCCTGCGCGGGCTCACCGCCAGCGCAGGCGCGGAGCGTTTCGCCTGGCCAAGTTCGGGCGCCAGATCGGTGTCGAGCACAGGTCGCCCGTCGGTCGAGAAAACGTGCAGCATGCGTCCATCGACGTCCATCGCGAAGACGTAACCGCGGCTCACCGCAATCCGGTCGCTCACTCTCCGCCCCATGCCGTCCGCATTGACGTTGAGCGAAGCGAAGAACCGGCCGTCGCTCGTGAAGCGCAGAATTCGATTCGCTGCTGGATCGGCGAGATACAAGAAACCGTCCGCTCCGTTTGCGACGCCCTCCGCCCGCACTTTCTGTGTCGGGCCGTCCACCTGCGGCATCCAGGCTTTGGCCAGCCGAAAGCGCGGCGTGAACGTGAACATCCTTCCGGCGTCGGTGTCGAGCACGTGGATCGTGCCGTCGTCCTCAACCGCCACGTCGATCTTGTTCTCGAAATTCGGCCGCGTCCTCAGATGTAGTTCGCGGTAGCGATCTCCGCTGGGCAGGAAGATTGTCGCGCTGGCGCGGCCCGAATCCGTCACGTAGATCGCGCCGCCGCTATCGATCGTGATCGCCTGCGGGTGTTTCAGTCCGTCTTCTTCGAACGCCAGCAGCGGTGTGCCGCGCGGATCGAATTTTTCGACGAAATGGCTTCCGGCATCGACGATGTACGCGTCGCCGACTGTATCGGTGGCGATGCAAACCGGCTGATTCAGCTGTCCGGGGCCGCTCCCCTTCACTCCCCAGGAGCCAACAAACGAAATCGTCGCGCGCAGGGCCGCCTGCGTCTGCGCCTCGGTGGCGCCGCGTGAGCAGCCTCCTAGAGAAATCGCGACCGTCGCGAGCGCCCACGCGAACCACCGTTCAATCCCGTTTTCGCGAATCCTAGTCATGCGAGCGTTTCCGCTTCGGCGGCGCGGCGCCGCCCTCTCGGACCCTTCTGACAATAGTTTGATGCATTCGATAGGTTCTCGTCTCGGCGGCACCGCCGCTTGAGTCCTCAAATGTAAACGTGGCATCCCCGCCCGGCGCAGACGTCTGTGTGAGGTTCACCGGGAGCTTCCCGCAGAGATTGCTCTCGACGTAGGCAGTCTCGTACCTCTGTGTGTGCCCGCCCCAGGTAAAAACGCGCATGATCGTGAAGTCGCACAGCTGCCCTTCGGGTCCGCGGTTTCCCAGGAGTAGATACTGGGGCCTCATGCCGCGGTTGGCGTCAGCAATGTGATTCAGTTCAAACCACGCCACGACGTGCACGCCTGCTGCGCTCGCGTAGTCCGGCAGCGGCTGCGGAACGTCGAGATCGATGAACCTCCCCAAAACCCATCCGCTCACGGTCGTTTGATCCGGGGTATGCGCGCGCACCAGCCACCAATCCTCCTTCTTCACAGGCGCGGGGGCCGTATCGGCATCCGGAGTCGAATCGGAGGACGTATCCTTTTGCACTGCCCCGGGGGTCGGCGGCGCCTCCGCCACTTTTCGTTCGAACAGATCGACAGCAACGGCCTTCGCCAATTGCCGGATGCGCGGCGAATCCCGTCCGGCCTCCACCCGCAGGTTGCTGATCGCGTGGGTGTGTCCGCGCGCCTCCACCGGGGCGGTCGCGGTCTTCGATTCCAATTCCTTCGCCCGCTGCCACACGTCGGCAGAAAGCAAGTCGGTCTGATCCACCCAGCCGACGGTCCCGTTTGCCGTCCGCACCCTGGCCTGATCCTGGGAGCGCTTCAGCACATCCAGCCGGTCCCCGAAACTCGCCGTTGCCACGATCTCGCGAACCTGTGCCGTCGTGCTCCAGATCGCGACGGTACGATTCCCCGCATAGGCAACCTCAATCGGGCCCCTCGGCGCGCGGAATCGGAAATAGAGGGCGGTGCCGATGACCAGCAGGACCATGAATCCGATCAGCAGCTTCCGCATCAGGACTCGTCCCCGAAATTGATTCCGATCGCTCGCGCTGTTTGCAGCACGTCGTTCTCCAAATCCACGAGCCGGACCGGATCGATTGCCGCGGCGATCGGCACGGCCTCGATCTTCGTTCCTCGCAGTGCAACCATTTGGCCGTACCCGTCCCGTTGAACAAGATCAACGGCAGCCGCTCCGAATCGTGCCGCTAGGATCCGGTCGGCAGGGCTTGGCGTCCCGCCCCGCTGCAGGTGCCCCAACACGGTCACACGCACTTCCTTTTGAAGGCGCTCACGAATCGCGTGCATCAGGGTCTGCGCGGCCTGTCCCGGCGCCGCCTTCGGCAGCGGCGACCCGGCCGCGTCGCGCTCCGGCATGCGTGCACCCTCGGCGATGGCAATCACGGTAAATGTGCGTCCCAGCGCTTCGCGCCGCCGAATCGCTGCGCAGACGCTCTCGATCTTGAACGGAATTTCCGGGATCAGGATCACGTCCGCGCCTCCCGCGGTCCCGGCGTACAACGCGATCCAACCCGCATCGCGGCCCATCATTTCGACGATCATCACCCGGTGATGGCTTTCGGCTGTGCTATGAAGGCGATCCACGGCTTCCGTGGCGATGTGCAGCGCGCTGTCGAATCCCAAAGTCACGTCGGTGCATTGCAGGTCGTTATCGATTGTCTTCGGTATCGCAACGATGTTCACACCGCAGCGCGCAAATCGCTCCGCGATCGCCAGCGTTCCATTGCCTCCGATCACGATCAGCGCCTCGATGCCCAGCTGTCGAATACCCTCGATGCAGCGTTGCGAGTAGTCACACACGCTCGTTCGACCGGCTTCGACCACGGGAAACGCGAAAGGATCTTTTGAATTCGTGGTTCCCAGAATTGTTCCGCCCAAAGGCAGAATTCCGCGGGTGGATTCGAACGTCAGCTCGCGGCACTTTTCCGGCCAGATCAGGCCGGAGAACGAGTCCGGAACTCCAATCACTTTCCAGCCGTGCTGGCGCTTCCCTGCGTGAACGATAGCGCGGATCGCGGCGTTCAGGCCGGGGCAGTCGCCGCCTCCCGTGACCACACCAATAGTGCGTTGGCTGAGTGTCATCGTAAAACCTTCCGGGGCAAGAGAGGATTCTACACCAACGCGCGAGCGCAACTCTGAATGGGTGTCACGAAATAATCACATCTGTGTCTGAAAAGACGCGTGCTTGCGCCGTTCTGCTACAATCCGCCAGTCGTCCCGCCGCAGCGATTCCACGGCCAAGGAGAATCCGCATGCAAGGTCTCGAAAAATTGAAGCCGCTCGCGCTTCTCTTGCTGCGTTTGGCGCTGGCTGCGGTCTTCATTTACCACGGCTATCCCAAATTGTTCGGGCACACGCACGAGGCCGTGCAGAATTTCGCTCGCTTGGGGTTGCCGGGCTATTTCGCCTACGTTTCGGGCCTGATTGAATTTTTCGGCGGATGCATGCTGGTTGCAGGACTCTTCACGCGCGTCGCGGGTCTGCTGCTGGCGATCGAAATGGCGGTCGGAATCTGGAAGGTCGGCCATCTGGCGGCGAATCCGATGGCCGTAAGCAGCTACGAGCTCCCTCTGGCGCTCGCGGTCAGCGCCTTCGCCTTGGCCACTTTCGGAGCGGGAGTCATTTCTATCGATCAGGCGATCTTCCGCGAGGGACGTTCCTCTCCCCGCAAAACCAAGAGCAAGGACTGATGTCCTTGCACCCGGCTCAGGCCTAGGCCGGAGTTGTCGAGTGGGGAGCGGTCGCGGGCGGCGCTGCCTGAGGCATTGGATAGGGCGCCTGCGGCATCACCAGCCAGGCCACGAAATAGCCGACGAACGCGGGCACCAGCGGCACGGGCATCAGAATAAGAAGCACCCAAATCAGGCGAACCAGCGTGGAGTCGATCTCCAGGTACTCCGCGATTCCGCCGCAGACGCCGGCGATTTTGCAATCAACCACGGAACGCATCAGCCGCTTGCCGCCGACCGAAGGAGCGCTTGCAGGAGCGGCGTGCTGCGGCGCGCCGCACAAATAGCAGAAATTCGAATTCTCCGCGATATCCCTTCGGCAGTTGCCGCAAATCATGGACCGAACCTCCTCGCCCACGCTCCGGCCGTTTGGGCCTCACTCCTAGATACGATGCGGCGCCAGGAAAAGTTTCCGCTCGCAGCTTAGTAGGCTGCCAAGTCGCGGACCGCCCGCGCGATATCTTCGGGCTGCGGCAGAATCGCATGCTCAAGCTTGGGATGATAGGCGCAGAAAGTGTCGGTGGCCGCTATCCGGCGCACGGGCGCGTCCAATTCGTCGAATAGTTCGTCGGCGATTCGCGCTGCGATCTCGGCGCCGTAGCCCCATGACCGCGTGTCCTCGTAGGCGACGATGACGCGATTGGTCTTGCACACGCTCTCGGCGATCGATTGCCAGTCGTAGGGACTCAGCGAGCGCAGGTCGATAATCTCTGCGGAAACTCCGTCGCGCGCCAGCTCCGCCGCAGCCACCTCCGCCCGGTGCACCACCGCGCCGTACGTGATGATGCTCACGTCCGTTCCCTCGCGGGCCACGCGAGCCCTGCCGAATGGAATCGTGAAATCCGGCCCCGGATAGGGCGAGCGGCTGTACGGCTGACGATACAAATGCTTGTGCTCAAGCACCAGCACCGGATCGTCCGACCGAATCGCCGTGCGCAGCAGGCCGCAAAGGTCGAGCGCGGTTGAAGGCATCACGACGCGAAGGCCCGGAACGTGCGTGAATGCCACCTCGCCGCACTGGCTGTGATAGATGGCTCCGCCCGTCAGGTATCCCCCGATGGCCACGCGCAGCACCACCGGCGCCTTGAAATGGCCGGCGGAGCGCCAGCGAATGTTGGCAAGCTCGTTGCGCAGCTGCATCATCGCCGGCCAGATGTAGTCGAAGAATTGAATCTCCGGCACCGGCTTCAGCCCTCGTACCGCCATGCCGAAAGCCCGCCCGACGATTCCAGCCTCGGCAATCGGCGTGTTGAACACGCGCCCAGAACCAAACCGGCGCTGCAAACCCACGGTCGCCTTGAAAACTCCGCCCTTGCCTTTCACCTGCGCAAGGTTCTGTTCGTGCGTGCAATCCGCCACATCCTCGCCGAATACGACGATGCGCTCATCCCGCGCCATTTCATCAGCCAGTGTTGCCGGAATAATCTCGACCATTGTCTTCGTCCGGCCGGGGGCGTTATGACCGGCCTGGCTCGCCTGCGGCGTCTCCGCTTCGAAGTGCGGTCCTGTGGGATCGATATCGGGCGAATACACGAACGTGTGGATCGAGTCGATGGGCGCGGCTTGCGCCGCGAGCGCGCGGTCGGTAGCCTCCAGAATTTCGCGCTCCACGTCCGCTTCGAGCGCTTCCATCTCGCTCCCATCCAATATCCCTTCCCGCACCAGAAACAGGCCGAAGCTCGGGATCGGATCGCGATGCGCCTCCGATTCCCGGTCCTCCGGCGTCTTGTAAAGCTTCTCGTCGTCCGAAAGCGAGTGCGAATACGGCCGCGTCACGTGCGCATGGACGAACGCCGGACGCCGCTGGGTGCGGCAATAGGCAACCGCGCGGCTCAGGCTTGCGTAGCTTTCGAGAGGGTCGTTGCCGTCGCACTCCTCCACCATCAGGCCTGGAAAACTCGAAACGAGCTTCGAAATACTGCCGCCTGCCGTTTGTGCCTCTCGCGGCACCGATATGGCGTAGCCGTTGTCCTCAACAAGGAACAGAACCGGCGCCCTCTGCAAGCACGCTGCGTTGATGGCCTCGTAGAACTCGCCTTCGCTCGTGGATCCGTCCCCACCTGACACATACGCGATCTCGTCGCCATGGTGACCCACCGAGTCCCCCATCGGAGCCTTCTGTGCCTGCGCCAGCGCCTCCGGATGGTGATCGTAGTAGAGGGACGCCTCCGCCGCGCCCACTGCATGCAGCCATTGCATACCTGTGGAAGACGCGCCCGGCACGATGTTCAGCTTCCGGCTGCCCCAATGTGAGGGCATTTGCCGCCCGCCCGACGCGGGATCTTCTTGCGCGCCCACGGCCTGCAGCAGCATGTCGTACGGCGTCACACCCAGCATCAGCATCAGCGCGCGGTCGCGATAGTAGGGAAAGAACCAGTCGTACCCAGCCCTCAGGAGGAGCCCGGCCGCG
>Ga0335080_10007522_pt1 | contig 11297 bp, 7 predicted proteins | sample Lox_Sample_34_FD_206720 | JGI IMG/M metagenome (GOLD analysis project Ga0335080, IMG submission 206720) | Soil microbial communities from Loxahatchee National Wildlife Refuge, Florida, United States - Lox_Sample_3.4 | ecosystem: Environmental > Terrestrial > Soil > Wetlands | place: USA: Florida...
TCGATCGACCATGGATGCAGTCTCGGCATCATTGCCCACGCGCAACACTATCGAGCGCTCTGCGCTTCGCCCCACCGCTGCCTTCCCTCACGCCACGCCTTCCGGATTACTTCACGGCCTCGAAAGCCGGGATCCATAACCGCCGGCCTCTGGAATATGGGCCCCGGCTTTCGCCGGGGTGACAAGGTGAGCGTCCATTCATCGCTCGATCTCGACAATGGCAGCCGCCACCTGATCCAGCCCCCGCTCGAGTCCCGCCTCTTCGATCACCAGCGGCGGCGACAGCTTGATGACGTTGTCGTTGTAGCCGCTGCGGCCGACGATGACGCCGTCCGCGCGGAGCCGGCGCACGACCGCAGCCGCGCGCGTGGCGGCCGGGCGTCCGTCGGCGTCGACCAGCTCGACCGCGAACCACAGGCCGCAGCCACGCACCTCCGCGACGCCGGGCGCGCCCACGAGCGCGCCGCGCAATCGCTGCAGGGCCGGCGGCCCCAGCCGGGCTGCGCGCTCCGCCAGCCGGTCGTCGCGCAGCACGCCGATGGCGGCGACGGCGGCGGCGAGGTTGAGGTTGTTGGTGAGGAACGTCGACGTATAGGAGTCGGGCGGCCAGGTCATGACCTCGGCGCGGCCCATGACGGCGGCCACCGCGACGCCGCCCCCGATGCCTTTGCCGACCGTCATCAGGTCCGGCGTCACCCCTGTATGCTCGATCGCCCACATTCGGCCGGTGCGTCCGCAGCCTGACTGGATCTCGTCGACGACCATCAGCGCGCCTGACCGGTCGCAGAATTCGCGCAGCCGCGGCAGGAAATCCGGCGGCGGAATCACGACGCCGCCGTTGCCCTGGATGGGTTCCAGGATCACCGCGGCGATGCGCTCCGGCAGCCGCTCGAGCGCCTCCAGGCTGAGATCGGTCGCCCGCTCGCCCATGCGCAGCGGATAGGGGAAGGGCACGAAGGGGCCCGCCGCCGGCAGGCCCAGCGCGTCGCGGTAGCGCGCCTTGCCGGCATAGCCGACCGTGCCGGCGGAGCGGCCGAAGTAGCTGCCGGTGAACGAGACGATCGTGCCGCCGCGCCGGGTGCGGGCGAGCGCGAGGGCGATCTCGTTCGCCATGGCGCCGGACATCGCCGGCAGGAAGCGATCGAGCCCCGGCGGCGCGATCGAGGCCAGGGCTTCGAGAAAGTCGGCGCGCACCCGCGAGGGATGCGCCGAGGGGCAATGCATGAGCCGGCCGGCCTGGTCGCGGATCGCCGCCACCACCTTCGGATGGCCATAGCCGATGGCGGCGACGGCGAAGCCGCCATAGAGATCGAGGTAACGCTTCCCGTCGGCGTCCTCGATCCGGCAGCCCTCGGCGCGCTCCCACACCAGCGGCGGATCATCGGCGAAGGTGCGCAAGCCCCCGCCTTCCAGGCGGCGCAGCCGCGCCACGACCTCCGCGCCGGCCGATGGCGGCGGCATTTTCTCGCGCGGCTGCGCGGTCACACCAGGACCTCGCCGTTCTCGGCGATCACCTCGCCGTCAATCTCGATGCGCACGTTCATGATCATGCCGTCGAGATGGACGTCGCTCGTCACCGCGCCGCCATAGCCGGCGGCGGAATCACCGAGCGCCATGTGCGCGGTGCCCAGCCGCTTCTTCACCTCGGTGATGCCGCCCGTGAGCCGCGACTTCGGATTGAGGCCGATGCCCAGCTCGGCGATGTTGGTGGCGTTCTTCACGCCCTCGATATGCGCCGCCAGCGCGCGCGCCTCGACGCCGCCGTCGATCTTCGCGCACTCGCCGTTCTCCACCGTCAGCACGATCGGCTGCGCCAGCCGGCCGATGTCGGTCATGATATGCTCGAGGACGATGCGTCCCTGGGTCGTACCTTCGAGCGGCGGCAGCGACACCTCGCCGCCGGGGAAGGCCGACACCTCGCCCGGGTTCCGGCACACGCCGGTGAGCCAGCCGACCGGCTTGCGCCCCTCGATCACCATGGTGACGTCGGTGCCGGCCGGCGACGTCACATGCGCGCGCTTGCCGCGTGCGAGGCGATCGCGCAGCCGTTCGGCGCGCTTGCGGATCTCGAGGAAGTCCGCGGTCATGGCGCCGTCGATCCAGCCGTCCTCGAGATAGGGCGCGTTGAAGACGCCGCGGGCGCCCGCCTGCTTGGCCTGGTTCTTGGCCTCGATGTGGTACATCGAGCGGCTGGCCGCCGCGATCACGACGTTGCCCTTGCACATCGCGGCCGCGATCGGCGCCGGCGGCTCCATGCCGCTCTTGGCGCGCGGGGCCATCATCGTGACGACGGGATCGCCGCCGACGGCCAGGGTCTGGGCGGCGAGCGCCTGCCAGATCGACGGGCTCGTGCGGTCGTCGACGACGAGGACGACGACCTCGCCGGGTTTCACCGCCATGTAGTCCGCGATCACCCGATGCGCCGTGCGCGCCACCTCTATCGCCGTCGTCATCGCATTCCTCCCGATCGTCGAGATTTGACATTATAGATCATATCAAATATACGAATGCAACCATCAATGACGGCGGATGCAGGAAACGCCCGTGGAGTCATCGGAACAGCGCAGCGCGGTCGCCGGACGCCCGTTCACGACCAAGACGGACTGGGTCTACGAGCAGCTCCGCGCCCGCATCCTCGGCGGCCAGCACAAGGCCGACGGCCGCCTGCGCCTCACCGCGCTCGCGCAGGAATTCCAGATCAGCGAGATGCCCGTGCGCGAAGCCTTGCGCATGCTGCAGCGGGACGGGCTCGTGCGTATGGAGAACCACCGCGGCGCCACCGTCGTGACCCTGAGCTGGGCGCACGCCGCCGAGATCGTGTCCATGCGCATGCATCTGGAGGTGCTGGCCACGCGCGAGGCGACCGGATGCCACTCCGCCGAATCGCTCGAAGAGATCGGCGCGCTGCTGCGGCGGATGGATCACGACGCGGCGGCCGGGCGGGCCGATCGGTTCTCCCAGGGCAACCGCGAATTCCACACGAGGCTCTACGCCCCCGGGCCCAACGCCGCCCTCAAGCAGGAGATCCAGGACCTGTGGGACCGGGTGTGGCGTGCGCGCGCGGCCTCGATCTTCGCCGTCGACCACCATCGCATGACGCAGGCGCAGGCGGAACACCGGAAGATTCTCGCCGCCGTCCGCCGCGGCGATGCCGACGCCGCCGGCGCCGCGATGGAGCGGCACCGCATGCTGACCATGGCGAGCTGGCAGCGGATCGTCGCGAGCGCCGCGGCGACCGGATGACGCTTCGGATCGGCGGATTTCGCTGAGCGGTCAGCGGAGCCTTACCGCTCGCGCAGGCTCTCCTGGCCGTAACGCAGCAGCGGCGACAGCAGATAGCTCAGGATAATGCGCGATCCCGTCTTGATCTCCACCGTCACCGCCATGCCGGGCGACAGATTGACCAGCCGGTCGTCGACCTGCATCTGGCTGCGGTCGAGCGAGACGCGGGCGCTGTAGTTCAGTTCCTGGCCCTTCGGCTCGCTGCTGTCGTTCGGCGTCGCCGGCTTCGGATCGCCGGCGCGGTCCTGCGGCCGGTCGCGGATGATGGCGTCCTGCGAGACGCTGAGCACCCGGCCGTGCAGGAGGCCGTAGCGGGTGAAGTCGAACGTGTCGATCTTGATCTCGGCCGGCTGCCCGGCGCCGACGAAGCCGATGTCGCGGTTGGAGACCATGGCCTCGATCTCGAGCCCGCTGTCGGCCGGCACGATCGCCATCAGCTGCTGCGCCGGCGTCACCACGCCGCCCACGGTGTGCACGGCGAGCTGCTGCACCGTGCCGTCGACGGGTGCGGTCAAGGTCTGCAGGTGCTGGCGCTGTTGCGCCGCGACCAGCTGCTCCCCGGCGCTCGCCGCCCGCTGCTCGGCCTGCGAGAGGTCGGCGTAGTTGCTGCGGCGGAACTCGGCCGCGGACTGCCGCTTCTGCTCCTGGAGGGCGGCCATGGCGGCGGCAGTCTCGGTCAGTTTCGCCTTCTGCGCCTCCAGGTCCTGCTGATGCTCGATCAGGTCCTGCGCCAGCGTGAGGTATTGCAGCGTCGAGCCGAAGCCGCCATCGACCAGCCGCTTGAAGGCGGCGACGCGCTTCTTGAGGAGGGGGATGGCGAGGGTGAGCTTCTGCACCTGTGCCGCGGCCTCGGCGCGGTTCGCCTCGGCCTGCGCATACTGCTTGTCGAGATTGGCGAGCTTGGCGCGGTATTCCTCGAGCTGCTGCGCGAGCAGCCTCCGGTGCAGCTCGATCTGCGCCGGGCTGGCGCCATCGGGGGCGACGAAGCTCGCGGCGGGATCGTCGCCGTCGCTCAGCAGGGCGCGCAGCCGATTGACGTCGAGTTGCGCGGCCAGCAGCTCCTTCGCCAGCCGGTCGCTCTCGGCGCCGCTGATGGTCGGGTCGAGCTCGACCAGGACGTCGCCCGCCTTCACCGCCTGTCCGTCCTGCACATGGACCGCGCGCACCACGCCCGCCTCGAGCGGCTGGATGACCTTCGTGCGGCCGGTCGCGACGATCTTGCCGGTTGCCGACGCCACGATGTCGATCTTGCCCCAGGACGCCCAGGCCAGCGCCGCGCAGAACAGCAGGATGAGGGTGGCGCCGATGGCGCGGCCGATCGGCGAGGGCGGCGTTTCCACGATCTCGAGTGCGGCCGGGAGGAAGGCCAGCTCGGCGCCGCGCCGCTCGCGCGCGTGCTGTAGCGGGACGACGCTGCGCACCGGTTGCGCGGGCGCCGTGGCGTTAGCGGACTTCATGGATTCCCGCCTGCAGCCGATGCAGCGACGCGTAGCGGCCACCGGTCCTGATCAGCGCGTCATGGCTGCCGTCCTCGACCAGGCGGCCGCGCTCGAGCGTGATGATGCGGTCCGCCGCCCGCACCGTCGACAGCCGGTGCGCGATGATGAGGACCGTGCGACCCTTGGCGATCGCCTGCATGTTTCCCTGGATGACGCGCTCGCTCTCGTAGTCGAGGGCACTCGTGGCCTCGTCGAAGATCAGGATGCGCGGATCGCCGACGAGGGCGCGGGCGATGGCGATGCGCTGGCGCTGGCCGCCCGAAAGGGTCGAGCCGCGCTCGCCGACGACCGTATCGTAGCCTTCCGGAAGTTCGAGGATGAAGTCGTGCGCGCCGGCGAGCGTGGCCGCCGCCACGATGCGCTCCATCGGCATGGCCGGGTCGGCCAGCGCGATGTTCTCGCGCACGGAACGGTTGAACAGAACGTTCTCCTGGAGAACGACGCCGATCTGACGGCGCAGCCAGGCCGGATCGACCATGGCGAGATCCATGCCGTCGACCAGCACCCGCCCGCTCTCCGGGACATAGAGACGCTGCACCAGCTTCGCAAAGGTGCTCTTGCCCGAGCCCGACGGCCCGACGATTCCGACCGTCTGCCCGGCCGGCACGTCGAAGCTCACGTCGTGCAGGATCTCCGGGCCGTCGAGGCGATAGCGGAACGTGACGTGCTCGAAGCGGAGGTTGCCGCGGATCGCCGGCAGCCGCGAGCGCGCCGCCTTGTAGGTGGGCTCGGGCGTGGTGTTGAGGATGTCGCCCAGGCGCAGCACCGACAGGCGCGCCTGGTGGAAGTCCTGCCAGATCTGCGCCAGCCGCAGCACCGGCGAGCTCACCCGTCCCGCCAGGATATTGAAGGCCACGAGCCCGCCGACCGACAGGCTGCCGTCGATCACCAGCTTGGCCCCGAAATAGAGGATCCCTGCGGTGACGACCTTGCTGACGAACTGCACCAGCTGGCTTGCCGTGTTGCCCAGGCTCAGCACCCGGAAGCTGGCGCCGACGTAGCCGGCGAGCTGCTCCTCCCAGCGGCGCTGCATCTGCGGCTCGACCGCCATGGCCTTGAGCGTCTCGATCCCGGTCACGCTCTCGACCAGGAAGGCCTGGTTCTCGGCGCCGCGCCGGAACTTCTCGTCGAGCCGCCGGCGGAAGAGCGGCGTCACCCCAGCGGAGATCGCGATGAAGAACGGGAAGGATCCCAGCACGATCCAGGTCAGCAGCGGCGAATAGAAGAACATCACTGCCAGGAACACGGAAGTGAAGAAGAGGTCGATGACCAGGGTGAGCGCCGAACTCGTGAGGAAGTTGCGGATGTTCTCGAGTTCGCGTACCCGCGCCACGGAATCGCCGACCCGCCGCGCCTGGAAATACGCCATCGGCAGGGCGAGCAGATGGTGGAACAGGCGTGCGCCGAGCTCGACGTCGATGCGGTTCGTGGTGTGAGAGAAGAGATAGGTCCTGAGGATTCCGAGGACGGTCTCGAACATCGAGATCGCCAGCAGGCCGATGACCAGCACGTCGAGGGTGCTGAGGGCGCGATGCACCAGCACCTTGTCGATGACGACCTGGAAGAAGAGGGGAGAGACGAGGGCGAAGACCTGCAGGAAGAACGACGCAATCAGCACCTCGCCGAGGAGGCGGCGATATTTGTGGACCGCGCCCAGGAACCAGGTGATGTCGAAGCGGCGGCTACTGTCCGACAGCCCGGCCCGCCGCGTCATCAGGATGAGCCCGCCGTCCCAGAGCGCGAGAAAATCGTCTCGCGCCATCAGGACAGGCCGGGCCGTCTCAGGAGACTGGACGAGGACCTTGTCCTCGGCGGCCTTGGCGAGCACCAGGAACCGGCCATCGCACAGGCTTGCGATGGCCGGCAAGGGCGTCCTGCCGAGTCGTGACCACTTGGTCCGGCAGGCGCGCGCCTTGAGGCCGAGATCCTTGGCGCAGCGGAGCATCTCCGCTGCGCCAATCCGGGCCGTTCCCAGCCGGTGTCGGATCTGCTCCCGATCGGCTGCCACACCGTGAAAGTGCAGCAGCGTCACGAGGGCTTCGAGCCCCGGATCGGCCGGTGCCGCGTGGTCGGCTGCAGGACTCACGGGCCGCTGCGGGGCAGGAAGTTCAGGCATGCGCGTGCGCCAGCGTCGGCTGCTGGTGGGCCACAGGATCGACGATCGGCGTCTCGCCGAGGCCGTCGCCCGCCATGACGAAGCTCGACGCCATGAACTGCGTCAGCAGGGCGACGCCGGCTTGCGAAACGCCGGTTGCTGCCAGGCTGCCGGAGTCCAGGCCGCTCGATCCGCCGACCGTGAGGCTCGCGATCACGACGTTGTCGCCGGGCCCGCCGTCGAGAACATCCTGTCCGCCGTTGCCGATCAGCACGTCGTCGCCGTCGCCGCCCTGCAGGGAGTCGTTGCCGGCGCTGCCGATCAGCACGTCGGCCCCAGTGCCGCCGTCTTCGGTCAGCTGCATCGCCGTGCCCAGGCCCGACGCTTCGATCACGTCGTCGCCGCCGAGGCCGTTGATGACGAGGCGGTCGGTGGGGTCGAAGTTGGTGATCGTGATGTCGGCGCCGAGGCCCGACACCGTGACCACGCCGTTGTCGTTGGTCACCGTGATGACGTCGTCGCCGCTGGTGCCGTTGATGACGATCGTGTCCGCTTGGCCGTCAGGGGTCCCGCTGCCTGGCGGCGCGCCGAGATCGACCGCCACCTGCGTCACGTCGGTGCCCGTCAGGTCGTTGACCGTGATGGTGTCGGCGCCGCCCGAGGCGTTGACCTCGAGATGCTCGACTCCGTTCACGTCCATGGCGACGGCGCCGACGTCGCGGGTGAGCAGCACCCGGCTGCCGTTGGCTGAGATGCTGATGTTCTCGTTGATGTTGGCGCCATTGAACCGGAGCGTGTCGACGCCTCCCTGGCCTTCGACGAGGTCGCTGGCATCGCCCGGGTTCCAGACGAAGAGGTCGTTGCCGTCGCCGAGCCGCGCCACGTCGTTGCCAGTGCCGCCCACGACCGTGTCGTCGCCGGCGCTGCCGGTGACGGTGTCATTGCCGGCGCCGCCGTTGACCGTGAGGCCGATCGAACCGGCGGCGAGGCCCGACGCGTCGATGTTGTCATTGCCGGCGCCGCCGTTGACGACGAGCGAGTCGCCGGTGCCGTCGCTGTTCGCGATCGTCACCTGCGCGGGGAGTCCGTTCACCGTCAGCGCGCCGGCATTGCCGGCGATAATGATGGCGTCGTCGCCGGCCGTCCCGTTGACGTTCACCAGGTCGGGCGCACCGTCGCCGCCCGGGAGACCGGGCTGGCCGGCGAGATCGAGCGCCACTTGCGTCACGCCGGTGCCCGTCAGGTCGTTGACCGTGATGGTGTCGGCGCCGCCCTTGGCGGTGAAGTTGATGCGCTCGACGCCGTTGAGGTCCATGGTGATGTTGGCGACGTCGCGCGTGAACCTGGCCCGCGTGCCATTGGCCGAGATGTCGATTTTCTCGTTGATGTTGGCGCCGTTGAACTGCAGCGTGTCGACGCCGTCCTGGCCTTCGACCACGTCGCTGCCGTCACCCGGGTTCCAGACGAACGTGTCGTCGCCCGCTCCGAGCTGCGCCACGTCGTCGCCGCGCGCGCCGACGACGAGATCGTTCCCATCGCCGCCGATCAGCTGGTCGTTCCCGTCGCCGCCGGTGATCGTGTCGTTGCCGGCGCCGCCGTCGATCTTGAGCTGAATGAGGCTGGCGAGGCCGTTTGTCGCGCTGATGACGTCATCGCCGGCGAGTCCGTTGACGACGAGCGTGTCGTTGGCGGCTTCGGCGCCGTCGATCGTCACCTGCGCGTGCAACCCGCCGACCACGACCGAAGCGCCGCTGCTCGCGATGGTGATCTGATCGTTGGTCGCCGTGCCGTTGACGGTCACGGTGTCTGCCGCCCCGTCGCCGAGGCCGCTGCCGGGCGTCGCCGCGAGGTCGATGCCGACCTGGGTGACGTCGGTGCCGGTCAGATCGTTGACCGTGATGTTGTCGACGCCGCCCCGGGCCGTGAAGTTGATGTGCTCGACGCCGTTGAGGTCCATGGTGATGTTGGCGACGTCGCGCGTGAACCTGGCCCGTGTGCCATTGGCCGAGATGTCGATCTTCTCGTTGACGTTGGCGCCGTTGAACAGGAGCGTGTCGGTGCCATCCTGACCCTCGACCACGTCGCTGCCATCGCCCGGATTCCAGACGAACGTGTCGTCGCCGGCGCCGAGTTGCGCCACGTCGTTGCCGCGGCCGCCGACGACGAGGTCATTCCCGTCGCCGCCCCGCAGCTGATCGTTCCCGTCGCCGCCGGTAATCGTGTCGTTGCCGGCGCCGCCGTCCAGCGTCAGCTGGATGAGCGGGGCAAGGCCGTTCGCGGCGGTGATGACGTCGTCGCCGCCATTGGCGTTGACGACAAGGTTCTCGGTCGTGCCGATGTCGAGAAAAAATGGGGCGGGAGTGACGCGATCGAACCGCACGCGCGTGCCGTTGGGGGTGATCGTGAAGGTTTCCGACCCGTTGCCGCCATTGACCTCGGCGGTGTCGTTGCCGGCGCCGCCCTCGAAGAGGTCGCTGTCGTCGCCCGGATTCCAGATCATGCGGTCGTCGCCGCCCTGGCCGAAGACCTGGTCGTCGCCGTCGCCGCCGGTCAGCACGTCGTTGCCGTCGCCGCCGAGGAGCGTGTCGTTGCCGCCCTTGCCGAGCAGGGCGTCGTTGCCGCTCTGGCCGGCAAGCAGGTCGCCGCTGGAGCCGCCGGTCAGGGTGTCGTTGCCGGCGCCGCCGAAGAGCGCGGCCGCGGGCAGCGCGCCATTGGCTTCGTCGAGTGTGATCCTGTCGTTGCCGCCCTGCCCGAAGACCTGCATCTGGGCCGTGTTGGCGACCGTCGGCCGGCCGCCCAGGACGGGGACGGCGCCGCCATTGATGAGAATGTTCCCAGCCGCGTCGCGGCTGGTGGTGATGGTGTTGCCGAGCTGGTCGCCGAATATCGATAACAGAGCGGCGCCTGGAGAAAAGGAGGCCGTGATAGCCATGGGTTCGTGGGTCCTCTCGAAAAGTTTTGCTGGCGCGATCGTCGCGCCCTGCCTCTAGTTGCAAGCAGTCACACAAAACTGCAAGTAGTTACAAAAAATGCCTCAATATTGGAATCGTGGACACGCTCCCGGAGGGAAAGCAGTTACCATCGAACCGACGTAGGGGGTGGGTGCGGCCCGAGACGGGCCGGTTCAGATATCGAAGCGGCCCAAGATCCTGCGGGTTCGTGCCCGGAAGCCCAGGAAACTGCGGTCGCGTTTCCGCTAGAGGCTCAGGCGCTTGAAGATCCGCTCCGGTATGGCCCGGATGATCGCCATCACCAGCCGCCAGACAGGCCGCACATAGACGACATCGCGGCGCCTCTCCTCGGCGCAGCGATAGATCGCCCGTCCGACCTCGACCGGTTCGGCCGTGAGCGGCCCCGGTAGCTTCATGCCCGCCGTCATGCGCGTGCGCACGAAGCCGGGCTTGACGGTCACGACACGGACCTGCGTCTCCCGGGCGAGACGATTGCGCAGGCCGGAGAGGAATGCCGTGAAACCGGCCTTGGCGGATCCATAGACATAGTTCGAGGCGCGGCCGCGATCGCCGGCGACCGAGCTGACGCCGACGATCGTGCCCCATCCGCGGGCCGCAAAGCGGCCCGCGACCAGCCCGAGGAACAGCGCCGGGCCCTCGAAATTGGTTCGCAGGATCGTCGTCGCGTGCGCCATCTCGCGTTCGGCTTTCGGCTGCTCGCCCAGCGTGCCGATGACGCAGACGACCGTATTCGGCAGTGCGGGAAGCCGCTCGATGAAGGCGGCGAAGCCGTCGGTATCCAACACGTCGAAGGGATGGACGGAAACCGACGCGCCGGTCCGCGCCGCGATGTCCCGCGCGTTCCGTTCCGCCGCCTCGGCATCGCGCGCGGCGAGCAGGATTCGCCAGCCGGCTTCGGCATAGCGTTGCGCCGTGGCGCGCCCGATATCGGAGGTTCCGCCCAGCAGGAGCAGGGTCTTTTCCATCGGCGTCATATCCCCAGTCGCGATGAGAGATGCGAGGTCATCCGGCCGTGCGCGCCGATCGCGCGTCGGACGGCGCGGAATTTCGGCAGGGCTTCATAGCCCGCCTCGAACGTCGGCGGCGATTGGCGGGCGTCCTTTGCCAGGTACAGGCGCCCGCCAGCATCGACGACGATCCGGTCGATCTCGTCGAGAAACTCGAAGATGCCGTCGGTGATGCGGAAGTCGAGCGCGAGCGTGAAGCCGGGCAGCGGGAAGGAGAGCAGCCCGCAGCCGGGACCGAGCTGCTTGAGGACGGCCAGGAACGAGGCGTCGCCGCGGCGGGAGATTCGGTCGACGATCTCTGTCAGCGCCGCCCGCGCGGATCGCGCCGGGATGACGCACTGGTGCTGAAGAAAGCCCCGCCGGCCGTACATCCGGTTCCAGCCGCCGATGCCGTCGAGCGGAAAGAAGAAGGGCTCCCAGGCCGTGAGAAAAGGCGCACCCG
>Ga0335080_10007523_pt1 | contig 11296 bp, 8 predicted proteins | sample Lox_Sample_34_FD_206720 | JGI IMG/M metagenome (GOLD analysis project Ga0335080, IMG submission 206720) | Soil microbial communities from Loxahatchee National Wildlife Refuge, Florida, United States - Lox_Sample_3.4 | ecosystem: Environmental > Terrestrial > Soil > Wetlands | place: USA: Florida...
CTTTGCGCGCCAGCTCCGCGGTCTTGCGCCGCCAGTCGAGCCAGCCGGACAGCTCGCTGTCGAGCAGCTTCGTGCGCTCGTGCTCCGCCACGTCCGGGTGGCGCCATTTCGAGGGCAGCCCGTCCACGTTCACGAAGCGCGACACGCGGTGCGGCCGCGCCTCGGCGAGCTGCATGCACACGCCGCCGCCCTTCGAGTGCGCGACAATCGGCAGCGGCCGGGGGCCGATCGAATCGAGCACGGCGAGCGCATCGCGCACGTCGGCGTGCCACGCGTACAGCGCGGAGTGGTCCGAGTCGCCGTGGCCGCGGTGGTCCCACGACACCACCCGCCAGCCCGCGTCGGCGAGCAGCGGCGCGAACACATCGAACGTGCCCGCGAAGTCGAACCCGCCGTGCGCCAGGAGGAGCGGCGGCGCGTCGGGCTCGCCCCACTCGACCACCGCGAGCCCGACGCCGAAGGCGTCGACGCGGCGCGAGCGGTCGGGCCGGCGCGCTCCCGGAAAGGCGACGGGCTCGGCGCTAGACCGCGAACCGATAGCCGTCACCGTCGCGAACGAGCTTGCCCGCGGTGGGACCCGCGAAGTGAGTGCCGATCACGAGATACCCGCCGGCCGACCAGCGCGCGAGCGCGGCCTTGCGAGTCACTCGGCCCTGTTCCTGGTTCCAGTCGAAGCTGGACGCCCACTCGGGCCGCGCGATCTGGCAGGGGTGGTGCATCATGTCGCCGGTGATGACGGCGTCCTCGCCGGCGGAGGAGATGCGCACGCTCACGTGGCCCGGCGTGTGGCCGTGCGTCGGCTCCAGCCAGACCTCGGACGTGAGCTTGTGGTCCGCTTCGACCAGCTCCGCGAGACCCGCATCGACGATCGGGCGCACCGAGTCGCCCGTCACCGCGGAGTTCCATTCCTCGGGGTCGTTCTTCCAGTAGTCCCATTCCTTCCTGCCGAACAGGTAACGCGCGTTCGGGAACGTGGGGCGCCAGGCGTTGCCGACCTTCATGGTGTTCCAACCCACGTGGTCGACGTGCAGGTGGGTACACACGACGGTGTCGATCGACTCGCGCGGGTAGCCGGCCTTCGCGAGGTCCGACAGGAACGGGCCCGAACGCATGTTCCAGTCCGGGATCGCGCGCTCTTTGTCGTTGCCGAGGCACGTGTCGACGACGATCTTGCGGCCCTGCGACTCGACGACGAGCGCGTGGATGCTCATGAGCAGGATGCCGTCGGCCGTCACGAAGTCCGGCGCGAGCCACGGCACGGTCTTCAAGCTGGCGGGCGTCGCGTCGGGCAGCACGAAGCTCCCTTCGGTCGGCATGTCGACCTCGACCACCTTCGTCACCGTCACGTTCCCGATCTTCCAGCGCATGAGCGGCTCCTTCCGCTCCGATCTTACGACTTCGCGCGCGGCGTTGTCGCGCCGGGCTAGACTCCCGCGGTGCCGACTCTCTCGCGCGTGCAGATCGCGGCGCTCCTCGCCGCGGCGGCGCTCTGGCTCTACGCGCCCGTGCGCGCGCTGCCGTACCTGCGGTTCGACGACGAGCAGTACGTGACCCAGAACCGGGCCGTCGCCGCCGGCCTGACGCCCGACGGCGTGGCGTGGGCGTTCACGACCTTCCACGCGAGCAACTGGCATCCGCTCACGTGGCTCTCGCACATGCTGGACGTGAGCGTCTTCGGCGGCAGCGCCGCGGGGCCGCACGTCGAGAACGCCCTCCTGCACGCGCTCTGCACGGTGCTCGTGTTCCTGTTCCTCGCGCGCCTCACGGGCGCGAACGGGCGCAGCGCGGCGGCGGCGCTCTTGTGGGCGATGCATCCGCAGCACGTCGAGTCCGTGGCGTGGATCTCCGAGCGCAAGGACCTGCTGTGCGCCGCATTCGGACTGCTCGCGCTCCTGTCATGGACGCGCTTCGCGCGCGAGGGCGGCCGCGGCGCATACGCCGCGGCGCTCGGCTTCGCCGCCCTGGGGCTCCTGGCGAAGCCCATGCTCGTGTCGCTGCCGCTGCTCTTCTTCGCGCTCGACCTGTGGCCGCTCGCGCGGCCGCTCTCGCGCCGGACGATCGCCGAGAAGCTGCCGTTCGTCGCGCTCTCGCTCGCGTCGTCGCTCGTGACCATGCGCGCACAGGTGCATGCGATGCAGCTCGAGGTGTCGCTCGAGGGCCGGCTCGAGAACGCGGTGCTCGCCGTGTGCGAGACCCTCGGCCACGGCTTCCTGCCGATGGGCCTGGCGGCGATGTACCCGCATCCGGTCCCGGGCCTGCACCTGATGCTGCGCTTCTCGACGCTCGTCGGCGCCGGGGTCGCGCTCGCGAGCCTGCCGCTCGCGCTGCTGCGCCGCCCGCGCTACGTGACCGCCGCCTGGCTGTGGTTCGGATTCGCGCTGGCGCCGACGGTCGGGCTGGTGCAGGTCGGCTTCCAGTCTTCGGCCGACCGCTACGCGTACCTGCCACAGATCGGTGTCGCCTGGGCGGTCGCGTGGGGCGCGGCCGACCTGCTCGCGCGGCTGCGCGCGCCTTCGGCCGTGGGGCCCGCGCTCGCAGGCGCAACGGCGCTCGCGCTGGCGCTCGTGACCCGGGCGCAGCTCGGCTACTGGCAGAACGACGTGGTGCTGTGGCAGCGCGCGGTCGAGGTGGCGCCGGAGGGCTTCTACGCGCAGACCGAGCTCGCGATCGAGCTCCTGAACGTGGGGCGGAACGCGGAGGCGCTCGACCACTTCGAGACGGCGCTCGCGCTCAACCCGCGCTGGGCGCGGGCCCACGCCAACTACGCGTTCGCGCTGTTCCTCGGCAACGACACCGCGGGCGCGAACGAGCACTTCGCGCGGGCGTTCGAGCTCGAGCCCCACCCGACGGCGGCGATGGAGTGGCACATCTACTACGCGCATGCGCTCGCCGACGCCGGCCGGGCCGACGAGGCCGTCGCACACTATGGCGCACAGCTCGAGATGGACCCGAACGACCACTGGGCGCTGCTCGGTCTCGCCGAGCTGCGCGCCACCCAGCCCGAGCCGCTGCGCGATCCCGCCGAGGCGTTCCGCCTGGCCACGCAGGCGTGCACGGCCGTGCGCTGCGAGACGCCCGGGGAGCTCGACGTGCTCGCGCTCGCCTTCGCGGCCGCGGGCGACACGGAGAACGCGGTCAAAGTCGAGCAGGAGGCGCTCCGGCGCGCGCAGGCCGTGGGCGCACTCGGCCTCGCCGCGCGGATCTCGCGGCACCTCGAGCTGTTCTCGAAGGGTCAGGCGGTGACCGGCTCGCCCACGTAGTGCAGGCGAGTCAGCCGAGCGCGGGCGAGTCACTCGGCTGCGCCGGCCGCTCGAGCGGACTGTCCGGGCGCTCGGCGAGCACCGGGTCGTCGATCGAGCCCGCCGACGGCCGCGCCGCCAGCACGCTCAGCGCGGGCGGAGGCGCCGAGACGCGCGCGTCGGGCAGCCACGCGAGCAGCGGCAGCGTCGCCGCGCGACCCGCAGCGCTGATCCAGAACACCACGGCGTAGCCCGCGAAGTCCACGCCCAGCCGCTTCAACAGCAGCGCGCCGAGCGAGGCGCCGAGACCCATCGCCAGGGCGTTCGCGAGGTTGTAGCGCGTGAGAATCTGCGTGCGCTCCTCGGGCCGGATCGCGTCGAAGAACAAGAGGAACGTGGCGAGCTCGTGCGCGCCCCACGCGACGCCCGACAAGAGCTGGATCGCGAGCAGCCAGCGGTAGTCGTGCGACCCGGTCCACAGGGCCGGCAGGCCCACCACCGACAGCCCGGCGATCCGCAAGAGAGCGCGCGCGCCGCGCCGCGCGGCGAAGTGGCCCAGCGCCGGCAGCGCGAGGATCTTCGACACGAACGAGGTCGCGATGAGCAGCATGTACGCGCCGTAGCCGAGGTGCAGCGCCCCCTCGCCGAGCATGTAGCCCGTGAAGTACGAGGCCGAGATCTGCACGCCGACCTGCAGCGTGAGCAGATACGCGAGCAGGCGGCGCATGCCGGGAATGCGCGCGAGCGGCGCCGCGCCCGGCGAGAGCGGCTCGGGCTCGACGAGCGGATCCGGCTCGCTCTGCCGCGCGAGCAGGAACACGGAGCCCACGCGCGAGATCCCCGCGATCGCGAACAGCACCGCGAACGCCAGCAGGTGCCGCTCGCCCGACTCGCCGAAGTGCAGGATCGCGCCGCCGAGCAACAGCCCCGCCAGCACGGCGAGCTGGCCCACGCGGCTGCGCCGCGCGAAGAAGCGCGAGCGCAGGCTCTTCGGCACGAGCGTACCGACCCACGTGTTCCAGGCCGCGCCCGCCGCCAGGCCCGCGGCCCAGTAGAACGTGGCGATCGCGAGCAGTCCTGCGGCCGAGAGCCGGCCGACGAGCGCGGCGAGCACCAGCGGCGCGAAGCTCGCCGCCTGCAGCGCCGCGCACAGCACGACCCAGCGCCGGTGCGAGCCGAGCCTGCGCACGCCGAACGGCGACACCAGCTGCAGCACGGCGCCCGCCAGCAGCGGCCCGGTCGTGACGATGCCGGACACGATGTCGCCGAGCCCGAGCGCGAGCGCGAACGCGGCGATGTACGTCTCGCCCGTGCCCACCATGACGCTGCCGGTGATCGCGTCGGTGTGCACCAGCGCCAGGTCGCGGCGCAGGAGCGCCGCCTGGGCACCGAGCGGCGCGCGGCGTGCGCGCGCACCGATGCCGCCGAGGAACCGTTCGTCGTCGGCGTCGCGGGCCATGCGGCGCGCGGAAGGAACGGCACGCGGCTCTCGCTGTCAACGGCTGCGCGCTATCGTCGTCGCCTGGGGGAGTCATGAACGCGATCTCGGTCCGGGAGCTCCTGGCGCGCGGCGCGGCCGGCCAGTCCGTGCTCGTGCGCGGCTGGCTGCGTACGGCGCGGCACTCGAAGGGCGTGTCGTTCCTCGACGTGTCCGACGGCTCGTCGCTCGCGGGGATCCAGGTCGTGTGCGAGCCCGCGCTCGCGAACTACGAGAGCGAGGTGCGCCGGCTCGACACCGGCTGCGCCGTCGAAGTGACGGGCGAGCTCGTGGCTTCGCAGGGCAAGGAGCAGGCGCTCGAGCTGCGCGCGGCGCGGCTCGACGTGGTGGGCTGGGTCGACGCCGACTACCCGCTGCAGAAGAAGCGGCACAGCTTCGAGTTCCTGCGCACCATCGCGCACCTGCGCCCGCGCACGAACACGCTCGGTGCGGTGCTGCGCGTGCGCAACGTCGCCGCGCAGGCGGTGCACCGCTTCTTCCAGGAGCGCGGCTTCGCGTGGCTGCACACGCCGATCATCACGGCGAGCGACGCCGAAGGCGCGGGCGCGATGTTCCGCGTGTCGGCCGGCGACGGGCCCGAGGAGTTCTTCGGCCGGCCGACGTTCCTGACGGTGTCGGGCCAGCTCGAAGCCGAGATCGGCGCGCTCGCCCTCGGCCGCGTGTACACGTTCGGCCCGACGTTCCGCGCCGAGAACTCGAACACGAGCCGCCACCTGGCCGAGTTCTGGATGATCGAGCCCGAGGTCGCGTTCTGCGACCTGCGCGGCGACATGGCGCTCGCCGAGGAGTTCCTGCGCTTCGTGCTGCGCGCCGTGCTCGACGAAGCGGCCGAGGACATGGCGTTCTTCGACCAGCGCATCGCGCCCGGCGTGCGCGCCACGCTCGAGCACGTGGCCGGCGCCGAGTTCGCGCACCTCACGTACACGGAGGCGATCGCGGCGCTGGAGGGCTCCGGCGAGCCGTTCGAGTTCCCGGTGAAGTGGGGCGCCGACCTGCAGAGCGAGCACGAGCGCTGGCTCACGGAGCGCCACGTCGGCCGGCCGGTCATCGTCACGGACTACCCGAAGGAGATCAAAGCCTTCTACATGTACGCGAACGACGACGGCCGCACGGTGCGCGCCATGGACGTGCTGGTGCCGAAAGTCGGCGAGATCATCGGCGGCTCGCAGCGCGAGGACCGGCTCGACGTGCTGCGCGCGCGGCTGCGCGAGTGCGGCCTCGACGAGTCACACTACGGCTGGTATCTCGATCTGCGCCGCTACGGCTCGGTGCCGCACGCCGGCTTCGGGCTCGGCTTTGAGCGCCTGATGCTGTACGTGACCGGCATGGCGAACATCCGCGACGTGATCCCGTTCCCGCGCGTGCCCGGCTGGGCGGAGTTCTAGGCGCTCGTGGCGCACTCGGCGTTCGCACCTGCCCGGCTCGAGTCACTCGAGCTGCGCAACCGTGTGATCAAGACGGCGACGTACGAGGGCATGTGCCCGGGCGGCGTGCCGTCGGACGCGTTGGTCGAGCACCACCGCCGGCTCGCCGCGAACGGCGTCGCGCTGACCACGGTGGCGTACTGCGCCGTCGCGCCCGACGGGCGCACCTTTGCCGAGCAAATGGTGATGCGGCCCGAGACCGTCGCGCCGCTGCGGCGCGTCACCGACGCCGTGCGGCGCGAGGGCGGCGCCGCGTCGCTCCAGCTCGGCCACTGCGGCTGGTTCACGAAGAACGCGGAGCTCAGCACGTGGCTGCCGCGCGGGCCGTCGCTCGTGGTGAACCAGTACGGCATCACGGCAGGCAAGCCGCTCGGCCTGGCCATGCGCGAGCGCGACCTCGCGCGCGTGCCGGGCGAGTTCGCGCGCGCGGCGGTGTTGGCGCGCGATGCGGGCTTCGGCGCGGTCGAGCTGCATCTCGGCCACGGCTATCTGCTGTCGCAGTTCCTCTCGCCCGCGACGAACCGGCGCACGGACCGCTGGGGCGGCAGCCTGGAGAACCGCGCCCGCCTGTCGCTGGAAGCGCTGCGCCGCGTGCGCGAAGCCGTCGGGCCGGGCTACCCGGTGCTGTGCAAGGTGAACCTGCGCGACGGCTTCCGCGGCGGGCTCGAGCTGGACGACTGCGTCGCGCTGGCGCGCTTGCTCGAGGCCGGCGGGGCGAGCGCGCTCGTGCTGTCGGGCGGCTTCACCAGCCGCTCGCCGTTCTATCTGTTCCGCGGGCGCCGGCCGCTCGCGGAAATGATCGCCGCCGAGCCGAGCCGGCTGCAGAAGCTCGCGCTGCGCTTCTTCGGCGCGCGAGTGATTCGCGAGTATCCGTTCGAGGAGATGTTCTTCCTCGAGCAGGCGCGCAAGGTGCGCGCCGCCGTGCGCATGCCGCTCGTCCTGCTCGGCGGCATCGTGTCGCGCGCGAACGTGGACCGCGCGATGGCCGAGGGCTTCGACTTCGTGGCGCTGGGCCGCGCGCTGATCGCGGACCCGGACCTGGTGCTGCGCATGCAGGCCGAGCCCGGCGCGCGCTCCCGCTGCACGCACTGCAACGCGTGCGTCGCGGAGATGGACACCGGCGGGGTGCGCTGCGTGCTGGACGGGCCGCGCGGCTAGGTGGCCAGGCCCTCGAGCCGCGCCAGTGGGTCGGGATCGCGGAGCCATCGACACCGATCGGTGTCGTTGGCGACCAGGGCGCCCGCCGTCCACACCCGCAGCAGCTGCTTCAGGCGCGCCCCGACCGCGCGCGGCGAGAGCGCCGCGCGCTCGCGCATGGCTTCCGCGTAGTCGAGCAGGAAGCTCACGGCCTCGGCGCGCGAGGCGAGGTGGCCGCCGAACAGCCACGGGTCGGCCAGCGCGCCGCGGCCCGCCATCGCGAAGCGCGCACCCGTCTCGCGGCGCATGCGCTCCAGGTCGGCATGGCTCGCGATGCCGCCGTTGCCGCACACCGGGATCGACACCGCGCGCACCGCACGGGCGACGCGCGTCCAGTCGACCGCATCGCAATAGCCTTCCGCGCGCGTGCGACAGTGCACGGTCAGCAGCGCCGCACCGCCGGCTTCCACCGCGCGCGCAAGCTCCTCGACGCGCGACGCGTCGTCCCAGCCGGCGCGAATCTTCGCGCTGACGGGCACGGGCACGGCGTCGACCACCGCGCGCACGATCTTCTCGATTGCGCCGGGCTCGCGCAGCAGCGACGAGCCCGCGCAGCCCTGCACCGCGCGCTTCGAGGGACAGCCGAAGTTCAGGTCGACGAGCGGCGCCCCTGCGGCGACCGCATTCTCGGCCGTGCGCGCGAGATGGCCGAGGTCGCTGCCCATGAGCTGCAGACCCACCGGCTGCGCGAAGCGCGCCGGTCCGAGCTCGCGCTCGAGCTGCGCGACGGGCACCGGCAGCTGACTCACGCGCACGAACTCCGTGAACGCGCCGCCGAGCGAGCCCGCATCGTTCCGCGCGAGCACGAGGTCGCGGTAACACGGCTCGGTGACGCCTTCCATCGGCGCGAGGAGGAACGGCGCAGTGAACGGGAGCTCGGTGGCACGCTTCACTTCCGCCTCTCCCGAGCTCGCCGCTCTGCGAGTCACTCGCCGCCGATCTGCAGCACCGGGCTCGGCTTCTTCTCGAGCAGCCCCGCGTAGAAGTCGTTGCCCTTGTCGTCGATCACGATGAAGGCGGGGAAGTCCTCGACCTCGATTGTCCAGATCGCTTCCATGCCGAGCTCGGGGTACTCCTGCACCTCGACCCTGCGGATCGAGTGGTCGGCGAGCCGCGCCGCCGGGCCGCCGATCGAGCCCAGGTAGAAGCCGCCCCACTTCTTGCACGCGTCGCGCACGGCCTTCGAGCGGTTGCCCTTCGCGAGCATGACGAGGCTGGCACCGTGGCTCTGGAACAGGTCGACGTACGAATCCATGCGGCCCGCCGTCGTCGGTCCGAACGAGCCCGACGCGCGGCCCTCCGGCTGCTTCGCCGGGCCCGCGTAGTAGATCATCCGGTCCTTCAGGTACTGCGGCAGACCGAGGCCCTGGTCGAGGCGCTCCTTCAGCTTCGCGTGCGCGATGTCGCGCGCCACGATCATCGGACCGCTGAGCGAGAGCCGCGTCGCGACCGGGTAGCGCGACAGCTCGGCCCTGATCTCGGCCATCGGCCGGTTCAAGTCGACGCGCACGACCTCGCCCGCGAGCTCGTCGGGGTCGACGTCGGGGAGATACTTCGCGGGGTTGGCCTCGAGCTGTTCGAGGAACACGCCGTCGCGGGTGATCTTCCCCAGGATCTGCCGGTCCGCCGAGCACGACACGCCGAGCCCGACCGGACACGACGCTCCGTGCCGCGGCAGCCGGATCACGCGCACGTCGTGCGCGAAGTACTTTCCGCCGAACTGGGCGCCGATGCCCGTCTCGTTGCAGAGCTTCTGCACCTGCTCCTCGAGCGCGCGGTCGCGAAATGCGCGGCCGTGCTCGTTGCCCGTCGTCGGCAGGTCGTCGAGATACCGCGCGCTCGCGAGCTTCACGACCTTCAGCGTGTACTCCGCGGAAGTGCCGCCGATCACGAGCGCCAGATGGTACGGCGGACACGCGGACGTGCCGAGCGTGCGGATCTTCTCCGCCACGAACTTGAGCAGTGACTCGGGGTTCAGGAGCGCCTTCGTCTCCTGGTACAGGAACGTCTTGTTCGCGGAGCCGCCGCCCTTCGCGAGGAACAGCAGCTTGTACTCGCCGCCGGGCTCGGAATAGATCTCGATCTGCGCGGGCAGGTTCGTGCCCGTGTTCTTCTCGGTGTACATGTCGAGCGCGGCCAGCTGCGAGTAGCGCAGGTTGCGGCGCTGGTACGCCTCGAAGATGCCGCGCGACAGCGACTCGGCGTCGTCGCCCGTAGTGAAGACGTTCTGGCCCTTGTGCGCGACGACGATCGCCGTGCCGGTGTCCTGGCAGCTCGGCAGCACGCGGCCGGCCGCGATGTTCGCGTTGGTGAGCAGCTCGAGCGCGACGAAGCGGTCGTTCTCGCTGGCCTCGGGGTCGTCGAGGATGTGGCGCAGCTGCGCCAGGTGACCCGGGCGCAACAGGTGCGACACGTCGTCGAGCGCCTCGCGCGCCAGGAGCGCGAGTGCCTCGGGCGCGACTTCCAAGATCTCGCGCCCGTTCCAGCGCGCGACCGAGACGTGATCGCTCGTGAGCTTGCGGTACGGCGTCTCGTCGTGACCGTGCTCGAGAATCGGCTGATAGACGAAGTCCGGCATGGCGCGGATGATAGCTCGCAGGCGGGTGGTATCCTCCCCGCCATGCGCAAGCCGCGCGTCGTCTCCGTCGGCGTCTACGAGCGCGTGGTTCGGGCGTCGCTCGAGCGCGTTTGGGAGAACGTGCTCGACTGGGAGCACCTTCCGGGTCTGCACCGCGCGTCGTTCTCGGCGATCCGCCGCATCGACTCGGGCGACTGGGGCTGGACTGCCGAGGTGCGCACGCCCGGCGCCGCACGCGACGTCTTGCTCCAGGTCGTGCTCGAGCGCGAGAACCTGCGCTACGTGTCGGCGACGATCGACGGGCCGGGCAAGGGCACGGAGATCTGGACGTCGCTCGAGCCGAAGGGCGAGCACGAGACCGCGATCCGCGTGGAGTTCCTCGTGCCCGACGTGTCGCCCGAGCGCGCGGCGACGCTCGGCGCCGGCTACCGCGCGCTCTATGCGCGGCTGTGGGACGAGGACGAGGCGATGCTGCGCCGGCGCACGCGGCTGCTCGAGCGAGCGAGGGCGGCCCCGAGCGAGCGTGCCAGCGCCGGCAGGCGCGCGCAGCGAGACGGAGCCGAGCGCACGTCCGGTCGGATCGAGCTGGGCACGCTCGAAGAGGTGCGCGCGAAGCTGCCGCTCGTGGTCGAAGCGGGCGGGCGCCCGTGGCGCGTGGCCGAGGTCGACGGCGAGCTCGTCGCCTTCTCCGCGGTCTGCCCCCACTGGCTCGGCCCGCTCGAAGACGCGCCGCTCGAGGGCGCGCAGATCGAGTGCCCCTGGCACCGCTACCGGTTCGACGTCCGCACCGGCCGGAGCTGCGACGGCCGGGGGCTGCGCCTGGCCCCGGCGCCCCGAGTGGGGGTCGGCCCGGACGGCCGCGTCAGACTCGACGCCTCATAGACCCCTGTTTTTCAGGGTTGAGCTGCCGATCGACCCAGATCTTGGCCACCCATTGAGCCTGTTTCGACGTCGACTCGGCCCAGAGCTCGAATTTTGCAGAGCTCAGAGGCCTGGTTCGAGTGCCAACTCGCACTGCGACTGGACGGATGGCCGAAAACCTGTCAAGTTCGCCGCATCGAGCGCCCCTCGCTCGTCTGCGGAGACCCCAAGATGCCCCAGAAGATCCCCAGCGGCGGTGAGAAGATCGTTCAGTGCCTGGAAAGAGAGGGGATCCAGTACGTCTTCGGGCTGTCTGGCGGCGCCGCCATGCCGATGTTCGATGCGCTCGTCGACTCCAAGATCAAGCTGATCCTGACGCGCCACGAACAAGGGGCCACCCACATGGCCGACGGCTACGCGCGCTCGACCGGGCGGCCGGGCGTGGTGCTGGTGACCTCGGGGCCGGGCGCGACGAATACCGTCACGGGGCTCCTCACGG
>Ga0335080_10007524_pt1 | contig 11294 bp, 11 predicted proteins | sample Lox_Sample_34_FD_206720 | JGI IMG/M metagenome (GOLD analysis project Ga0335080, IMG submission 206720) | Soil microbial communities from Loxahatchee National Wildlife Refuge, Florida, United States - Lox_Sample_3.4 | ecosystem: Environmental > Terrestrial > Soil > Wetlands | place: USA...
AATTCGTCCCAGTTCACAGTGATTCCGCGCGAGGCAATGCGTGCCTGGACCGAAGCCAGGTCCTTTCGCAGCAGCTGAATGTCTAGCATTTGGTGGTTTGTTAGCAGCTAAGGTTTCTTCCGCGCCTGCCGGTCGAGGTCGCGAAGGTGCGCGAGCCTCTCGCTGATCTTGCCCTCCAGCCCGCGCGTGGTGGGAGCGTAGAATCTCACGTCCCCCATTCCCTCCGGGAGGTAGTCTTCACCCGCCGCGTACGCTTCCGGCTCATCGTGCGCGTAGCGATACTCGCGCCCGTAGCCTAGCTCCTTCATCAGCCTGGTCGGAGCGTTGCGAAGATGGATGGGAACCGGGCGCGAGCCGTCTTCCGATACAAACGCGCGGGCCTGGTTGTAGGCGTTGTATAGTGCGTTGCTCTTCGCTGCGCAGGCGAGGTAAATGGCGGCCTCCGCGAGCGCCAGCTCTCCCTCTGGCGTGCCCAGCCGCTCGTAGGTCTCGCAGGCATCGAGCGCCAGGCGCAGCGCACGCGGATCGGCGAGGCCGATGTCCTCGGCCGCCATCCGGACCAGGCGCCGCCCGATGTACAGCGGGTCTGCCCCTCCGTCCAGCATGCGGCACAGCCAGTACAAAGCAGCATCCGGCGCCGAGCCTCGCACGGCTTTGTGCAGCGCCGAGATCTGATCGTAGAAGGCGTCGCCGCCTTTGTCGAACTGGCGCAACTTGGAAGCGAGCGTCTGGCGCACGTAGTCCGCGTCCGCCTCGTTGCGTCCCACTCCGCGCGCCGCGTCGGCCGTCTGCTCCAGCATGTTGAATAAACGCCGCGCATCGCCATCGGCGAAGCCGATCAGCAGCGCGCGGGCATCGTCGGAAAAGATCAATCCACCCAGAGGGCCGGTGCGCGCCCGCTCGAACAGGACAGCCAGCTCGTCTTCGCTCAGTGGCTGAAGCACGTAGACCGCCGCCCGCGACAGCAGCGCGCTGTTCACTTCGAAGGACGGATTCTCGGTGGTCGCGCCGATGAACGTGAACAAGCCCTGCTCGACGAAAGGAAGGAACGCATCCTGCTGCGCCTTGTTGAAACGGTGCACTTCGTCGACGAACAGGATCGTGGGCCGGCCGCTGTCGCGCAGCGTGTTGCGCGCACGCTCCACGGCGTCGCGGATGTCTTTGACACCCGACAACACCGCCGACAGCGCGATGAATTGCGCGTCGCACGCTCGTGCCATCAAGCGCGCGAGGGTGGTCTTACCTACCCCGGGCGGCCCCCACAGGATCATGGAATGCAGCTTGCCTGCGCGCGCTGCGACGGCGAGCGGCCGACCCTCGCCCAGCAGGTGCGTTTGCCCCACCACGTCCTGCAGCCGCTGCGGGCGCATGGCTTCGGCCAACGGCGCTTGCGGCTGAGGTGCAGGGAAGAGATCGGGTGCGGCGGGTTCGGTCTTCACGACAGATCCCACTCAAGAGCGGGCGATTGGGAGCAGCAGCGCTGTCACTGGTCCTCGATCACATCCGCCCCAGCTGGCGGGGTGAAGGTGAACAGGCTTGCGGCAAGCTTTGGATTGCGCTCGAGCTTGGCAAAGCGGATCACGGTGGTCTGGCCCATGTGGTCGTACAGCTCCATCGTGTCGAGCGTGTTGCCCTTGAAACCCATGCGCACTTTGCTGAACATGTTGTCGGCATCGCGCGGATACGCTTCCAGCCAGTCGAGGCCTCCACGGGCGCCTTTGGCGTCCAGGTTGTAGTACTGCTCGATGTCGTTGCTCCCTGCGAGCAACGCAGCCGGGCTGCTGCCCAGCGCACCGCTCAGATTCTTGACTGTGACCTGGTTGAGGTCCTTGTCGTAGACCCACAGCTTCTCGCCGTCGCCCACGATGGTCTGCTGATAGGGTTTGTCGTACTCCCAGCGGAACTTTCCCGGCCGCGCGAAAACGAGCCTGCCGCTGGCGGTCTGTGCTGTGGCGCCGTCCTTGTCGCGCACGATCTGAGTGAAGCTCGCCCTCGCCGACTGCGTCTGCTGCGTGAACGCTTTGAGTTTCTCGATGCTGCCGGCGGCGGAGGCGCCAGCGGCGAGGAGAAGCGTGGCGACCGTCGCAAGCGACGCAACCGAACGACGGATAACGATCGCCGCTGCGTCCCTCCTCACTTCCTGCCTTTGCCCTTCGCTCTCGCGCTTCACTCTCATTCCTTGCCCTGCACCAGGACCTCCCGGTTGCCGTTGGTCGCCATGGCCGATACCAGGCCGGCGCGCTCCATCTGCTCGATCAGCCGGGCGGCACGGTTGTAACCGATGCGAAGATGACGTTGCACCAGCGAGATGGAGGCGCGCCGTGATCTCAACACGATTTCGACGGCCTGGTCGTAGAGCGGGTCGGATTCTGCGTCCGCCTGGTCCAGCCCCTCGAGCTCACCTTCGAGCTCGTCGGGATTGTCCAGAATGCCTTCGATGTACTGAGGCTGCGCGCGCAACTTGAGATACTGCACGACATTGTGCACCTCCTCGTCGCCGACGAACGCGCCATGCACGCGCTGCGGGTGGCCGGTTCCTGGTGGAAGGTACAGCATGTCACCCTGGCCGAGCAGTGACTCTGCTCCCATCTGGTCCAGGATGGTGCGCGAGTCCACCTTGCTCGACACCTGGAATGCGATGCGTGTCGGTATGTTGGCTTTGATCAGGCCGGTGATGACGTCCACCGACGGGCGCTGCGTGGCCAGAAGCAGATGGATGCCGGCGGCTCGCGCCTTCTGCGCCAGACGGGCGATCAACTCCTCGACTTTCTTGCCCACCACCATCATCAGATCGGCGAGCTCGTCGATCACCACCACCACCAGGGGCAGCTCCTTCAGGGGCGCTGGCGCCATCTGCCCGTCGCCGGGAGCCGGCACAGCAAGCGGATCGACCAGCACCTGACCGGCCTTCTCCGCGTCCTTGACCTTCTGGTTGAAGCCCGCCAGGTGTCGAACGCCCACGGCCGACATGAGGCGGTAGCGGCGCTCCATCTCGCCGACGCACCAGCCCAGCGCCTGCGCCGCCTGCTTCATGTCGGTCACGACGGGGGCAAGCAGGTGCGGAATGCCCTCATAGGCCGACAGCTCCAGCATCTTGGGATCGACCAGGATCAGGCGCACTTCGTTCGGCGTGGCCTTGAACAGCAGGCTCAGGATCATGGCGTTGATGGCCACCGACTTGCCCGAGCCCGTCGTCCCTGCCACCAGCAGGTGCGGCATGCGCGCAAGATCGGCGACGACAGGCTTGCCGGCGATGTCCTTACCCAGCGCGAGGGTGAGCGGCGATGCGAGATCGGCGTATACCTGCGAGCTCAGAATCTCCGACAGCCGCACGACCTGACGCTTGGGATTGGGTATCTCGAGGCCCATGTACGACTTGTTCGGGATGGTCTCGACCACGCGGATGCTCACAACCGACAGCGCGCGGGCGAGATCCTTCACCAGGTTGACGATCTGGCTGCCTTTCACGCCCACCGCCGGCTCGATCTCGTAGCGCGTGATGACCGGCCCGGGCTGAGCCGCGACCACCCTCACCTCGATGCCAAAGTCGAGCAGCTTCTTTTCGATCAGCCGGGAGGTGTACTCCAACGTGTCCGCGGAAAGGATCTGGACATCCCCTCTGGATTCTTCCAGCAGGTGCAGCGGCGGCAGCGGGGAATCGGGCAAGTCTTCGAACAGGGGCTTCTGTTTCTCGCGCGCGACGCGCGCCGATCTGGGGATCTCCAGCTGAACCTGCTCGATACGGATGGGCTCGTGCTCGTCGAGCTTGCGTTTGTCCTCCTCCACCATCTCTTCGCGGCGGTAAGCTGCCCGCTCGCCCAGTTTGCGGTCGCGCGCCGCGTCCCAGCGCACGAGCGCAGCCGACCAGACGCGCTCGATCCACTCGCCCAGCTTCTCCGACACGTCGAGCCAGGACAAACCGCTGAACAGCGACAACCCGATGCCGCCGATGAACAGCAATGTCAGAGCGCCGCCGGTGTGACCGAACCAACGCGAGAACAAGTGGGCTACGCTCGTGCCGAGCACGCCGCCCGGCGTGAGCGGCAGTTGCGCGTGCAAGGCATGCAGTCGCATCGCCTCCAGGCCGGCGCTCGCGAGCAGCAGCGACAAGAAGCCCAGGCCCGCAATCAGAAGAGAGCGGCGATCGCCCGGCGCGCGAGCATCCAATCGCCGATAACCCCACAGGATTGCGAACAGCAGAAGCACGATGCACCAGTAGGCCGACAACCCGAACAACGACAGAAGCACATCGGCCAGCCAGGCGCCAAACCGTCCCCCCGCGTTGTGAACGTGCTCGCCGCCCGTGCTGAGCGACCAGCCCGGGTCGGATTTGTCATAGGTAACGAGGACAAGGGCGAGATAAAGCGCGCCGAGCAGCAGCACCAGCCACCACGCCTCCCGCGCCAGGGCCGCCAGCCGCGGAGGCCACGGCTTGCGCTTCACCGCGTCAGCGCGGGATCGGAGGAACATTGTCGGGAAAAATGCATCGGGAGCATGCCGCATTATACGACCCGGATCGGGGACAACCTCGGACGCGCAAGCAGACGATCGGTGAATCAAAGCCCTGCAGGGGCTGCGGCGCCGTCGCGATGCGGGCCTGGTGCCTCGACACGCCTGCGCCTCAACTGCTAGATTTCTGTTTTCGAACGCCCTCGACCTTCTGCGAGTCATGACCAATACCAAGCATGCGCGGCTGCTGATTCTCGGTTCCGGCCCGGCTGGCTACACTGCCGCGGTCTACGCCGCACGGGCCAATCTCGCCCCCGTGCTGATCACGGGAATCGCTCAAGGCGGGCAGCTGATGACGACTACCGACGTCGACAACTGGCCCGCCGACGACGCAGGGATTCAGGGTCCCGAGCTCATGGAGCGCTTCCGCAAACATGCCGAGCGCTTCGACACCGAGATCGTCTTCGATCACATCCATAGCGCCGACTTGCGCAGCCGGCCGTTGACGCTGAAGGGCGATCTGGCGACCTATACCTGCGACGCGCTCGTGATCGCGACTGGAGCGTCCGCCAAGTACCTCGGCATTCCGTCCGAGCAGAAGTTCATGGGCAAGGGCGTATCCGCCTGCGCCACGTGCGATGGCTTCTTCTTTCGCGGCCAGGATGTGGCGGTGGTCGGCGGAGGCAACACCGCCGTGGAGGAGGCGCTGTACCTGTCGAACATCGCGCGCAGCGTGACCGTCGTCCATCGCCGCGACAAGTTCCGGGCCGAGAAGATTTTGGCCAACCGCCTGCTGGACAAGACCGCGAGCGGGAACGTGCGGGTCGAATGGAACCACACGCTCGACGAAGTCCTGGGCGACGCCAACGGTGTGACTGGTGTCCGCATCAAGAAGACCGACGGCGACGCCACGCGTGAAATCCGCGTGCACGGCCTGTTCGTGGCGATCGGACACATCCCGAACACGCAGCTCTTCGAAGGGCAGCTCGAGATGGAAAACGGCTACATCGTCACGCGCGGCGGCCGGGAGGGGAACGCAACCGCGACCAGCGTCGCGGGCGTGTTCGCTGCGGGCGACGTCCAGGACCACGTCTACCGGCAAGCCGTCACCAGCGCCGGCAGCGGCTGCATGGCAGCGCTCGACGCGGAGAAGTACCTGGATTCGCTTAGATGATCATGGAGCCGAGATGACGAGGCGCCGCGGCAGATATGAGACTGCGCCCGACCCGGCCCGCGAGTTCCTCGACGCTGTGCAAGATGTGCAACCGCTCCCCGACCGGGGGCGCGTCGTGCACTCGCCGAAGGCGCGCGCTCCGCTTCCTCTTCAGCGTCTGGAAGACGACCGCCGCGTCCTCCAGGACAGCGTCAGCGAGCCCGGCGAAGCAGACCTCGAGCTGGAATCGGGCGACGCCCTGTCGTTTGCCCGGCCGGGCGTGTCCCGGCAGGTGCTGCGCAAGCTGCGCAGCGGCTACTGGGCCAGGCAGGATCAGCTGGACCTGCACGGAGCGCGCGTGGACGAGGCGCGCGGGCTGCTGGTCCAATTCCTGGGCCAGGCCGGCAGACGAGGGCTGCGTTGCGTGCTGGTGGTGCACGGGAGAGGCCTTGGCGCGGGGAAGCGCGAACCCGTGCTCAAGCGCAAAGTCGCCCGCTGGCTCGCCCAGCGCAGAGAAGTGCTGGCGTTCTGTCAGGCATCGGCGGCCGAAGGCGGTGCCGGGGCCGCGGTGGTGTTGCTGCAGGCAACCCGCGCCAAGACCGACGCGGGTGCAGCGGACAGCGACGGGGACGACACCCTCGCCTGATGCGAGACCCGAGGGCGCCGCAACCGCGCGTTAGGGAAACTCTGATCAAGCCTCTAGACAGCGGCCTCGTCCGTCTCCCCGGTCCGGATGCGAATGACTTGCTCGACGCTCGTGACGAAGATCTTGCCGTCGCCGATCTTGCCGGTGCGGGCGGACTTGACGATGGCCTCGATCGCCGGTTCCACCAGCTTGTCCGCTACGACCACCTCGACTTTGACCTTCGGCAGAAAGTCGACTACGTACTCGGCGCCGCGATAGAGTTCGGTATGCCCCTTCTGACGCCCGAAGCCCTTGACTTCCGTCACGGTCAGGCCGGTGACGCCAATCTCGGAAAGGGCTTCGCGCACTTCGTCGAGCTTGAAAGGCTTCACGATCGCTTCGATCTTTTTCATTCTCCGCACCCCATGTTCAGATCCGGACGCCTCCCCGGTGCAACACAGTATAGTCACTCCCGGTTGGTTCATCTATGCCGGCACCATCGCGGTGCGCCCTCGGGATCGCGGCGCTTGCCAACCCGGTGAGGAAACCGGTCGCCGTGGCTGATCGACTGCGGGTCCGCGTCCTTGATTCGCTCGGTGACATCGATCCGCTGCGGTGGGACGCTCTGGCCGGCGACAATCCGTTCTTGTGCCACGCGTTCCTGCATGCCTTGCACGAAACCGGCTGTGCATGCGACCAGCGCGGCTGGTCACCACGCTTCATCACCCTGTGGGACGACGGGCACCTCGCGGGCGCCATGCCGCTCTACGTGAAGTCCCATTCCTACGGAGAGTATGTCTTCGACTGGGCCTGGGCCGAGGCCTATCAGCGGCACGGCCTGGACTATTACCCCAAGCTGTTGTGCGCCGTGCCCTTCACACCCGCAACCGGGCCACGTCTGCTGGCGCCGACAAGAGAGCTGCGCCAGCGGCTGCTACAGGCGGCGCTGAGTCTCGCGCAGGAGCTGCGCGCGTCTTCACTGCACCTGCTGTTCCCGCCGGCACAGCAGGCAGAGGAGTTGAAGGCGGCCGGCCTCATGCTGCGCACGGGTGTCCAGTTCCACTGGCTCAACCCCGGTTACCGGGATTTCGACGACTTTCTGTCCACGATGAGCCATGACAAGCGCAAGAAGATCAAACAGGAGCGACGCCGGGTGCGAGAGGCGGGCATTCAGTTCGTTCACCTGAGCGGACGGGACGCAACACCAGCGCATTGGGATTTCTTTACCCAGTGCTACAAGAGCACCTATCGGCAGCATCATTCCACACCCTATCTCAACCGCGCGTTCTTCCGCCGCCTGGCCGAAGCGCTGCCGGACAACGTGCTCCTCATCCTCGGCTCGAGCCACAACCAGCCGGTCGCCGCTGCGCTCAACGTACACAACGGTCATACGCTGTGGGGAAGATACTGGGGCGCAGCGCAGTACGTGCCCGGCCTGCACTTCGAGACCTGCTACTACCAGTCGATCGAGTTTTGCATCGCCCGCGCCATCCGCGTGTTCGAGGGTGGCGCGCAAGGCGAGCACAAGCTTGCGCGCGGCTTCCTGCCGGTGGCAACGCACTCAGGGCATTGGCTCGCGCACCCGCAGTTCTCGCGCGCCGTGGAGGAGTTCCTCGGGCGCGAGACGCGCGGCGTCGGCCTCTACCTGGACGAACTAACCGAGCACACTCCGTTCAAGGCCGTGCCGCAACGCCCGGGTTAGCGCTCATGTTCGTCGGCCACTTTGCCGTCGGCTTTGCCGCCAAGCGTTTCGCGCCGCGCGCGTCGCTTGGGTGGCTGCTTGCCGCGCCGATGTTTCCCGACCTGATCTGGCCGTTGTTTGTGCTGGCGGGCGTGGAAGTCGTGCGCATCGCGCCCGGCGACACGGCATTTACACCGCTCGAGTTTGTCTCCTACCCCTGGTCGCACAGCCTGCTGATGACGCTTGCATGGGCAGTGCTGCTCGCGGCCCTCTACTATTGGAGGTCGCGCTACCGGGCAGGCACTGTAGCCATCGCGCTGGGGGTCGCCAGCCACTGGCTGCTGGATTTCGTGAGCCACCGCGCTGACATGCCGCTTGCGCCCGGCGTCGGCGTCAAGTTTGGCCTCGATCTATGGAATCACGTGGCCGCGACGGTCGCGCTGGAGATCGCGATGCTCGTAACGGGCGTGGCACTGTACGTTAGCGTGACGAAACCGGCGACGCGAGCGGGCAGCTGGGGCTTTTGGTGCTTTCTGGCGCTCCTGGCGTTCCTGTACGTGGGCGCCGTGCGTGGCGCTCCCCCGCCGAATACGGCCGTGCTGGCGATAACCGCGCTCTCGGGATGGCTGGCGGTATGGTGGGCCGCGTGGTTCGATCGCAATCGCGTCGCGCGGTGATGCGGCACTACGCGCGAGCGCAGGACAGCCCTTAAACGAGGGAAGATCGAAACGGCGGGGGCAGCGTTTGGCCGGCTAGGCCACGCGCTTGCGCGAGGTGGTTTGCAGGTCGCGCGCCATCCACACGGCGGCTTCGACACCGCGGTAGTACTTGGGCAACAGCGCCATCTCCAGGAACCCAAGGCGGCGATAGAAGCGCCGCGCCTGCTGGTTGCGCGCCCTCACTTCCAGATGAATCGCGCGGATGCCGGCGGCGTGCGCCGACTCCTCCAGCCATCGGATCATGCGCGTGCCCAGGCCGAGGCGCTGGAATTCGGGGCGCACCGCGAGCAGGTTGAGGTGCGCGTGCTCGTCGCCGAAGAACATGACGGCAAAGCCCACCAGCCGCGTGCCGCGGCACATCACGATCGACAGGGTGTCGCGATTGGCGATGCTCTTGCTTACTCGCGCACGGGTCCAGGACCAGCCCAGCCCGGTCTCGATGAGATCGCGCGCCATCAGTGCGATCTCCTGAGCGTCATCCGCCCGCGCGAGGCGCACGGGGATGTCGCGCGTGCTCATCGGCTGCTCAGGTGGCTGGGACACGCGGTCTCCTCCCCTGTGCGCCGCGTGCGTCGATCAGCAAGGCTCTATGCCGCATGTTCGCTGCAGGCTGTTAGGGTAGCGACGACGTCGCCGGCTGCGCTCCGCCCCACTGCGGCGGCCTCCCCAACCGGAACGCGACATCGACTAAAGCTACTCGTGAGTATACGCCAGGCCGCTGCGCTGTTGGTGTCCTCGCGTCCGGAAACACGCAGCCGCAGCGCAAGCTCAATTTTCCGGTTTTGCCCCCGGTTCGCTGCCGCTTTCCGGCTTCTTGGCGGCCTCGACCTGCGCCGGGCAAAACACTTCGAGGCTTTCATCGTAGCACCAGTGCGCATTCATTCCGTCGTTCTTCTTGATGCACTCGTAGACGTATTTCCCCATCTCGTCGGTCCAGTGGCAGCCCTTGAACCTCAGCGCCGCTCGCTCGCGCTGGTAGGTTGGGGCCGGATCACCGTCTGCGCGGGCGCTCGCTGCACACAGGCCAGCAGCCAGCGCGATCAGCACGGCCGGCCCGCTGAGGACAAGTTTCCGAATCGACATACACATTCCTTCGGGAAAGGATTTCACAGTTTTGCGTTGCAACCGACGAGGCGGGTACTGCCGCCGCTATTTCGCCAGCAGCAGTGCCTCGGACCGAATTGGATTCTATGCTAGCCCGCACCCACAAAGAAAGCGCGGTCCCTGTACCGCGATCGGAATTGCCAAGGGGCGCGCTGGTGCCACCGGACGGTCACGGCTAGCTCCTGTCCGCATCCGGCTGGTGCTCTGGCGCCGCCTTCTGAAACGCCTCGAGTTTCATGCACTCGTCGGTGATGCGGCGAATGACCGGGAAGGGCGTCAAATCAACCTTGAAGCGCCGGGCATTAGCAATCTGCGGCGCCAGCGCAATGTCGGCCAACCCCGGCGCGTCGCGGTGGCAGAAGCGGCCGGTCCACGGTTCGCGCCCCAGGCGCTCCTCGAACGCGGCGAACCCGGTCGTCACCCAATGCCGGTACCAGGTCAATTTCTGCTCCTCGGAAACGGCGAGCTGGCCGGTGAGGTAGCTGAGGACTCTGAGATTGTTCAGAGGATGAATCTCGCAGGCCACGATCTGCGCGAGCGAGCGCACCCGGGCGCGCTCGGCCGCATCGGTCGGCAACAGCCGCGGCTGCGGGTGTGTTTCCTCCAGGTACTCGATGATGGCGAGGGACTGAAACAGCAGATGCTCACCGTCCTGCAACGCAGGTACCAGCTGCTGCGGATTGACGGCTGCAAAATCGGGCAGGTGCTGTTCGCCTCGTGCCAGATGGACGCCCACGTGCTCGTACGTGAGCCCTTTGAGCGCGAGCGCGATGCGCACCCGGTAAGCCGCAGAGCTGCGCCAATAACCGAACAGTCTCATCTTCATCTCCTCCGCTGCGCTCGATCTCACTGTGCTTCACCCGACCGCGACACGTCTGCCTTCAGGTCGTCTCGCAAGGCGCGGTAGCGCGCGAGGAGCCCCGCTGCCTCGGCCATGTCCTCCGCGCTGTCGAACATCGGCACACCGGCCGCCTCCATCGCCGCCATCCATTCCGCCCTGTGCTCCAGCGTGCCCATCATCGTGTGCAGGACCGGAAGGGCGGCGCTGCGGCATAGCGCGGCGAGCCGGCTGACGACCGCACCGCCATCGACCATGAAGGGAACGACGTGGATCATCAATATGGCATCGAAGCTTGCACCGTGCTCCAGCACGGCCGTCAGTGTGTCTGCGAACCGGTCGTCGCGCGCGTCCGCGAGCAGATCGAGCGGATTGGCCACGGCCGCTTCCGGCGGAAGTGAGCCGCGCAGTCGGGTAGCGAGCGCCGCAGGCAGATCCGGGAGCTCCAGGCCTTCGAGCGCCGTCTGATCGGTGCACAGCACGCCCGGGCCCCCCGAGTTGGATAGCACCAATACGCGCCGCCCGATGCCGCCCGGATGGACGCCGAATGCTTTTCCAGCGAGCATGAGCCGACGCAGATTGGTTGCCCTCACCATGCCGCATTCCGCGCAGAAAGCGTCGGCTTCGTCGCTGGCGGGCGCCTGGGAGCCGGTGTGCCGAAACGCGGCGCGGCGACCGGGCGCGGTGCGCCCGCCTACCAGCGCGACGACCGGTTTGCGCATGCT
>Ga0335080_10007527_pt1 | contig 11292 bp, 9 predicted proteins | sample Lox_Sample_34_FD_206720 | JGI IMG/M metagenome (GOLD analysis project Ga0335080, IMG submission 206720) | Soil microbial communities from Loxahatchee National Wildlife Refuge, Florida, United States - Lox_Sample_3.4 | ecosystem: Environmental > Terrestrial > Soil > Wetlands | place: USA: Florida...
TCAAATTTTTCCAGCAAGAAGTAGTTGTGCGCAGCGATCCTATTAACAGCGGCATCGCGCTCGCCGGCCGCGGTGGGATCGCGGCGCGGATTCTTCTCCGGGTTGGGCCGGGTCTGGTGCTGGCCTTGGCGGGGCATGGTGAGGAATAGGGTAACCCATTGCCGGCCGGGCGGTCAGTTGGGCAGGCTGTGAATAGTTTTGCGCACCCGGCAGTGGAAATCGGGGCGACTGCATCTCAATCCTTAAGGGGCGCGGGTTTCGCGGGTGTGAGCAGCGATTGCGGTGGGATTTTCAAACCGATTTGCCCGCCCGGAGCGCCGCTTCTGGGGGCCCCACGTTTGGGCTACGACTAATGACTGTAACTCCCTTGAGGACAGCACGTTGGGTACGGTTGGGGGCGATGCTATAATCGCGGGGTTCCGTCTTAAAACTTGGAAAGCCCGGCGGCACGCTCCGACCCTCTGGTGAGCCAGTCCAGAGGTAGGCGCCAAGGTAAGACACCAGCGAAGGATCAGGTCCAGTGATGAAATTTTCAACCTTTCGGGCGGCCGTCGTGTTGGTCGTCTTGGCCCTCACGCTCCCGGCTGTCGCAGAAAGCGCCAAATCCCTCTTCAAACAAGGCAAAGACGCGGAAGACCGGCAGAATTACGAGAAGGCCTACGACCTCTACAAGCAGGCCTACGACCTGAAGCCGAAGGACCTGGCCTACCGCGCCGCCTACGAGCGGCTGCGCTTCCTGGCCGGGGCTTCGCACGTGCACCGCGGACAGTTGCTGCGCTCGGCGGGCAAGCTGGAAGAGGCCCTGGCGGAATTCCAGAAAGCGACCGAGATCGATCCTGCCAGTGCCATCGCCCAGCAGGAGGCGCGTCAAACCCAGCGCATGATCCAGGCGGCGAAATCGGGCACCCCGCGCTCGCAGGAGTCTCCTCCCGGTGATGAATTAATGCAACGACTGGAAAACGCCCCCGGCCCAGTCGAACTTACCGCAATTTCCCCCGTTCCCATCACCCTGAAAGTCACCGCCGATACCAAGCAAATTTACGAGACCGTGGGCAAACTGGCGGGGATCAACGTTCTGTTCGACCCCGACTACACCTCGCGGCGCATTTCTATTGAACTGAATGGCGTCACCCTTCAGCAGGCGCTGCAGATTATTGCATTGCAATCGAAAACCTTCTGGCGCCCGGTCACCCCCAACACGATTTACATCGCCCAGGAAAACCCTACCAAGCGCAAGGAAGTGGACCAGAACGTTATCAAGACTTTCTACCTGTCGAATCTTTCGCAGCAGACCGAGATCCAGGAAATCGTCAACACCCTGCGCATGATCCTGGAGATTTCCAAGATTCAGGCTCTGCCTTCGCAGAATGCGGTAGTAGTGCGCGGCACACCCGACCAGATTGCGCTGGCCGAGAAACTGGTCTCCGATCTCGACAAGGCCAAGCCGGAAGTGATTGTGGACGTGGCCATTATGCAGGTGAGCCGCGACAAGCTGCATAACCTGGGCATCAGCCCGCCTACCAGCGCGAGTGTGTCGCTGCAGCCCAACGTAAATACCAACTCGACCAGCACCACCACCGGCACGACCACTACCGGCACCACGGGTTCTTCCACCACCAATAACGGCATCAATCTGAACGCCCTGGGCAACCTGAACGCCAAAGACTTCCAGGTAACCATCACGCCCATGACGGCGACGGCGCTGTTCAGCGACAGCAGCACCAAGCTGCTGCAGCAGCCGGAGATTCGCGCGCTGGAGGGACAAAAAGCCTCGCTCAAGATCGGCGACCGCGTGCCCGTAGCGACGGGATCGTTTCAGCCCGGCATCGGCGGCGTCGGCATTAACCCGCTCGTGAATACGCAGTTCACCTATCTGGATGTCGGTGTAAATATCGACATCACGCCCTACGTCCACGCCGACGGCGAAGTCACGCTGAAGGTCACCATGGATGTTTCTTCCGTGACCGGGCAATCGAACATCGGCGGCATCAGCCAGCCCATCATCGGGCAGCGCAAGATCGACCACGAAATCCGCCTGCGCGACGGCGAAGTGAACCTGCTGGGCGGCATGATGGAAGACCAGAACACCAAGTCGATCAGCGGCATACCCGGCCTGGCGCAGATTCCGATCCTGAAGTATCTCTTTGGCCAGGACAATACCGAGCATCGCGAGAACGAAATCGTATTCGCCCTGATTCCGCATATCGTGCGCAAGCTGGACGTGGACCAGATGAATGAAAACGCGGTGGCGGTAGGCACCGCCAACGTGATCTCGCTTCCACCCATGACTCGGGCAGCGGCCGCAAGCACCGGAAACGCTTTGCCCTCGCAGGTTCCGGCGACTTCACCCGAGCCTGCACCTACCGCACCTCAGCCAGCCCCGCCGATGACTGCTCCCTCGGCTCCGCCTTCCGGACCTCCGGGAGCGGCGCCTGCGGGCGTGGCCAGCTTCAGCTTCGACCGGCCCAGCATCACGCAGGCAGCCGGATCGACCTTTACCGTGACCATCATGCTGAACGGGGCGCAGAACGTGTATTCCGTGCCCTTGCAGGTTACCTACGATCCCAAGCAAATCCAGGTGCTGAATGTTTCCAATGGCGGCCTGCTTTCGCAGGACGGCCAGGCCGTAGCCCTGGTGCATCGCGACGATGGAGCGGGAATACTGCAAATCACAGCCACTCGCCCGCCGGGTTCAGGCGGGGTGAGCGGGCAAGGCGCGGTGGTAATTCTGACCTTGCAGGCCAAGGCGCCGGGCCAGTCTATGTTGGTAATTTCACAGGGCGGGGCGCGCGATCCGGGGATGCAACCCATTCCCGTTGCGGGCGCGACGGCCGCGGTCACGATTCAATGAGCGCCAGCATCCGGAAAGGGCAGGAATGAAGGCCTTTTGAGGCCATAAGCGGTACACTAATTTGGTACGACTGCAAGAGGGATTACGGGCTGCGTCCTCGCTTCCGGTGTCCAACCCCCTGGATCGAAGTGAGGGCAAGGATGCAGGAATCATCAGCGATCGGTTCCCTATCGAAGTTGCCGATATGACAGCATTGAAATCTCAGGCCAGATTGCAACGCAAAGCAGTACGCGGCTTTACGCTGATTGAATTAATCGTAGCCACCACCATCCTGCTCATCCTGAGCACGCTGGTTCTACCCATGGCCCGGGTCGTAGTAAAGCGGGAAAAGGAAAGAGACCTCCGCCGCGATCTGTGGGAAATGCGCGACGCCATCGACCGCTACAAGGACGCTGCCGACAAGGGCATGTTCCAGATCAAGCTGGGCTCCGAGGGCTATCCGCCCGACCTGCAGACCCTGGTGGATGGCGTGGATGTGAACGGCAAGAAGCTGCGCTTCCTGCGCCGCATTCCCGTGGATCCCATGACCGGAACCAAGGATTGGGGACTGCACTCCATGCAGGACGATCCGGATTCGGATTCCTGGGGCGGAGACAACGTCTTCGACGTGTACACCAAGTCGCAAGGCACGGCGCTCGACGACACGAAGTATAGGGATTGGTAAATGGCGCCACGCGGCAACAAGCGGTCCCTGGGATTCACCCTGATTGAGCTGATGATCGTCATCAGCATCATTCTGATTTTGATTTCGGTCGCGATCCCCGCCTACCAGCAGTCGGTCATCCACGCCCGCGAGTCGGTTCTGCGCCAGAATCTATTCACCCTGCGATCGGTCATCTCGCAGTACACCCTCGACAAACAGAAGGCACCGCAGTCTCTGGACGACCTGGTGCAGGCCAACTACCTGAAGCAGATTCCCATCGATCCCATGACCGGCAGCCGCGACACCTGGGTGGTAAGCCAGGAAGAAGACACGCTGACCGATCCCAACGAGCAGCAGGGCGGAATTGACGACGTACACAGTGGCTCCGAAGCGGTCTCCAGCGACGGCACCGCCTACAACACCTGGTGATTTTGTAATTTGGTAATCGGGTAATTTTGTAATTTAAAAACCGCAGTGGAAACCTCAGCTTTTAAATTACAAAATTACCCGATTACAAATTCCCGTACACGATCCCCAGGTTGCTCCCTTCCCTGCCAAAGCACTAACATCCTACTCATGCCGGTTGAAACCGAAATTACCGAATCCACCTACACGCCGATCCGCGCGCCCCGCGGCACCAGCCTCTCCTGCAAAGGCTGGCAGCAGGAAGCCGCCATGCGCATGCTGATGAACAATCTCGACGAAGAGGTCGGCGAGCGCCCGCGCGATCTCGTAGTGTACGGCGGCACCGGCCGGGCGGCACGCAGTTGGGAGGCGTACCACGCCATTGTCCGCACGCTCAAGGATCTGGAGAGCGACGAAACCCTGCTGGTGCAGTCGGGCAAGCCGGTAGGCGTGTTCAAAACCCATGACTACGCTCCGCGCGTGTTGATTGCGAACTCCAATCTCGTAGGGCACTGGTCGAACTGGGAGAAGTTCAACGAACTGGAGCGCGCCGGGTTGATGATGTATGGACAAATGACCGCGGGCTCGTGGATTTACATCGGCTCGCAAGGGATTGTAGAAGGCACCTTCGAAACCTTTGCGGCGGCCGGCGAAAAGCATTTTGGCGGCAACCTGGCGGGCAAGCTCATCGTGAGCGGCGGCATGGGCGGCATGGGTGGCGCCCAGCCGCTGGCGGCGACGATGGCAGGTGCGGCGTTTCTAGGGATTGATGTCGATCCCGAGAGGATCAAGAAGCGCCTGAAGACCGGCTACTGCGACTTCATGGTCACAACGCTCGACGAAGCGCTCCGCATCCTGAAGAACGCCGTCCGCAAGAAGGAAAATGTTTCCGTCGGGCTAGTGGGAAATTGCGCGGACATCATCCCCGAACTCGCCGAGCGCGGCGTGGTGCCTGACATTCTGACCGACCAGACATCGGCGCACGATCCCCTGAACGGGTATGTCCCTAACGGAATGACGTTCGAGGCCGCCCTGGAATTGCGGAAGCGTGATCCCAAGAAATATGAAGAATGCTCATTCGACGCTATGGCTCGCCACGTCGAGGGCATGCTGCGCTTGCAGAAGATGGGCGCAGTCACCTTCGACTACGGCAACAACATCCGCACCTTCGCCTTTCAGCGGGGGGTGAAGAACGCCTACGATTTCCCCGGCTTCGTTCCCGCCTACATCCGTCCTCTGTTCTGCGAAGGCCGCGGGCCGTTTCGCTGGGTGGCGCTCTCGGGCGAGCCCTCGGATATTCACGTGACTGATGATCTGGTGCTCGAACTGTTCCCCGAAAACCGCATTCTGCGGCGCTGGATTGAGCTGGCGAAAAAGCGAATCAAATTTCAGGGTCTGCCGGCGCGCATCTGCTGGCTGGGCTATGGAGAGCGGGCGCAGTTTGGCCTGGCAATGAATGATCTGGTGAAAAAGGGGAAGATCAAGGCACCGATCGTGATTGGCCGCGACCACCTGGACTGCGGCTCGGTAGCATCGCCCTTCCGCGAGACCGAAAGTATGAAAGACGGCAGCGACGCGGTGGCCGACTGGCCGCTGCTGAATGCATTGCTGAACACGGCCGCGGGCGCATCGTGGGTTTCAATTCACAATGGTGGCGGCGTAGGCATCGGCTACTCACTTCACGCCGGCCAGGTAACAGTCGCCGACGGCACCGAAATGATGGCCAAACGCATCGAGCGCGTGCTGACGACCGATCCCGGCATGGGCATCATCCGCCACGTAGATGCGGGGTATGAGGAGGCGAAGGAATTTGCCGGGAAGGCGGGGGTGAGGGTGCCAATGAGGGGCCAAAGCTGATACCCTGATCCCAAAGCCCGTGCGATAACGCCCCAAGGGCCAACACGTTCCGCTTTACGACGAATCTGGCACGAAAGGCTGCAATCAATTGTGCACTATTACACCACCAAGCCCTTAAACGGCGATTTCGCGTTCAAATGCACGATGTGTGACTTCACCGGTCAGACACTTGAAATCGATCACACTAAAGGCATCGGCGTACGCAAGCTGCTGCGGCGGTCAATCAACATGCGAGGGACCTGCATCTTCCGCAGTTGCACATGAACGCGCCGGTCCGCCCCATTGGACGATATTGAAGTCGAGTGACCTTTGTACTCGCGTGGTCATCAGCTCAATTCTCACTACCTGCTATACTATGTTTGACGCTTTTGTACGGTTTGCTTGTTTTCGCGGTGGTTCTTCAGTTGGACCAGCTTCATCTCCGCCTTTCCTGCCCGCCGGTTGATTCAGCGTTTAATCCAAATTGCAGTTGAGCGGCGTGGAAACTCCGACATGTGTCCGAGTTGTGTGACAACAGGCCCTCCAGAAAGAAATAACCTCGAATGACTACATTTGCAGAACTGCCGTTGTCGGCTGCATTGCAGCAGAAACTGGCGGCGGCTCAATTCAAAACTTTAACCCCAATCCAGGAGCGGGCCATTCCTCCCGCCCTCGAAGGCAAAGACGTAATCGGAACCGCGCAGACTGGGACTGGGAAAACTCTGGCATTCCTGCTGCCAGTGCTTGAGATGCTACGGCATGAAAATTCCAGGCAAGCCAACGCATTGGTCTTATTGCCGACGCGCGAGTTGGCGATGCAGGTCCACGAGCAGTATGAACAGCTTCGCAGCAAAAACCTGCCGAAAGCGGCGCTGGTGATTGGTGGTGTGTCGGAGAAGATGCAACTCCAAAGCCTGCGCGTCGGTTGCGGCCTGATCATTGCCACTCCCGGGCGCTTACAGGATTTTATCGGCCGCAAGCTGGCAGATTTACGCCAGATCAAAATGCTGGTGCTGGACGAAGCGGATCGCATGCTGGACATGGGATTTCTTCCCGCCATCCGGCGCATTGTGGCCATGTTGCCCCAACAGCGCCAGACGTTGTGCTTCTCCGCCACGATGGAGCAGTCCGTTGCCAACCTGGTGCATGAATATATGCGCAATCCAGTACGGGTGGCGCTCGGATCAACGCTCAAACCGGCGGAGAGTGTGAAGCTGACAGCGTATGAAGTTCGCCCCGAGGGAAAGATGGATGCGCTACGGCAACTGCTTTACGCGGAGACTGGGCAAACACTGGTATTTGCTCGCACCAAGCGCGGCGCGGAACGGATTGCAAAATCACTGGGGCGCGATGGCTTCAATGCTGCGATGATTCACGGAGACCGTTCGCAGTCGCAGCGCAACCAAGCTCTCAGCGGATTTCAGGATGGTCAGTTTCAGGTTCTCGTGGCCACGGACATCGCTTCGCGCGGGTTGCACGTGGACGATGTCGCACATGTCATCAATTACGACGTGCCGAAGATTGCCGAGGACTTCATCCATCGCGTCGGTCGCACCGGGCGGGCTGGATCGCAAGGACGTGCTACCACTCTGGCTGCAGGCGCCGAAGCACTGGAATTACGGCAGATCGAACGCGCTCTCAAGTTGCGCATTGAACGAAAGCAAATGGCGTCCGGAATGGAGCAGCCCAAGCTCCATGTGCAAAACACGCTTGCTTCGCGCACATTGACCGCATTGCCGGGTGAAGTTTTTGTATAACCCTTAATTCATTCCAAGTCCAAGGTGCCCGTCCAAGGTGAACGGGCATCGCTTTCCTCAATATAGACAGGATCGCGCTTCCCGGCCTGGATACACATTACCCCAAAGGGATCTTTTTGCGTACCCCCGACTCCCAAATTGCCCCACACGCGGATTCGTCAAACCCCGGATTCCCGTGGCTATTTCTTGCAAACTCGACAGAACTGTCATCTCGGCCGGACCATGCAGATAACCACCCTCGTGCAGAGCGCAGAGACCGGCGTTAGTAGGATGCGTTGGCATCATCTACAATGGCAACGATCAACAATGATCAACCATAGGAAAACTCATGTCGAACCGCGAATTCTATGTGCAATGCCGCCAAACCGAGCGGCCGGTCTTCCTCAAAGTGCTCAAGGCCCTTCCCGCAGACAAGCTCAACTACAAGCCGCACGACCGCTCGCCCTCGGCTGAGCAACTGGTGTGGACGCTGACCAACGAACTCAAGTCTGCCATCGACGCCGTCGTGGAGAAGAGGGCGGAGTGGAAGAGTATCCCCGCGCCTCCTCTGGACGAAATGATCGCGCTGTTCGAAAAGTACTCCAACGAGTTGACGGAGAGAGTTTCGGCGATCGACGATTCTGCGTGGGATAGCAACGCCTCCTTCTTCTACAACGGGCAGAAGGTTTCCGAGCAGCCGATCAGCCAATTTCTATGGATGATTCATTTTGACGCAATTCACCATCGCGGCCAGCTCTCCGCCTACATTCGACCGATGGGCGGAAAGGTGCCGGCAATCTACGGGCCGTCGGCCGACGAGCGGCCATCGGCTTGAAGCAGGCAAGCACGTTCCCGGCAATCTCCTGTTGAGTTCACTTCGCAAATCCGGAGAGCGTACCGGCATCCAGGCATCAGCGAGCGCCGGCCGGTCCTTATCTGCGCGCGATGAGCCGCGTCTGAAGACCTCTTCTCCGCTCTTGCTGACGAACATCGGCCAGTTGCTTACGCTGCGTTCTGCTTCTACGCGCTCCGGCCCGCGCCGCGGTATGGAACTCAAAGAACTGGGCATCATCGAAGACGCCGCTGTGCTCTGCGTGGGGGGAAAGATCGTCTCCGCCGGCAAGACGAAAGATGCTCTGCGCGATCCCTGGATCAGGAAGAATCGCAAAAAGCTCATCGAGATCGATTGCGCCGGCAAAGTCGTCCTGCCGGGATTCGTGGACTCCCACACTCACCCGGCGTTCATGTCGCCGCGCCTGCTGGATTTCGAGAAGCGCATCACCGGCGCGACCTACGAAGAGATCGCCGAAGCCGGCGGTGGAATCCGCTCCAGCGTGGAAGGGGTCCGCAAAGCTGCCAGGAGCCAACTTGCGAAAAAAATTCTCCTAGCCCTGCAAGAGATTGCCTGCTACGGCACAACCACAGTCGAAGCCAAATCCGGCTACGGCCTCACGCTCGAATCAGAACTGAAATCGCTGGGAGCGATTCACAACGCCGCCTCGCTCTGGCCAGGCACAGTGGTTGCGACGCTGCTCGGGGCCCACGTGGTGCCCAGGGAATTCCACGAAGCTCCCGAGAAATACGTCGAACTGGTATGCAAACAAATGATCCCCGAGGCAGCCCGCCGCAAGCTGGCACAGTTCGTGGACGTCTTCTGCGACCGCGGAGCATTCAGCCTGGCGCAGACAGAGAAAATCTTTGAGGCTGCGGCAAAACACGGCCTGAGCGTCCGCGCGCATGTTGGCCAGCTGAGCGAAACGCAACTCGCGCCGTTGCTGCGCTTTAATCCGGCCTCATTGGATCACATGGACCACGTCAACGACGATGACATCCGGCGGTTGGCGCGCAGCGATAGCGAGACGGTCGCAACTCTGGTGCCGGGCGCGAACTATTTCCTGGGACTCGATGCATATCCGCCGGCCCGCAAGCTCATCGACTGCGGCGTGCCCGTGGCGCTGGCCACCGACTACAATCCCGGCAGCTCCCCCACCGCAAGCATGCCGTTCGCGCTCTCTCTGGCCTGCACGCACATGAAAATGTCCCCCGCCGAGGCAATCGCGGCCGCAACCATCAACGGCGCCTGGGCGCTGCGATTAGCAGCGTGCAAGGGCTCCATCGAGCCGGGGAAAGATGCCGATCTGGCGATCTTCGCAGTAAAGGACTGCCGCGAGATCGCGTACTGGTTCGCCGCCAACCACTGCGAGATGACGGTCGCCAACGGAGTCTGCTGGCGCAATGGCAAATGTTTCACCAATCGTGATCCAGAACTGCGGTGATGCGCCGAATCTATCTAGCAGTCGCCACAATGTTCACCAGTGCAAACTTCTCTTCAACTGAGGCAGAAGAGCACCAAACGTTGCGAAGCCCCTCAATCGCGATGGGCTTCTCCACCGACAAACGATCGGCAAGGCGTCTGCGTTTCTCGAGTGTGCCCATTTCCTTGTTATCGATCAAATGGGCAGCATGTTTCACGGTTGCCTTGTGCGCGGAGTTGGCTCGGAATTGAGAAATGTAAGTGCCACCATCGAACTCTAGGAAGACAGTGAACAATGCCATGATCCCGATTGTAGCCGCGGCGTAGCGGTCAAAATCGGCGATAGCGCTCACCGGCACCGAGGAGCCACGCTCTGACTTTAGCCGCTGCGGTCAGGTCGCTTCGCAGAAAATGCTTTTCTTGGGCCGTGCCGCCGGAAGCATTTGCCAAACAGGTCCGACTTTGCTGGAAGGTGGGCTGCGTTATCGTTGAAACGGGTCCGGATTCCGTACCCGGCTGCCAGACGCCCGTTCCAAATCCAGCACGTTCCACTAAGCTTTCCGCAACCTGCCCGGCCCTTAAGTTGGTTAATCCGTCAGCGACCGCCAATCACAGTCGTCGGCTTAATCGCTGAAGCAGAACCACAGCCGAAAGCGTTCACCGACCCTCCAACCATTGAGCGAACCGCGCGGCGTTGCTATAATCGTGGCTGTTCCACACGTCCCCAGCATCTGACTGCACGCGTTTGCCGGCAAACTCCGCCCGTTCCACACGACACGCAAGCCGCCAGCAGCCAAACTGTGGACAACCAAAGTGGCCAGGTAGCTCAGGTGGTAGAGCGCAGCCCTGAAAAGGCTGGCGTCGGCGGTTCAACTCCGTCCCTGGCCACCATTCTTTTCAACCACTTACAAATCCCCACTGCCCGAAAATGGTGCAAAATGTTCCAATTAGTTGTTCCGATTGAACCCGAATTGTCCCGATCGGGTCATTGCACCAGCTCCGTCCGTCCCAGAGTCCCCAGCCTCTCGACTGCCCTGTACTGCGACTCGACAACAAACTGCTGGTAGATGTCGAGCGTAGTCCTTGCCCGTGAATGGCGCAGCTGCGCCTGCGCATCCTTAACGTCTGCGCCGGCCATCTTCAGCCAGGTTGCATGCGAAGTTCTCAGGCAGCGCCAGTTCACCCAGGGGATTTCCAACTCCTTGCCGGCAGGCTTGATGAACCTGACGAGGATGTTGTTGTCCTGCATGGCTGCACCGGTTTTCACCGACTGAAAAACAAGGTCCTCGGGAGAAGCGGGCTTTACGACGCGATACCTGCGAACGGCATGCTCCACTGACCCATCCCCTGTTTCCGCATAAAGCTGAGTATGATTTGTGCGAAAGAAAGGGAAGCAGGTCAGTACAGAGATCGTCGAAGGCATAGGGACGATCGTTGACAGGCGCGATTGAGATCCGCAGCTTACGATCATCCAGATAGTAGGGAACGACGAAATCATTGGGGATGGCCTCGCTTCGCCCGATCTGGCGGAAGGCAGTAGAGGCAAGCTCAAGTAGGAATAATGTCG